>Ga0138256_10000622_pt1 | contig 38731 bp, 38 predicted proteins | sample KNB2016incub_MG_FD_105486 | JGI IMG/M metagenome (GOLD analysis project Ga0138256, IMG submission 105486) | Active sludge microbial communities from wastewater in Klosterneuburg, Austria - KNB2014incub_MG | ecosystem: Engineered > WWTP > Activated sludge > Unclassified | place: Austria... | reverse complement strand
TCGGCGCCAATGTCGGCGCCAACAAGGATTCGGAAGATCGCGTCGCCGACTATGTCGCCGGCGTGAAAGCTGTCTGGCCGTATTCAAGCTACATCACGATCAACATCTCGTCCCCGAACACGCCCGGCCTGCGCGGCCTGCAGGATCGCAGCGCACTCGAGGAATTGCTCGGCCGCATCGGCGTCGCCGCCCGCGAGATGGACGCCGCCGTGAAGAATCGCCCCGTTTTCCTGAAAGTGGCGCCCGACCTCGACGACAAGGCCATCTCCGGCATCGCAGACGTGGTGAAGGCGCAGGACTGGCTCTCCGGCCTGATCGTCTCGAACACCACGATCGACCGCCCCGAGACCCTCGTCTCGAAGCACAAGGCTGAAATTGGCGGCCTGTCAGGCGCGCCCCTGCTGGAAAAATCGACCGCCGCGCTCGCCGCGTTCAAATCAGAAATCGGCGACCAGTTCGACCTCATCGGCGCCGGCGGCATCGCCTCCGCCGAAGATGTCCTCGCCAAACTCCGCGCCGGCGCGCAGGCTGTGCAGCTCTATTCGGCGCTGGTCTATGAAGGTCCGAGCCTTGTCCAACGCATCAAGCGCGACCTCGTCGCGATGATGGACGCGGCAGGGGCAACGCACGTGTCGGACCTGGCCAAGCCCTGATCTGCAGGCCCATCTCCCCGCCCGCCCGCATCGGCTGGAGTCCACGATGCGGGCGTCCGGTTGAGGCGTTGCGTCCTGGTGGCGTCGGCAAGGCGGTCTCTCCTGCCGACTCCCACAGCGCCGTCCGGATCGCGGGAGGTGGGCCCGCAAGACGGAGGGGAGAGAGAGTATAGGCCTCCAAAAAAGGGAGAGGCCGGACCCCGTCGGAAAGGTCCGGCCCCACGCACGCTTTCGGTAACTTGGGATCAGCCGTCAGCGCGCGTTTGGAAGGCCTGAGCGACGGTGGCGTTGCCGAATTTCTCGACCGATGCGCGCATGGTGCGTTTGACGCATTTTCTGGCGGTGAAGCGCTCTTCCGGCGACAAGGTCGGCGCGTCGCCGCAATAGGCCGCCACGACAGAGCGCAGACGAGCCAGCAGGTTCTGCGCGCTTTCCACGCTGCCGAATTCGGCGGCGTCGTACTTGAATTCGAATTCGAATGGGCCGCGATAGGTTTCGGTCTGGGCCGAAGCCGGGCCGGTCGCGAAGCCGGCTGCGAAGGCGCTCGTGATGGCGATGGTGGCGATCAGGGCTGTTTTGGAGGTCGATGTCATAGTTTTTCTCCGATTGGACACGGTTATTTTTCTCGTCGATCCTTCCGGGAGATGCCTGACCACCATCTCGAAAGTCGATACACTTTTATCGACAAACAATATGTCTCGTCAATGGGCCAAATGTGGCAAGATCGGGGCATTCACTACGAACGATCTGCCAGACACAACAAAACGCCCGGAGCGTTGCTCCGGGCGTCTGGCGTCACCGCGATATGTGCGAGCTTACTTGGCCGCGAGGGTCATGGGCGCCGTCAATTTGGTGGCAGCGTAGAGGCCTGTCGGATCCTGCTTGCTGACCCCAATTCGCGTCTCCTTCAGGCACGCCGAATAGCTGACGAAGCCGATGCTTCTGGCCAACCGAATGTTGTCCTTGCAGACCGATTTTACGGCCTTGTCGAGATTGTCGACATAGGCTGCCAGCTCGTCTGCAGACGCGCCCGGCTTGGGCGTCATGACAGTGACCGGGTCGGCGTACGCAGCTGCGGCCGACATGGCGATGGCGGTCGAAATAACCATGTGTCTCATGATGTTAGTTCTCCGGGTTGTCGTTTGAACGTTTGCGAACTCAACGACCCTGGAGCGTTTCCCTCTGCACGATTCGTCGTTCTTGTGCAGTTGCGAACAGAATATGCTGCATCGCACTCACGTCAATTGTCCGGGGCATGAACCTTCCGTAAGGGCAGCGTGACGCCGCATGACTACCAGTGCAGCGTGCAAAACCGACTAGGGAGCGGGCAGATGCGAGCAGTCGTATGCGAGGGATTGGCGGAGGATTTCTCCCGAATCGCCCTCAAGGACCTGCCGTTGCCCGAACCCGGCGATGGCGAGGTCCGCGTCCGCGTCGAGGCCGCCAGTCTAAACTTCCCGGACCTCCTGATGCTCCGGGGCGGGTACCAGTTCAAACCCACCCCGCCCTTCACTGTGGGAATGGACCTCGCCGGTACGGTCGACGCCGTAGGCTCCGGCGTCGCCATGCAGCCCGGCCAGCGCGTCGCCGGCGGCACGAAGACCGGCGCGTTTGCCGAATACGCCATCAGGTCTGCGAGCGCGCTCCACCCCGTCCCCGGTGCAATAAGCGCCCCGCACGCCGCCGCCTACCCTGCCGCCTACACCACGGCGTACGTCTCGCTGGTCGAACGCGGCCAACTACAGGCGGGCGAGACCCTCCTCGTCCATGGGGCGTCTGGCGGCGTCGGAATGGCCAGCATCGATGTCGGCCGCATACTCGGCGCAACCGTTATCGCCACCACCGCCTCCGAACAGAAGGTTCAGGCGCTCCGCCTCGCCGGCGCACACCACGTCATCGTCCTCGGCCCCAAACCCGGCGACGCCTTCCGCGATCAAGTCAAAGCCCTTACCAACGGCAAAGGCGCAGACGTCATCGTCGACACCGTTGGCGGCGACATCTTCGACGAATCCACGCGCTGCATCGCCTTCAACGGCCGCCTGCTCGTCATCGGCTTCGCCGGCGGCCGCATCGCCAGCGTCAAGACCAACCTTCCGCTGATTAAAGGTTTCTCGGTCATCGGCGTCCGCGCCGGCGAATACAGCCGCCAGCTCCCGGAGAGAGGCCGCATCATCCGCGACGAAATCTGGCGCTGGGCCGCCGAAGGCGTCACACGCCCAACCGTGTTCGCCGAACTTCCTCTCGAGAATTGGCGCGAAGCCTTCGAACTGATGCGCGATCGCAGACTCGTCGGGAAGGTCGTGCTGAAACCGTGAGTCTCTACTTCACCCAACCCGCCAACACGCTATCCGCAGCGGCATCGAGCTCCGCATCTGTCCACTTGCGGCCTTTCAGCTCCGCCTTCAGCAGGTAGCTGATCGGCGCCATGAACAAGCTGCCCAGTAGATCCTGCGGCAGGTTCTTGAAGTCGCCCGAGGCGATGCCCGCCCGGCGCAGGTCCGTGACCATTCGCGCCACCGCGCGCCCGGCCTCGCCGCCCTCGCGCTCCGCTAGCGCCGACTCCGCGAACCGTTGCCCGAATGCGAACGCATCCTTGTTGGCGCGATAGGCGAGATATATCGCCTTCCACGTCCGCTTCAGCCGCTCCGGCGGCGCAAGCCCCGTGTCCAGCCCCTCGCCGGCATTCAGGAACACCACCTGCTTCATCTGGCGATAGGCTGCGATCAGCAGGTCGTCCTTGCTCTCGAAATGCCGATACAGCGTGCCCTCGGCCACGCCAGCCTCAGCCGCAATCGCTGCCGTCGTCGCCGCCGCAAGGCCGTCGCGCGCAACAATCCGCGCCGCCGCCTGCATCAGCTTCTCGCGCGTCGCCGCGCCGGGGGTTGTCAGTGTGTTCATCCGACCCAAAGCGCCCGCAATGCCCCGCCCTGTCAAGATTAACGAGCCGCCCGGCTCCATCCGTCGCATCCCAGCATCGGTGGACTCCGCCAGACGAACTGTCACCGTTAGCTCATGACCGACGCGCGATTCCTCGGCATCGACTTCTCCGGCGGCGCAGGCCCCTGGCGCCCCGTCTGCGCAAAACCCACCGTGTGGATCGCCTCCCTCGAAGGCCCCCGCCTCGCCGACCTCCGCCCCGTCCAGAAGCTCGACGGCGACAGCCACCCGTTCGACAACCTCGTCGCCCTCCTCCACGCGGGTCGCTATCGCGCCGCCGCCATCGATGCGCCCTTTTGCCTGCCCGAAGCCCACATGCCGCCTGGCGGCCACGCCCAGCTCCTGAAGGACATAGCGCAACTCCTCCCTGCCGACGACCGTCCATTCCCGCGCGGCGCAGACCTCGTCGCCTACGCTGCCGCCCATGCCCCCATCGCTAGCGCAAAACCCACCCGCCTCACCGAGCGTCAGTACAACGCCACGCGCTCCACCCTCTGGAACGGTTCACGCCCCGGCGCGCCCTTCGCCGCTGCCTGCCTTACGCTGATCGCGCGAGCCCAGCGCCCTGTCTGGCCGTGGAAGGATGCGCACGGCATGCTCGTCGAAGCGTTCCCCGCCGCACAGCTCAAGGCGTGGGGTCTCCCCAACGCCAACTACGCCGACGATGAAGGCCGCCCGGTGCGCGCGAAGATCGTCACGCACCTGGAAGAAAAAAAGCATCTGATGATCGACCCCGCCGATCGTCGCGAAATGCTACGCTCCGCCGATGCGCTCGACGCCGTCCTCGCCGCCTTCGGCGCCCGCGCCGCCGCCAACCGCACGCTCAAACTTCCGAAGCCAGACAACTGGAAAGCAGAAGGCGCTATCGCGGTTCACGCATAGCGCCCTGCCACATCTCCTCATCGCAAATTATCTAGTTCAGGAACGCCTCGGTATGCGCGCGGCACTCCCAACCATCCGGCCCGCGCACCCAGTTCGAGCTGTCCGCCGCCTGCAGGTCCTGCGACTTGCCGTCCATCGTCACATTCTGCTTCACCTTGTAGACGATGATCGCCACGTCCGGCGTCGGCGTCGACACCTCGACATCGCTGAACGTGTAGGACTCCAGCGTGCATTTCCCTTCCTCGGTCATCGCGCCCATCTTGCTCTTGGGAATGCTCATGACGCCCTTGGCGCCCGTCACGAGACTGGTCTTGGCCGAAAGCTTGGACGTTTTGCTTCCATCCTTCTGCTTCATTGCATCCCAGTAGGATTTCTCGAGGTCGATAGTCTCTTCTTTTGTCAGTGCGGCATGCGCCATGTCATTTCTCCGGGTTTGTGTTGGGCAAACCCCTTTCGCCTTATGACAGTTTCGACCTCGTTCGGCGCGACGCAGGCGACCCCTCGGCGATCGCAGCGCCAACTCCTGTTGCCTCCGGCGGCAGCGGCTATGTGCCGGAAGTGTACGGTAGCGGGCCGATCCCGCGCCGCAACGATGCGATACTCACCGCCTGCGCGCTGAGGGCTCTGGGTGTTCCAGAAGCATCGCGCCCGCCGATCAACAAATGAGGATCGCCATGCGTTCATCTGTTTCGCTTGTCATCATTACCTTAGGGGCGGCTTCAATGTTCGCCTGCTCTCCCGCAAAGCCCGTTGCGGCCGCACAACCAGCCTTTGTCGAGTCCACGCCAACGGCCGTCGCCACTCCCGCACTCAAACTTCCAGTAAGCCTCAACGCCGTGATGGTATCCTTGGTCGATCACGCGTCAGAGCCGTTGTGGCTGGACGCCTATGACCCGCCAAGCACCCAGGCTCGCTGGCGTGAAGCAGAATACAACGCCTATCAGATGGCGGTAAGCGGCAAGCTGATTCAGCTCGCGGGCGCCGGCCCCAACGATGCCGATTGGGTGGCTGATCCGGAATGGAAAACGTTCGCAGATGAGATGAGCGCTGCAGGTATGGATGCGTTGCAGGCCGCCCAGATCAAGAATGTGCAGGCGTTGAACGATGCGGGAGACAGGCTCGTCGCCTCCTGCGAAAGCTGCCACAAGAAATTCAAGCCAGGCCTTACTTCGATGGGCCTCTACAAATCGACGAGCTATCCACCATCGAAGTGAGACCCAAGGACGCGTGGAGGCGCTTGACCTGACACCCAACTCCCCTTCAATCCGGGGATGTCCGTCACGATCCGCCCCCTCGCCCCGGCCGACCGTCCTCACTGGGACAAACTCTGGCAGGGTTACCTCACCTTTTACGAAGCCAGCATCCCCACTGGAGTCACCGATCTCACCTGGTCGCGCCTGATGGACCCCGAAGCCCCGATCCTCGGCTTCTGTGCGGCAACGCCAGACGGCAAGCTGCTCGGCATCGTCCACTACCTCTTCCACCCGGCGACATGGGCCGCTGGCCCGCGCTGCTATCTCGAGGATCTTTTCACCAGCCCCGAAGCCCGCGGCCAGGGCGTCGGCCGCGCCCTCATTAAAGCCGTCTACGCCGCCGCCGACGCCCGCGGCGCCGACCAGGTCTACTGGCTCACACAAGAGTTCAACACCACCGCCCGCAAACTGTACGATCAGGTCGCCAAGGCAACGCCTTTCGTCAAGTACAGGCGTTGACGCCAACACAACTCTGCTCCGCTTCACGGAAAGAAGGGCATTCTCCAATTCCGCCACTCGAAAGGGAGGATAACTTTCCTCCCCGCCCAACAGATTCCCCCAAGCTCTGGACGCACGCCATGACGTTGTTCGGCGTGCTGATGCGCAAGGTGCAGTCCGTCGCCGCACTTCGAGCGCAACGCAATATGCGCCGCAGGCAGCGCAGCGACATCCTCTGCCGCCCCGTCCCCGTCGAAAGGCTGGTTCGCTCGCTCCTCGGCGCCGAAGCAATCATCCACCTGCTGATGACGCCGCAGGGCCGCAAGCTGCTGGCCACCACGCCGAAGATCGCACTACCCGAGCCGCCACCATCGGTCGGCCTGAAAGAAGTCCACACCGCACAAGATCACCATTCCGATGCCCGGCTGGCGTCTCCGCCACTTGATCTGAACGAGACCGAAAACTGGTTTTGCCGCTTCCGCGTGCTAGGCTGGCGTCATCCCGCGCCGGAGGACGATCCGCCGCCGAAGGAAGCGCGACGCAGACGCTCGTCCGACGAAAAACTTCCCGAGCTCGAAAGCCCCTGGGATATCTCGCGCTGGATCGCTACGCCGCAATCACACCCGCATAGTTGCGCGCCATGGTCTGCGCCTCGAGTCAGGATCTCGCCGGCGATGACCGCCCGCATGCGATCGAACTCGTCGGCGCCATCGATCGCCTGATCGAATAGGCCGGGCTCAGCCTTGAGACCGAACCGACCCCCGAGATGCCAGGCGATCCTGCCGCCATCGCGCGCGATGGGGACATCGTGGGCGCCTCAATCTGAACATCCCACGCACCCGATCACCACGCGATCACCAAACGGAAACAGCCCGGTCTTTCGACCGGGCTGCTCCATCAGTTCGTAACAACTGACCGCGATTAGCGGCCGATCGTGATTGCAACTTCCGCACGACGGTTGAGCGGCTCGCGCGCGCCATCCGGACGGGGTTCGGCCGGATCGGATTCGCCACGCGCTTCCGTCTTGATCGCCGTTTCGGCGACACCAGCCGCGATCAGCGCCTGTTTCACGACATCCGCACGGCGAGCCGAGAGCCTGTCGTTGTAGGCAGCGCCGCCCGACGAGTCGGTGTGGCCTTCGACGTTCGTAAGGGTGATCGAGCATCCGCCCGTCTTCGCGCGGTTGACCGCAGCGTTGATCGTATCGCGGTTGACCGAGGTGAGGTCCGAACGATCCCATTCGAAGTAGACCACGAACGGCGCCGGCTGCGCGGTGCAGGCCTGAGCAGTCGTCGCCTGAGTAGACGGAGGCGGTGGCGGCGGAGGCGGAGGCGGCGGCGGAGGCGGCGGCGGAGGCGGAGGCGGCGGCGGCGGCGGAGCCGGCGGCGGCGGAGCAGCGAACTGCCAACGGATGCCGGCCGTTATCGCGTGCTCATCCCAGCGGCTTTCGTAGTCGCCGTCGATGCCCGAGTATTCGAGGTCTTGTGCAGCAGTGTAGGAGTAGCCGATATCGACTGTCGCTTGCTCCGAAATCTTGATGCCGAGACCAGCCAGGACGTTCCAGGCCAGACCCGTATCGGTGTCGTCGAAGCCGTTGGCCGGCAGGCCGCTCGGGATTTGATAGAGCGAGGCGATCTTCGTATCGACCCGCGCAGCGCCGACACCGGCGCCGAAGTACGGAACGACATTGCCGCCCATCTCGAAGTCTTTGATGACGTTGAACATCAGGTTGGTGACGCGGGTCGAACCGCTGCCATCCGGACCAAGGGTCGCGGGCGGCTGAACGCCGATGAAGCTGTCCGGAACGTCCATCTTGCTGTTGCGATAGTTCACCACGCCTTCCAGGCGGATGCTATTGCCGAAGCCGTACCCGATGCCGAGACCGTAAAACGGGTCGACACGCGGATTCGATCTGACGTCCATCTGACCATTATTGCTGGACGTTGCATCAACGTCCTGAATACCATCTACGACTGCGCCAATTTTGCCGATGCCATACCAGCCATCTTGAGCATGCGCAGTTGCGCCTGCAGACACCATGGTGGCGGCCGCGGTGGCGCACAAAAGTGCTTTTTTCATTACGATCCCCTTGTCCAAAGGTACTCCCCGGTGTCCGGAAACCGTCACCGGGGCATAAACGCGGTCGCCCCGCATTATGATCCCGCGTTACACGCTTTTTTTTGGGTTGCCCATACGACCCCACCCCGAAGGTCAGAATACTGTGCGATTTGAACGTAGGCGGGGCATGGGAGCCACATGGTTTCCAGTTGGCAATCATAAATGGCGCGCAAATCTGAACGGAAACTCGCAAGGACTCACCTGGGACGCCTTGTTGATTCGCTTACCCCCCGCCCTGACGCAGGGGAGCTGAGACGGAGTCTTCAACGCCTCGCGTTTATATCGACATACTCAGGAAGACCGGACGCGGCGGCAATGATTGGCGATTTCGAGCCGCGCCAGTAGCTTTTGCGTCGGGACTGTGACGGAGCACAAATGTGAGCACCGAGCACTTTGACGTCGTCATTGTCGGCGCAGGTCTGTCAGGAATCGGCGCCGGCTATCACCTTCACAACCGCCTCCCGCGAAAGACCTACGCCATCCTCGAGGCGCGCGACGCCATCGGCGGCACTTGGGACTTGTTCCGCTATCCCGGCATCCGCTCCGACAGCGATATGCACACGCTCGGCTACAATTTCAAACCATGGCCCGGCGCCAAGTCGATCGCCGACGGCCCATCGATTCGCGACTATGTCCGCGACACCGCGCGCGAGTACTGCATCGACAGGCACATCCGCTTCCACCACCGCGTCACAGGCATGTCATGGTCAAGCAAGGACGCGCGCTGGACGGTCGCCGCCGAACACGATGGCAAGCCCGTCGCCTTCACCTGCTCCTTCGTCATGATGTGCAGCGGCTACTATCGCTACGAACACGGCTATACGCCCGACTTCGAAGGCCGCGAAAGTTTCAAGGGCGAGATCATCCACCCGCAGCTATGGCCTGAAAGCCTCGACTACAAGGACAAGCAGGTCGTCGTCATCGGCTCGGGTGCAACGGCCATGACGATCGTGCCCGAAATGGCGAAGACGGCTGGTCACGTCACGATGCTGCAACGCTCGCCGACCTACGTCGTCTCGCGACCTTCGCACGACAAAATCGCGAACCGTCTGAAAAAACTCCTTCCGCGCAAGATGGCCTACGGCCTCACGCGCTGGAAGAATATCGGCTTGCAGATGCTGTTCTTCAAGCGCGCGCGCTCCCAACCCGACAAAGTGCGCGCGATGATCGCCAAGCTTGCTCAGAAGGAACTCGGGGCGGACTACCCGGTCGCGACGCACTTCAATCCGAAATACAATCCGTGGGACCAGCGCATGTGCCTGGTCCCCGACGCCGATCTGTTTCGGGAGATCAAGGCTGGCCACGCGTCTGTCGTCACCGACACGATCGACACGTTCACCGATACCGGCATCAAGCTGTCGTCAGGCAACGAGCTGAAAGCCGACATCATCGTCACCGCAACAGGCCTCGACCTGCAATTCCTCGGCGGCGCCGAAGTGAAGGTCGACGGCGAGCCGATCGACCTCTCGAAGCGCCTCACCTACAAAGGCATGATGTATGAGGGCGTTCCGAACCTCGTCTCGATCTTCGGTTACACCAACGCCTCGTGGACCCTGAAGTGCGACCTCACCTGCGAGTTTACCTGCCGCATCATCAAGCGCATGGACAAGACCGGGGCACACGCCGTCACGCCGCGAAACGTTTCTCCTGATATCGAGACGACACCCTGGCTCGATTTCTCGTCAGGCTATGTCCAGCGCACGATCGACCGCTTCCCGAAACAGGGCAACCGCAAGCCCTGGAAGCTGAACCAGAACTATGCGGCTGACCTCTTGATGCTGCGCTACGGCAAGCTGGACGATCCCGAGCTGGTCTTCAGCTAAGCGACCGGGACCCACACCTCGCATCCGCCCAGCCCAGTGCGCGCATCAAACTGCGACGGGTACACTTCGATCATCTGCATCGGCCCGGATTTCGGCGCCCTGCCCGATTGTGCGAGCCATTCGCCAGCGGCAGCGCAGGTCGAGCCGATGCTTGAGACGTGGCCAGCATGCTCGAACACGGCCCATTCGCGCCCTGCGATCCGCGCGCCGAACAGATCCTCCGGCAAATCATCAAGCCGCTTCACCTGCACGGCGGCGAAATAATCGAAGCCAGCGTCATCACTTTCGTCCGCAGGCGCCAGCACGAGACCGTAGGCCGCGCCCTTCACTTCATTCGGGATAGTCCCGATCATCGGACCAAAGGCCTGCCAGATCGCGGGAATGCCGGCGCGATCTTCAGAGCGGAAATACTTGCGCAGTCCCGCGAACAGCAGCGTGTCGATTTTCACGAAACGATCCGGGGCGGCGGTCATTGAGGCATGGTCGGGCATGCGAATTGCCTCCACGAGCTTGAGGGTGGCGAGAGATCGCAGCGTCCGCGTCTCGTCCGGCGTCAGTCCGAACTGTTCTCGAAACGCGCGGGTGAACGCCTCGTGCGAGCCATACCCCGCCTCAAGTGCAACCTGCAGGATGTCAGGCGCGCCATCGGCCAGGCGCCGCGCCGCCACAGTCAGTCTGCGCCCACGCACATAGGCGAGGACAGGCAAGCCGACGCCGGCGGCGAAGGTGCGGGCCAGATGAAACCGCGATAAGCCCGATATCCCGGCCACGTCGTCGAGCGTCAACGGCTCGGCGAGATGGCTTTCGATAAACCACAGGGCCTTGTCGATGGCCTGCATGCTCGACCTTCCAAAGCGATGCGGACAACCTATCCGCGCCCTCCCTGGCCCGCTTGATCGCACTTGCTAGCCGGCATTTCGCTTCGCCCGATTTATCGCGGCATCGAGAGCGGAAAGAAAGGCCGAACGATCCTTCGGCGAGAAAGGCTTCGGCCCCGACGTGATCTCGCCGAACGAACGCAGGTGCTCCATCAGCCCGCGCGTCGCCAGCGCGGAACCGATCATGTCGGCTGTGAAAACCTTTGCCGTTGGCGAGATCGCTTCGGCGCCGCTTTCCAGAACCCGCGCCGCGAGCGGGATATCGTTAGTCACCACCACATCGCCCGCAACCGCCCGCTCCGCGATCCAGTCATCCGCGATGTCTGGCCCAGCATCCACCAAGATAAACTTGATGCGCGGCTCCATCGGCGTGCGGATAAACGAATTGGCCACGACATGCACGTCGAGCCCGAGCCGACGGGCGACCTTGTAAATCTCGTCCTTCACCGGACAGGCGTCTGCATCGATGTAAATGGCCATGATCGGGATTTGCTTCGAAGAGACTGCAAAGTCCATAGCGCCGCAGCGCGATCAGGTTTTGGCTTTGGTTTTCGCGCCCGCGGGCTTCTTCGAACCGCCGGCCTGCCTTGTCGATGTCATGGCGGGCTTCGTCCCCCCGCCGCTCTGCCGGCGCTTGCGCTCCTCGTGCAGCTTTTCGGCGTTCTCCTCGACCTTCTTGAGGTCTCCTTGAGCTCTTCATCGGTCAGATGCTCGATCCCGATATACTCGTTATCAGCATTCCCCATGGCGCGGATCAACTCGTCGAGCTTGGCGTGTATGGCGCCATTGTCGTGGTTCTGCGTGTTCTGGATCAGGAAGACCATCAGGAAGGTGATGATCGTGGTCGAGGTATTGATCACCAGCTGCCACGTATCGGAGAAACCGAAGATCGGCCCGCTCGCCGCCCAGCTTACGACAAAGACGATGCAGGCGAGAAAAGCGAAAGGGCTACCTGCCCCGGCCGATACTGCGTTCGCGAAATTCGTGAAGAGCTTGCTCACCAGGCACGAAAACGTGGCGATGCCTGTCGCGGTTCCCGTCAGATTTTACAGACCGACAGCCTTTTATGCGAATTCGACGAGGATCTCGTCCGCCGCCACGCTCGCGCCGGCCGCGGCATTCACGGTTTTCACGACGCCATCAGCTTCAGCGCGGATGATGTTCTGCATCTTCATCGCCTCGACGATGCAGACTGCCTCGCCCGATTTCACTTCCTGGCCCACGACGACCGAAACCGAAACCACGAGGCCCGGCATCGGACTCATGATCAGCTTGGAGGTATCAGGCTTCTGCTTCTCGGGCAGGCGGGCATGCATTTCGGCTTGCGCCGGCGTGCAGACCTTCACATGCGCTTCGACGCCAAGGCGGCGGATCACGAAGCCTTCGTCAGCCGGCGCGATGGAAAGCGCGTAGGTCTGGTTGTCGAACACCAGTTCCATCATGCCCATGCCGGGCTTCCAGGCGGTGGAAATGGCGTGCGTCTTGCCGCCCACGAATTCGATCTCTGCCTCACCCATCTGCCAGTCGATGTTCACCGACGTCTGCTTGCGGCTAACGAGCGCAACCCAGTCCTTGCGCTGTGGACGCGCCGGCTCGATGCGGCCAGAGATGCCCGCCATACGGGCGCGCATTAGAACATTGGCATAGACAGCCGCCGCTACGATCACCTTCTCGACTTCCGGCGACGCCGTCGCGCCATGGAAACCGTCAGGGAATTCCTCTTTGATATAGCCCGTCGTGATCTTGCCCGACTGGAAGCGCTTCTGATCCAGCACAGCTGCGAGGAAGGGCGAGTTGTCCTGAATGCCGCGAATCTCGAGGCGCTCCAGCGCCTTGGTGTGCGTGGAGATGGCGGTGGCGCGGTCCTTCCCGTGCGTTATCAGCTTGGCGATCATCGGATCGTAGAACATCGAAATCTCGTCGCCCTCGCGCACGCCCGTGTCGATGCGCACCGTACCTTCCCCAAGCTGGCCTTCGGCGGGGAATTTCATGCGCTTCAGGCGACCGATCGACGGCAGGAAGCCGCGATACGGGTCTTCGGCGTAGATCCGGCTCTCGAGCGCCCAGCCTTTGATGCCGACATCCTTCTGCTTGATCGCCAGCTTTTCGCCAGCCGCCACCCGCAGCATCTGCTCGACAAGATCATAGCCGGTGATCAGTTCCGTCACCGGATGTTCGACCTGCAGGCGCGTGTTCATTTCGAGGAAGTAGAAATTGCGCTGCCCGTCGACGATGAACTCGACCGTACCGGCACTGTCGTACTGCACAGCCCTGGCCAGCGCGACGGCCTGCTCGCCCATCGCCTTGCGGGTATCAGGCGTGAGGAAAGGCGAAGGCGCCTCCTCGAAGACTTTCTGGTTGCGGCGCTGGATCGAGCACTCTCGCTCGTTCAGGTAGATAATGTTGCCATGCTTGTCGCCCAGCACCTGGATCTCGATATGGCGTGGCTGGTCGACGAACTTCTCGATGAAGATGCGATCATCGCCGAACGAAGCGATCGCTTCGGCCCGGGCGCCATCGAAGCCTTCCTTGGCTTCGGCCGAGTTGAACGCGATGCGCAGGCCCTTGCCGCCACCGCCGGCAGACGCCTTGATCATGACCGGATAGCCAATCGAGTCCGCGATCTTCACCGCCTCTTTCGAATCCTGGATCAGGCCCATATGGCCCGGCACGGTGTTCACGCCCGCTTCGGCCGCGAACTTCTTTGACGTGATCTTGTCGCCCATCGCCTCGATGGCGTGAGGATTGGGACCGATGAAAACGATCTTCTCGGCGGCGAGGCGCTTGGCGAAGCCGGCGTTCTCAGAGAGGAAGCCGAAGCCCGGGTGGACCGCTTCTGCGCCGGACTTGCGCACGGCGTCGACGATCTTGTCCTGAACCAGATAGCTCTGGGCGGCGGGCGACCCGCCGATATGGATGGCCTCGTCGGCCATATCCACAGCCATCGAGCTGGCGTCCGCGTCCGAATAGACAACAACCGTCTTCACGCCCATGCGACGCGCGGTCTTGATCACCCGGCACGCGATTTCCCCGCGATTGGCGATCAGGATTTTCGAGAACATACGCTTCCCCGGCAGCCCAAATTACGTGACGGCAAAGTGACTATCGAACGTCCACGGTCAAGGCAAATCCCTTGCCTGCGGCGCCGGGTCCGGCGCGAGCGTCTTTTCAGGCGCATCATCGCCAGGAGACGCGTGGTTACCGCCACCAGTCTAGCCGTCGACCAGCCGATCAGGATCTGCCCTATCAGGCACTGCCCCGCCGCCAGCAGCCTGTGGTCGGATCCCAACGCGATATCGCCATAGCCCAGCGTAGTGAATGTGGTCCCGGAGAAATAAAGCGACGTCTCGAAATCCTTGAACTGGCCCAACCAATGATAGAGGGCGGCATAGGCCGTCATCTCCACGGCATGCAGGGCAAGCAGCCCGAACACAGTGAGAACAACCCCACCCCCCGCCATTGGAAGCCTCCATCCCCGAGGGACTTGGCGCGTTCCGACTGCACGACCGTCATCATCCCGCTAAGGCCGAGCGCATGCACCATCACGCACAGCACGACCATCACCGCCGATATCACGAGATTTTCCAGCAACATTAGGGCCTCCCCGGCCAGACAAGCGCGACCCGGTTAACGAAGTTATCTGTCTCGGCCCGCCGGCGCCGACAGAAGGACTCGATTTTCAGGTCCCGTTAACCGCGTCAGCCGAAAAATCCGGCGGCAACAGGATCGGACTAGGGCAACGTCCATGATGTTCTTCGGCAGACACGGCTGGTCAGGCGAGTCCGGACGGACCTACACTTTCAAGTGCGCCCTCACCAAGCACGGCATCCCGAATGATTCTGGCGGCATCTATGTCTTCGTGCGCCGCCGCTTCGGCTTCTTCCTGAAGGCGCTGTATGTCGGCAAGGCCGCGAATCTGCGGGGCCGCCTGCTCGGTCATGAGAAATGGGGCAAGGCTTGGTGGATCCTCGGCGCAACCGAGCGCCACGTCATGCGCGTCGCCACCGAGGATGAGCGCCGCATGATCGAGGAAGATCTCATCCGCGGGCTCAAGCCGAAGATGAACGACGTCCAGATGCCGCGCTGCGAAGACGATGCCCCCAACACGCCGCAACTGCGCCACTGGTGGCAGGTCCGCCGGGATATCGCCAACTGGTTCGCCGGGCTGTTCGGCATAAAGCGCAAAGACAATCACGAGGGCCACAGCCACGCCCCCAAATCGCCGGGCCACAAGAAGTCTGGTCGCGCCAATGATGGCTTTTGGAGCTAGCTCCTGAACGAACGCGGGCGGAGCAACGTCGGCCCCGCCCGCCAATTGATCGAGTATGCTCTTTAGAGCTTTTTTGAGCGAACTACTCGCCGTCCGACACATCCACGCCCGCAAAGATTGGCTTGCCGGGGGGATGCGGACGCCCCTGGCGATCCAGCTCACGCGCGCCGCCCATGATTCCGGGGAACGCGTAATTGCCTTCGTGGCAGGCATACTCGTAGAGCGGCTCGGACGCCCTCAGCGCCATCTCCCCACCCCATGATTCCTTGTAAAGGATCGGGTCCTCCACCTTGAACTCATAGTAGATCTCGCCGTCAGACCAACGCGTGTAGCGCTCCGTCACCTTGCCGCCTGCCGAAATGTAGGAACGCTGCTTGGGATGCGAGTTGACGGTCTGAACCACCAGCGTGTTGCCTTCGTACCAGCCAACGGAATCGCCGCCCCAGCGCGGTATCTCCTTCGGACCGTGTTTCGCTTCCGCCGCCGATTTGACGATCGGGATCACGCGCACGTCGTGGATCATCTCGGTCAGCATCATCACCGAATTCGGGGTCTGAACGATCTGGTATGTGTTGTTGTAAAGACTGTTGCTAAGCACCGGACCTGCGCCGCCCGAGAAGCTCATGATGCAGCGCTCGGCAAGCGGACGGATCTCGTAGTCGTCGTACGTGTTGACGCGCGTGTTCGCTGCGATGCCGGCCTCTGTATACGGGATAGCGCCATTCGCAGGATATGTGATCCAGGAAGAACGGTACTCGCCTTTCACCTTCGCGTAACTGGCGCCCGGATCCATCCAGAATGTGTTGTAGCCGCGGTCCGGGTTCTTATCCGCCAGCAACTCCGCGGACGATTTTGCGTCAACCTTGGATGCAACCGACTCTTCACGGGTGGCGGCGATGACGGGAACCTTCCGCGCCAGCGCGACTGCTTCCTGCTCCGTCAGCACGAGCTTGGGCGCGGTGCTTGGACGCTGCATGGATGTCAGCGACGTGTTGTTCCAGTAGCCCTGCAAATCCGGCACGCCCCAGCTTGTCGTTGGCTGCACGAAATCTGCGGGGACCTGAGCGTATGCGATCGGTGAGATCATTGCGCCCAGAACCGATAAAACAGTCATCGCTTTCATTGAAGCTATTCCTCCATTGTTGGCTCACCCTTGCCGCCAGGCGGCTTGGTGACTCTACAGTGTCTCGAGATGGATCTGTAAAACCGCTGTCTTCGGACGAGAGCAGACAATGGCCCGACCAACCAAGCTCAAGACCTGCAGCATCTCAATACAGGCGCTGCGATTGCGAATGTCCTCTGGTTTGCGGCCCATGTCGATCTGGGTGACGTAGTGGCAACCGGCTGCCGAGAGGACAATAGGCCGTGATCAAACGACCTAAAGCGTTGCCGGATATGGCGCAGGTCGGCCTGACAGCACCGCCTCGACATTGTCGAGCGCCATGTTGGCCATCCGCGTGCGCGTCTCGACCGTCGCCGTGCCCACATGCGGCAGCAGGAAGGTGTTCGGCAGGTCGTTGACGCGTGTGTCGTAGTTCGGCTCGCTTTTGAATACATCGAGGCCGGCGCCGACCAGCTGCCCGGATTTCAGCGCATCGATCAGCGCATCCTCATCGACCAGCCCGCCCCGCGCAGAGTTCACGAACAGCGCGCCCTTCGGCAGCAGCGCGAATTTCTCCGCCGTCATGATCACGCCCTGCCCGCCCGGCAGATTGAGGCTCAGCACCTGGCAATGCGGCAGCATCTCATCCAGCGACGCGAAATAGCCCGCATTGCCTTCCAGATCGGGCGATAGCCGGTTGCGGTTGTGATACAGGATCGGCATGCGAAAACCGCGGCAGCGTTCCGCCACGGCGCGCCCGATCCGGCCCATGCCGACAATGCCTAGCGTCTTGCCCGTCAGGTCGACCCCAAGGCCATCGAAGAAGCCGTTCCGCACGCTCCAAGCCTGGTCCATCGAACGGATATGCTCCTTGGCCCTCCGGCAGGCGCCAAGCATCAGAAGCAGCGTCACATCCGCCGTCGCATCCGTCACTGCGTCCGGCGTGATGCCGACCGCGACCCCTCGCGCGTTGGCGGCCGCGACGTCGATATGGTCGAAGCCGACGCTGGTGGACGCGATGATCTTCACGCTGGCCGGCAACCGCGCGATGGCGTCCGCCGTCATCGGTATGCCAAACGAGATCACGACGGCGTCAGCCTTGTTGGCGTTCGCCGCCGCGATCAGCTTCTCGGTACCGACATGCTTCGGCGGCGCGAAGCACTCGAAAAGCCGCTCGGCCCGAGCCCTCACGGGCTCGGGGATCGGCAGTGACAGAACGAGACGGCCAAGCCTCGACATGGCGCACTCAGTGCCCGGAAGCCTCCGACGCGCCGATGCCGGTCTCTGACCGAACCTGCTGCGCCGGGAAACCAGCCCGGTCGATCTTGGCGCGCTGGCCGCGATCGGTGATCGAAAACAACCAGATCCCAGCGAATGCGAGCGTCATCGAGAACAGCGCCGGCGAGGTATAGGGGAACGGCGCCGATCCCGCCGGATTGCCCAGCGTCGCTTCCCAAACGGAGGGCGAAACAACCGTCAGGCCGACCGAGGAGATCAACCCCAGAAATCCGCCGATGACAGCGCCGCGCGTGGTGCAATCCTTCCAGAGGATCGACATGATCAGCACCGGGAAGTTCGCGGACGCGGCCACCGCGAAGGCGAGCGAAACCATGAAGGCGATGTTCTGCTTCTCGAACACGATGCCAAGCAGCACCGCCACGATGCCCAGACAGATCGTGGTGACGCGCGACACTCGAAGTTCCGACTTGCTATCCGCCTTGCCCTTCTTGATCACAGTCGCAAAGAGGTCGTGCGACACGGCCGAGGCGCCCGAGAGCGTCAGGCCGGCCACCACCGCAAGGATGGTCGCGAACGCCACCGCCGAGATGAAGCCGAGGAAGATGTTGCCACCCACCGCGTTCGCGAGGTGCACGGCCGCCATGTTGGTGCCGCCTACCAATCCGCCCTTCCCATCCGTGAATTCTGGATTGGTCAGCACGAAGGTGATGGCCCCGAAGCCGATGATGAAGGTCAGCAGGTAGAAATAGCCGATCCATCCGGTAGCCCACATCACCGATTTGCGCGCTTCCTTTGCGCTCGGCACGGTGAAGAAACGCATCAGGATGTGCGGCAGGCCGGCTGTGCCAAACATCAGCGCCATGCCGAACGAGATCGCCGAGATCGGATCCTTGATGAAGGTTCCCGGCCCCATGACCGCCAAGCCCGTTTTGGCGGCAGCCTCTGGCGTTGCGCCGCCCGCTTCCGCCAGCTTGGTCTTCACACTGACCGCGTCCTGGAACAGCGCCTCGGGGCTGAAGCCGTAGTGCAGCATCACCATGAAGGCCATGAAGCTGGCTCCCGCCAGCAGCATGCAGGCCTTGATGATCTGCACCCAGGTCGTCGCCGCCATGCCGCCGAACAGCACGTAGACCATCATCAGCGCGCCGACGATGATGACCGCCATCCAGTATTCGAGCCCGAACAGGAGCTTGATCAGCTGGCCCGCGCCTACCATCTGCGCGATCAGGTAGAACGCGACTACGACCAGCGTGCCGGACGCTGCGAAAAGACGCACCGGCGTCTGGGCGAAGCGGAACGCGGCCACATCGGCAAAGGTGAACTTTCCAAGATTGCGCAGCCGCTCGGCAATCAGGAAGGTTACAATCGGCCAACCGACCAGGAAACCGATGGAATAAATCAGGCCGTCATAGCCTGAGGTCATCACCTGCGCCGAGATGCCGAGGAACGACGCCGCCGACATGTAGTCGCCCGCAATCGCAAGACCGTTTTGGAAGCCAGTGATACCGCCGCCAGCCGTGTAGAAATCCGCCGCCGACTTGGTGCGCGAGGACGCCCATTTTGTGATGAAGAGGGTGGCCGCGACAAAGGCCGCGAACATGCCGATCGCAGTCCAGTTAGTGGCTTGCTGTTCGGTCGGGCCGATATGCTCCTGCGCGATGGCAGGCAGCGCCGCGAACATGGCAAGACTGGTCAGGCCTGTGAGGCCGACAACCGAATTGAGGGATTTCATTTCAGCGCCTCGCGCTTGACCTTCTCAGTCAGTTCATCGAATTCGCGATTGGCGCGCTGAACGTAGAACCCGGTGATCAAGATGGTGAACACGATCACCCCAAAGCCCGCAGGAATGCCCCAGGTGATCACGCTGCTGCCGATCGGCATCGCCAGCAATTCCTTGCCAAACGCGATGAACAGAACGTAGCCGTAATAGACGATCAGCATGATGATCGAGAGCGTCCAGCCAAAACGCGATCGCCTCGATTTCAGCAGCTGGTAATTTGGATCCGCAGCGATGCGATCCACCTGTGGTGTATCCATTAGATGCTCCCGCCCGTCGTCTCTACCGGATCGCCGGCTATCCCGGGCCCAGCTCTTTTGTTGCGGCGATATGAGCGCAAACTCGCAGTGAGCGCTAGCAAAATCAACTAGCTGGGCTTGCCCGCGGGTCTTTGAGAATGCAAGTTTATTGGACGCAGACGCCCGCCGCGGAAAAGCGCGAACCGCCCCTTATCGACGATCTGGTTGAACGCGCGAAGAAGCCCGACTAAAGCGGGATGTTGTCGTGCTTCTTCGCGGGGTTCTCGAGCTTCTTCGTCTTCAGCGTGCGCAGGGCCCTCACGATCCGCTTACGCGTGTTGTGAGGCATGATCACGTCATCGATGAAGCCACGGGAGGCGGCGACATATGGGTTGGCGAAGCGATCCTGGTATTCCTTGGTCTTTGCCGCCAGCTTCTCTGCATCACCCGCATCCGCCCGGAAGATGATCTCGACGGCGCCCTTGGCGCCCATGACCGCGATCTCGGCGGTGGGCCAGGCGAAGTTTGCATCGCCCCGCAGATGTTTCGAGCTCATGACGTCATAGGCGCCGCCATAGGCCTTGCGGGTAATGACGGTGACTTTTGGAACCGTCGCTTCGGCATAGGCGAATAGCAGCTTCGCGCCGTGTTTGATGAGACCGCCATATTCCTGCTTCGTGCCCGGCATAAAGCCCGGCACGTCGACGAACGTCACGATCGGGATGTTGAAGCAATCGCAGAAGCGAACGAACCGCGCAGCCTTGCGCGACGAGTCGATATCGAGCACGCCCGCAAGACTCATTGGCTGGTTGGCGACGAAGCCGACCGTGGCGCCCTCCATACGGCCGAAGCCGGTGAGGATGTTCTTCCCGAAATCCTTGCCTATCTCGAAGAAGTCGCCTTCGTCGGCGACCTTCTGGATCAGCTCTTTCATGTCGTAGGGCGTGTTCGGATTTATCGGCACCAGCGTGTCGAGGCTGGGCTCTGCGCGCTCGGGGTCATCAAACGTCGGAACAGTGGGCGGCTTCTCGCGGTTCGAGAGCGGCAGAAAGCCGATCAAGCGGCGCATCTGCGTCAGAGCTTCGATGTCGTTCTCGAAAGCGCCATCGGCCACGCCTGACTTCGCGGCATGTACGCGCGCTCCGCCGAGGTCTTCGTGGGAGACGATCTCGTTGGTCACGGTCTTCACCACGTCCGGACCCGTCACGTACATGTAGGATGTATCCTTCACCATGAAGATGAAGTCCGTCATCGCGGGCGAATACACGTCGCCGCCGGCGCACGGCCCCATGATCACGCTGATCTGCGGAATGACACCCGACGCCAGAACGTTTTCGAGGAAGATGTCGGCATAACCGCCGAGCGCCTCGACGCCCTCCTGGATACGCGCGCCGCCGGCATCGAACAGACCGATCACCGGCGCGCCGTTCCTCATCGCGGCCTGCTGGACCTTCACGATCTTCTCTGCGTGCGCACGCGACAGCGAGCCGCCGAACACGGTGAAGTCCTTCGAAAATACGTAAACGACCCGGCCGTTGATCGTGCCCCAGCCGGTGACGACGCCGTCGCCCGGGATGCGCTGCTGTTCCATGCCGAAATCGTGAGAGCGGTGCTCGACGAACATATCCCACTCCTCGAACGAGCCTTCGTCGAGCAGAAGGGCGATACGTTCGCGGGCCGTCAGCTTGCCCTTGGCGTGCTGCGCATCGATGCGCTTCTGGCCACCGCCCTGACGAGCAGACTCGCGCTTTTTCTCAAGCGCGGCGACGATATCTTTCATGGGTATGGCCCCGTGGTTTGCGCTGCGAGATAAGCGACGCCGACGGGATTACGCAAGTCGCCGCACGCGAATAGCGAACGGCCTGCGACGAACAGGTCGCCGCAGGCCGTTAACCAGTTGCATTCTGACCGATATCCGCCCTATCGGCATCCGGTTCAGACACCGATTAGTGCCGGATCCGCACGCCGATCGTTGCGTTCACAGGCTCGCCGGGGAAGTAGCGTTCGGAGTTGGTGGCGAAATCGGCTCGGTCCGCATAACGCTCGTCAGTAATGTTCCGCACGATAAGGAAGGCTTCGAGATCGTCCGAGAACTTCCAGCCGCCCCGCAAGTGACCGATCAGGTGGCCATGATAGCTGGCCGTGTTGGCTGCGTTGGTGAAGTAAGGGCCAACATACTCGCCCGTCAGGAACAACGAGAATTGCCGGTTTTGCCAGCCGAGGCCCGCATCCGCGAGCCATTCCGGGGCAGTATCGATCTGATCGCCGTCGACGATGTCTTCAGCCGCCGCCGCCACATTGCGATTGAAGGCATAGGTCTGATCAGACCACGAGACGTTGCCGTTCCAGAGGAACTTGCCGCCTGCGAATTCTCCGAATTCGCCGGCTAATGACGCCTCGATGCCGACATGGTCCGTCTTGCCATTGGGCACGTTGAGACCATCGCTGTCGCGGAAGAAGAAATGCTCCTTGTTCATGCTGTAGACGGCGACATCGAAGTCGATGCCGGCAAGCTTTCCACGTGCGCCCGCTTCATAGCTGTCGATATTCTCTACATCGAGGCGCTGGATCGTCTGCAGGTTCTGCAGCCTGTACTGGTCTGACGTCTGCGGCGCCCGCGCCCCGCGAGCGTAGTTCGCATACAGGATCATGTTGTTGAAGCCGGAATACGTGACGCCGACCTTTGGCGTGAGAAGGTTGAATTCATCTTCTCGGCTCGGTGCAACGCGGAATCGACCCGTCGTGCCCGGCGCCTTGTTCGTCACATAGTCGTAATTGTGATTTTCGCCGCGAACCCCCGCAAGCAGGCTCCAGTCAGTCGCAAAATCCCAGTCGAGTTCGCCGTAGAGCGCCGTCGTGAATGTCGAAACGTCGTAGTCGTAATGGATGCCTTTCGGGAATGTCCGGTTAGCGGGCGTGCCGCCGAAGCTCGGCTGGGTCTGGATTTCCTTCAGATAGCCATCCGCATATTGCAGGTCGGCGCCGATGGCCCAGCGGAAGTTATCCGGCCCGAAATCATAACGAGTCATCACGCCCAGCGAGTCGTGACCGTTCTTCTCTGTCGATTGATCCGGCAGGAAGTGCTGGATGAAAATCATCCGCTGCGTGATCGCGAAAGGCGTGACGGTAAGCTGACCATCGCCGATGTTGGTTTCGAAGCGCACATTCGCGCGCGCCGCCCAGGCGTCACGATAGGCTTCCGGATTCGGGTTGGCCGTGGCGAGATCTTCATTCTTGTAGGCGTCGTGTCCTTGAATGAAGCCCGCCGTTTCCTGGTTGAGGTTCACGGCGGCAAGCGTCGCGACCGCATTCCAGGTTTCGCCGCCAAACTTCGAACGCAGCGTCAGCTTCTGCTGATCGACACCGGAAAAGTTACGCCAGCCGCCGTCGTCCATTACAGACAAGCCAATCCAGTTAGCGACGTCGCCGGTCTTGAAGTTGGCTGTCGCATCGGCGCGATAGCGCTGCAGCGAATTGGCGCTGACCGTCAGCGTCTGACCTTCCTGCGCGCCTGGCTCGGGATCGATGAAGTTCATCAGGCCGTGTACGGCGTTTGACCCGTAGCGCACGGAACCCGGTCCACGCACGACCTCGATCGCTTCGGCCGTTTCATGGTGCACTTCGAACAGCGCATTGACGTTGCCAAACCCTGACGCGCGCGTCGGGATGCCGTTCTCGAGGATCAGGAACGAGCCCTGTCCTGCGCCTGCGGGCAATACCGGCGACCGAATCGCCACCAGCAGCTCCTGCCCGGAGTTCATCTGGACGTTGACGCCCGGCACGGTGTTTAGAATTTCGGCCGGATGGTTCGCTGCGGTTTCTGCGATCTCCTGCTCGCCAATAACTGAGTAGGCGCCCGGATCGCTCGAGTCGCGGTCGCCGTAAATGACAACTACATCGCCCGCCGCTCCGCGCGGTCCTTCGGTGACCCGCGTAGGCGGCTGTTGCGCATAGGCCGGCGCGACAAATGCAGTCATAGCTGTCGCGAGCGCTAAACAGCTCGCGGCTGTGTAAAATCCCCGCACGTAATTCCTCCCGTATAGACCCGGCGCTCTTTTTGACGCTTCGAGCAGGCAAGCAAGCAAACTGCCGCTTGTCCTGCAAACGCATTCGCCTTGGGGCCGTTGTTTAAGCCTTTCCGCAACGGCCGCTAGTGCAAGGAAACTACGGCGTTAGCCGACTTTGTCGCCCCGGGGCGACTTTACGGGCTCGGCGCCGGAGTTGTGATCGGGCTTGAGGGGGCGGAAGCCGGCGCCGCATCCGTCGCAGCGGGCGGCGGCAGTGCGGGACTCACCTCTGCCGGTTGGATCGTGGCGGCCGGGGGCTGGACAGGTTCTTCAGCCGCCTTGAACAGCGAATACGGCAGCGAGGCGACCACAGCCGACGCCATAATAGTGGCGAGTGTGCCCGAGAACAGCGTCTTCCAGGCGAGCGAGAGGAAGTCCGGTCGCCTTTCGGGGCACATGATCGAAAGGCCGCCGATCAGGATGCCCATCGAACCGAAATTTGCGAAGCCGCAAATCGCATAGGTGACGATCGTGCGCGTCCGCTCGGTCATCGCATCCGCCGGCAGGTTGCCGAGATTGATGAACGCCACGAATTCGGTGAACACCGTCTTCTGGCCCACAAACGTACCGGCCTGGGCCGCTTCCCCGATCGGCACGCCCGCCATGTACATCAGTGGCGCGAACATCCAGCCCAGGATCATGTCCAGGCTCAGCCGCTGATCAACGCCGTTCCAGTTGATCGTGATCGGTATGGCCCCCAACAGAGCGTTGGAGATATAGACCAGCGCCAGCGCCGCGATTAGCATGGTGGCGATATTCCAGATGATGGCGATGCCGTCGGTCGCGCCCGTGGCGAACGCGTCCATGGTCGAGTGGTATTTAAAGTCGGTCTCGCCGGTCGACTTGGAAGTCTCTTCCGTTTCCGGAATCATGACCATAGCGAGCGCCACAGCGGCTGGCGAAGCAATGATGGACACGGTGATCAAGTGCGCCGCAACTGCCGGCAGCGTCTCACGCAATAGCGTGACATAGACGACCAGCACCGAGCCCGCGATCGTCGCAAAGCCAGTCGCCATCACGATCAGCAATTCAGATCGCGTCATCACCTTCAGATACGGCTTGATCAGCAGCGGAGCTTCGGTCTGCCCCATGAAGATGTTGGCGGCGACCGAAAGACTGGTTGGCCCGCCCATGCCCATCGTGCGCTGAAAGACAAAGGCGAAGCCATTGGTGATGATTTTAAGCACGCCCCAATGCCACAGGATCGCCGAGAGCGATCCGATCACGATGATCAGAGGTAGAAGCTGGAAGATAAAGATCGGCCCAGGCGCGCCCACAAGCTGTTCCCACTTCGCTTGATCGCCGATGACCGGCCCGAACACGAAGGCCGTACCCTCGCGCGTTGCGGCGATCAGCACGTTGATGCCGCTGTTCACACTGTCGAGCCCGGCGCGGATGATTGGAATGCCGAACAGCAATAGTGTGAAGGCGTACATCATAACGACGGCGCCGACGACGATCTTCCACGGAAACCTGCGCTTGTTCTCCGACAGGAGCCAGGCAATCCCGGTGATGACGAACAGGCCAAGTATGGCCCGGCCGTTGTCCCAGCCCCATTCCATGTGCATGCCCCGCTGGCCCCTTGTGTACGCTACTTCTGAAGTTCGTCGGCCAGCGCATTGGCGCTGTAGATCTTGCGTAGGGCCTCGAGGATCATCTGGCTCGACACCGCCACTGTGCGATTGAGCGCGGGGTCGAAGCCGAATGCGCCGCCGGTCGAATGGATGTTGCCGTCGAACACCAGCCCGATGATGCGGCCCTCCCGGTCAAGCGCAGGCGAGCCAGAGCTTCCACCGACAACATCATTGGTTGTCACGAAGTTGAACTCCGTGGCGGCGGGGATTTTGCTCTTTGCGTCGACCCAACGGTTGGCAAGATTGAAAGGAAAGGCGCCGGTCGCGCGATCCCAAAGGCCCGAAGCGTAGGTGAATGGCTTCACATCGCCATGCACCGGATCTGTCCACCCCTTCACCGTTCCATAGGAAAGGCGCAGAGTAAAATTCGCGTCCGGATAGATGTCCTTGCCCAGCACATCGAAACGCAAGCCTGCGACCTTCTCAGTCGCGATGGATAGCGGCCGCGTCACGGAGGTTTCGTACTTGGCGCGCGCGGCGCGCGCCGCATCGTCCGCCTTTTTCACCAGCGCCAGCGCAGGATCATTCGACTGAGCGACTTGCTGCGGATTGTCCCACATACGCTTGCGGAAACCGAGATCGCCGACCTGGCTTGAATTGATGATCTCCGTCGCAATCTCGCCAGATGTGCGCGATCCAAAAAGCGCATTCACCGCAGGGTGATCCGCGCCGAGATATTCGCGCGTCTTCTCGAGCCAGAAGACGATCTCCAGCTTTTCGAGCACGGGATGCACCGGCGCTTCCGCCAGCAGCGCGCCTTTTTGCCCATCCAGCCGCGAATTCATGAACTCCGGCAGGCGATCGCCATCCGGCTTGTTACGTTCTGATGCGGCGCGCACCAGCGAGCGGGCGTCGTTCAGCAGCACAGACCCCGCGCCATAGCGCACCTCGAGCATCTGATAAGGCAGGTAGGCCCGCTTCTGCGCCATCATGACGGCGGCGACCTCCGCGAACGGATCACCGTACTTCCCGCGCAGGTCGGTCCTCATAGCGAGCGCATCGCGCAGCTTCTTTTCCTCGCCCGCTTTGATCGCAAAGAATGAAGGCTCGACCAATGCGCCGCGCTGTCCCTTGAAGACCTTCAAGCTGTTCTCGACGTTCTCCAGCGCCTCGCTGATCTGGCGAGCCTCTTCCTCCCCCTTAGTGGACTCCGCCAGCATCGCGCCGCGGATCTGCGCGAGGTACTCGATGCGCCATGGCAGGAAATGATCGCGCTGGAATTCAAGCTGCGCGTTTGTCAGCAGACGCTCGGTCGACCCGGGATGGCTCGGCACCAGCACGAGATCGCCCTGCTTCGACCCTGAGGCTTCAAGCTTGAGAGGATCGGTGAACGCCGCTGGCTTGCCGTCCCGATAAAGACGGAGCAGCGCCATGTCGAGCGCGTAGCGAGGAAAGTTGAAATTGTCCGGATCACCGCCGAACGATGCGGACTGCACCTCTGGCGCAAACGCGATCCTCACATCGTCGTACCGGTCGTACACATACAACTGATACTGCCCGCCACGATAGAGGTTCACCACCTCACACATCTTGGCGCGGTCTTCGCCGCAAGCTTCGGTTTCGATCGCGTCAATCTCCGCCGTGCGTGCGGGCCCCGCTGCGATGCGTTTCACGCGCTGCGTTACATCCGTCATGGATTGAAGAATGGACGCCCCCGCGCCCGGGCAGATCTTCTCATCCTTGCGCGCCGTCGCGAAAAAGCCGTCCTGCACATAGTCGTGCCCCAGACTCGACAGGTCGCTTTCACAATCGACCACACAGTGCCGGTTGGTCATCACGAGCCCGTCCTTTGACACCACCGAACCGGAGCACCCGACATCGAGCCGCACCGAGGCTTTGCGCACGCGGTCGAGCCATTTCTGATCCGGCGCGAAACCATACGCCTGCTTCACCCGCGCCGAGGGGAAGTTGTCGAACGTCCACATGCCCTCGTCTGCTAGCGCAACGGAAGCCGCCGCTACGGTAGCGGCAAGCAGTGTCGCGACGGCGATGGCTGGAATTCGCATCGGCAAAACCTCAAAGGACGCGCGCCCCCTACGTCCGCGGACCCTATCAGCGCGAACCGAAGGCTCAAGCACGAAGGCTGCTCCGGTGAGCCGCCAGAAAATTATGCAAACCCGTCATTTTCGTTGGGTTGGCCCGGAACGGCGCTGGGCGCAATTCATTGTAGCTCTAAGTTTGACCATGCGTGCTTTGGTTCGTACCGGCCGACAGCCGTACCAACCGCCCCAGTGTCCAGAGTCTCCCCCGCCTCGGCCCGAACGCTTCGTTCGGGCCATTTTGTTTGGGGCGCCTACCAGGCCGCTTCGCCGCTCTTCTTGAGATACATCGACTGCTTCGGGCGCCCCATCACGCGGTGGAGCATCGGCACAAACGCTTCCAGCGGCATGGAGTCGTAGGCCCCATCAAAAGCCGGCTGATCATACAGGTGGCAGAACTGCGCCGTGTATTCGAACGCCGGGTGACCACGGAACTGCTCGCGTGCGTTCCGGTCGAGCCCGATGTGATGCCAGAAATAGTACCCTTGGAAGATGCCGTGATTGGCGACCATCCAGAAGTTCTGCCCCGACACGAAGGGTTTCAGGATCGCGGCTGCGATATCGGGATGATTGAAGACGCCCAGCGTATCGCCGATGTCATGGAGCAACGCGCAGACGACATACTCCTCGTCCATCCCCGCCCTGTGGGCGCGCGTTGCGGTCTGCAGTGAATGTTCCAGGCGATCGATCGGGAAGCCGCCGCAATCGCCCTTCAGCAGATTAAGGTGCGTCAGCACCCGGTCGACATGACCCTTCGCGAAGACGCCGTTCGCCGCGATAACCTTCTGCCAATCCTCTTCCGTAGCGTTGGTGAAGGCCGTGAACGTGGCACGGCCCATAGGCTCTTCGTGCGTGGCGTCAAGCGGCTTGGGCGGGCTCTTGAGATCGTCGGCCATCGCGTCGTTCCTCAGTTTTTCAGGCGGCAAAGCCTACCTTCACGCCGAGAGATTAGCAGATTCATGCGCCGGCTGTCAGCCTGCCCCCGAGGGGCGGGAATACCCGGTCAGGGACGACGCTCCCCCGGCGGCCCCAACGGCGGGACGGAGCCGCCATCGCGATCATCGACCCAGCTGCTGCGCGGCGGGGCGAAATAATCGTACTCGACGCTGTTTTCCAGAACCTCGATCGAATCCGGAGCAGTCGCCAGTATGGCGACCAGCTGGCCTCGTCGAAGATCGAAAGCCCGGCCGCCAACTACGACGCGCAGCCGACTTTCCTGCACAAAGGTCGATTGCTCGCTGTCGTGCGCATGAACCGGCACGACGACGCCCTTTCTCTGATTGTAGATCGCCATTGTCGACTTTTCAGCCATCACGAAACGACGACTGATGCCCGGCGAAATACGGTCGGCCTTCATGGCGTTGAAATCATACGCCTTGGCCGGCCCCGGCGTGGCGCAAGCGCCAAGCGAGACAAGCGCCAACCCCAGAAGCGCATACTGCCGCATGAGCTTGGGCATTCCTCTCCCATCAACGAGAGGAATGTAGCGCCTGACTGCCGCGGGAACATCCGCGCGGCCGTTGCTTCGTCTTCACCTCGGCGGCCTTCACAGGCCCCACCTTCTTTTTTGCAGCGGCCTTGTCGGGCTTGACGTGCGTGACCTTGTGGACCTTTCCGGCCTTGTCATAGATCGTCCACGCGCCACATTGCTCGCCCTGGCAGAAATGGCCGGAGCGCATGATGATGCCGTCCCTGCGGAAGAACTCCCAATAGCCGTGCATCTGGCCATCGAGCGTCTGGCCCTTGTTCCGGATCGTACCGTCGGCGTGATAGCCGATTGAAGGCTTGGTCTTCGCCATCGTCAGCCTGCAAGGATCATCTGCGCCATAATATTGCGCTGGATCTCGTTCGAGCCCGCGTAGATCGACGTCTTGCGCTGGTTGAAGTACGCGCCCGCCGAGGTGATAAGGTGTTCCGGCGCCGGCAATGGTTCGTTGGCTCCGTCTTCGAGGTGGGCGTAGGTATCCTGTACGAAGGGCTGGGCGTAGACGCCGGCGGCTTCGAGCACGATTTCCGTAACCTTCTGGCCGATTTCCGATCCGCGCGTCTTCATCAGAGACGACATGGCGCCAACCGACTGGCCAGACGACAGCTTGTCGAAGATGCGGCGTTCCGTGGCGTCCAGCGCTTCGATCTGGATTTCGAGCTCGGCGATCTTGCGGGAGAACTCGGGATCATCGCTCAACGGCAGACCGCCGGCAGTTTCGATCTTCGCGATCTCGCGCGCCTTGCGCAGCGCCGTGCGGCAAGAAGGCGCGTAAGCCGAGCCGCGTTCGAACGTCAGCAGATATTTCGCACAGGTCCAGCCTTCGCCTTCCTTGCCGACCAGGTTCTCGACCGGGACTTTCACATTGTCGAAGAAGACCGAGTTGATCTCCTGTTCGCCGGGCGGGGTGTCGTCCAACGTATTGATGGGGGTGATCGTAAGGCCGGGCGATTTCATGTCGACGAGGATGAAGGAGATGCCGTTCTGCTTCTTCACTTCCTTCGAGGTGCGCACGAGGCAAAAGATCCAGTCGGCCCACTGAGCGTAGGTGGTCCAGGTCTTGGAGCCGTTTAGAATATAGTGATCCCCTTCGCGACGGGCGCTCATCGAGAGGCTGGCGAGGTCGGACCCCGAACCCGGTTCGGAGTAGCCCTGGCACCACCAGACATCCGAATTGCGGATCGGCGGGAGGAATTTCTTCTTCTGCTCGTCCGTGCCGAACTTCATGATCACGGGCGCACACATGCGCACGCCCATAGAGCTCATGCGCGGCGCGCCTGAGAGCGCGATTTCCATTTCGAAGATGTATTTCTGCGCCTGCGTCCAGCCGGGGCCGCCGTGTTCGACCGGCCAGTTGATGGTGAGCCAGCCCTTCTTCGCGAGAAGCTTCTGCCAGGCCTTCTGATGTGTCTCGTCCAGTGTGTGATTCTTGGAAAGGGCGATCCGTTTCTTGAACTCGCCGGTGTTGTTCTCCGCGATCCAGGCGCGGACTTCGTCGCGGAATTTCAGTTCCTCAGCGGAGAATTCGAGGTCCATAGCCCTAGACCTTCGCCATGCGCGTGATCTTCGGCGGCGCGGCGAGAAGCGGGCCCATCGCCTTGCCCAGGCGCTTGAAGTGCTCAAAGCCGCGATGGGCGTCGACAGCGGCCTGATCGCGGTATTGCTCCATGAAGATGTAGGTTGTGGGGGCTTCCGCCACCTTGAAGAGCTTGTAGTAAAGGACGTCTGGCTCGTTGGCCGCGACGGCGGCTTCGAGTTCCTTGGCCACAACCTCGAACTCGGCCTGCTTGCCGTCTATGACTGTCAGTTCCGCGACTGCCCCGAGCATGACGTCCTCCGCTTGTTTTGCTGAGAGGATAGGCCCGACACTCGCGATAGGTCCAGCCGTCACTCGCCCTTGAAGACGGGTTCACGCTTTTCGAGGATCGCGGCGACGCCTTCTTCATGGTCCTTGGTGTGGTGCATCAGACCCTGCGCCGCCGCGGACATTTCCATGACGGTGTCATAGGTCGCCTGCGTGCCGTGGCGGAGGAGTTGTTTTGCGACGCGGAGCGAGTGCGGCGGTTGTTTCGCGATCTGCTTGGCGAGGGCCATCGCCTCTTCCATCAGCTTGTCGCCCGGCACGATTTTCGAGACGAGGCCCCACTCCTTCGCGGTGTTGGCGTCGATCAGGTTGCCGGTGAACAGGAGTTCGCAGGCGCGGCTCATGCCGATCACGCGCGGAAGCAGCCAGGCGCCGCCATCTCCGGGGATGAGGCCGATCTTGAGGAAGGTGACGCCATAGCGAGCATTGTCCGACGAGATGCGGATATCGGCCATGCAAGCGACATCGCACCCGAGGCCGACCGCCGCGCCGTTGACGGCGGCGATCAGCGGAACCTCGAGATTGTAAAGCGCACGCACGATCATATGGACGCCGGTCTTGTAGTTGTCGCGGACTTCGGCCGGGCTGCCGGCGAAGGAGCCGATGCGCTCGCGCATCGCCTTGACATTGCCACCCGCCGAGAAGCCCTTGCCCGCGCCGGTGAGGATGGCGCAGCGGATATTCTTGTCGCGATTGATCTGGTCGCAAACATCACGCACCGCTTCGCCATCGCCCGGCTCGCCGAGGGCGTTCATGGCGTCGGGACGGTTCAACGTCAGGATGGCGATGGGGCCTTTTTTCTCAAGCGTGATCATGGGCGGGTCTCTATCTTGTCTTAATGAAGCGGTGTCAGACTCAGGCTGTAGCGAACGGTGTTATGCGTGTCATCCCGGCTCAGGTCCCACAACCACCGCCGACGCCGCCGGCGATCTTAATCTTCAGGCTAGCGATGCATCCCTGAGTCTGCGCCCCAAGCCGCTTCGGATTAACGGGCTGGGCGGCGCGCTCTTCGATCTTCGAGAGCGCCCGACCGAGATCAGGCGCCAGCGCGAGATCAGGCGCCAGCGCGGAGGATTGCCACCCGTCATACGTATTGAGCATGAAGAGCACATTCACACGACCGGCGGCTGATAGATTGTCCAGCCTTGGAAGCTCAACTTCCTGGATCAGCGGGGAGAGGAGCGAACGGGCGTTGGGTCCGCGGACCAGATCGGCAACCTGCTGGCCCGCCCGGAGGCGCGTTGCACGGTCGGCGTCATCGAGGCTGAGAATTAGTTGACGAAGGGTTGCAGTATCGGGAACAGGCTCCGGGGTCGGTGGAAGCGGCGGGGCCGGATCGCTAGGCTTGTCGTTGGTTGTCGAAGACAGTTCGCCGGCAGGCTCGGGGCTGAGCGGTTCGGAACTCGGGGTTTTCGGGCTAGCTGTGCCGGTTTCGGGAGGAGCAGGCCGCGGTTCAAACGCTGGCCTGTCGTTCTGTGCCTCGGTTAGATCGAGCACGGTGTTGGCTTCTTCCAGGTCATCCGAAGTTTGCTGAAGCTTGTCGTAGATCAGATGGCCGACTGCGCCGACGCTTATGAGAGCGAAGACAGCGGCGGCGAAACCGACCATGGCAAAACGTGCGTGAGCCCGTAGGCGGCTCTTTTCCTCCAGCAGGCGCTTTTTCTCTTCCAGATTCTGCCCGCTGCGACTGGCTTCGACATAGTCGGACACGACGGGGAGGATCAGCGTATTGCGAGGCCTGGGACCATTGGCCCATTCAAGCGCTCGTGTGAGCGCCACATCGCGGAGAAGCAATGCCGGAGGTCGCTCCTGCGAGTCCCATTCATCCGCCTTGTCGAGCAGGCGCGACTGCTCGCGAACCCAGCCGATATCGGTCCTCAGCGTTTCAATCAAATCGACGACGCCGCGGGCATGACGACCTTCCGGGAAAAGGACGAACTGGAGACGCGCCAGATCAGGCGGCAGAGTGGTGGGATCAACCGGATGGATCACCGCAGGGATCACGCGCCGGCCCTGCCCGAGCGCGATCGTAACTTCCTTTTTGCACTGGTCGGAAGATATCCAGTTTTGTGAGACAACGCAGACCGTGGTGTCCGCCTCCGTAATCATGCGGTGAAGACGCGGCTCCCACGGCTCGCCCGGAAAGAGGTCGGCGCGGTCGATGACGACATCGAAGCCGTAGCTTTCAATCGAGATGACGAGTTCGTCGACGAAGACCGCATCGCGCCGCGAATAGGACAGAAACATCCGGGGCTTGGTCTGGCTCGACGCCTCAGTCATGTCCCCTCGCCCCCGCGTGACCCCGGTGGATAGCGCAAATCTAACGAAGGTAGTCTCTACTGTCATCCCAAGGGATTATGACTTGGGCGACACCCTACCCGTTCGACAGCTCGGTATAGCGGCGCAGGTGCCAGTCGGTGTTGCCGAACTGGGATTCGATCATGGTGACGCGTTTGAAGAAGTGGCCGACATTCAGTTCGTCGGTCATGCCCATGCCGCCGTGGATCTGGACGGCGTCCTGGCTGATCAGGCGGCCGGCCTTGCCGATCTGGACCTTGGCGCCGGAGGCGGCGAGTTTGCGGGCCTTGTCGGCTTCGTCGAGCTTCAGCGTGACCATGTAGGTCATGGAGATCGCCTGCTCGGCCGCCATGAACATGTCGACCATGCGGTGCTGCAGCACCTGGAAGTCGGCGATCGGGCGACCGAACTGCTTGCGCTGCTTGGCGTAGGTGATCGTGGCCTCGTTGAGGATTTTGAAGCAGCCGCACGCTTCGGCGCAGAGCGCGGCGATGGCGTAGTCGACGACTTTCTCGATGAGCGGCAGGCCGTTGTCCACTTCGCCCACGACGGTGTCGGCGCCGACCGAGACGTTTTCGAACAGCACTTCGGACGCGCGCAGGCCATCGACGGTGGGATAGTCGCGCGTGGTGATCCCCTTGGCGTCCTTCGGCACAAGAAAGACTGTGATGCCGGCCTTGTCGCGCTGCGCGCCAGAGGTGCGGGCGGTGACGAACAGGTGTGTGGCGAAGGGCGCGCCAATGACGACGGCCTTATGGCCGTTCAGCGTGTAGCCGGCGCCGTCTTTCTTCGCGATGGTGGAGACGTCGTTGAGATCGAAGCGGCTCTTGGGCTCGGAATAGGCGAAGGCGAAAATGGCCTCACCGCCGACAAGGCCGGCGATGTGTTCTTCCCTTTGTGCAGCCGAACCGCCGAGACGGAGGAAATTGCCGCCGACTATCACGGCCTGCAGATAGGGTTCGACCACTAGGCCCTTGCCGAATTCCTCGGAGATGATCATCGCCTCGATCGGGCCGCCGCCGAAGCCGCCCTCTTCCTCGGAGAAGGATGCGCCAAGAAGACCGAGTTCAGCAAACTGCGCCCACATCTCGGGACGCCAGCCGGCTTCGGATTTCGCGACCTTGCGGCGCGTTTCGAAGTCGTACTGCTGACGCACAAGTCGGGCGACAGTATCGCGCAGCTGGTCCTGCTCGGAGGTGAAGCTGAAGTCCATAAAAGCAACTCCCTGCCGCCGTTGGAACCGGCCACTCAGGCCAGCCTAACGCCTGCGCGTGTCAGAGGCCAAGAACCATCTTGGCGATGATGTTGTGCTGGATCTCATTCGATCCGCCATAGATCGAAGTCTTGCGCATGTTGGAATAGAGCGGTGCAGCCATGTGGGCGTAGTCCGGCCCGATCGGCAACTGGTTGTCGCCCTCCTGCGGGAAGCCGCGAAAATACGGCGCGCCATAGACGCCGACAGCTTCAAGCGTGAGCTCGGTGATGCGCTGCTGGATTTCAGTGCCCTTGATCTTGAGGATCGAGCTTTCGGGGCCTGGACCCTTGCCGCTGCTTTCGCGCGCGAGCGTACGTAGCTCGGTGTATTCGAGGGCGGAGAGATCGATTTCGAGTTCGGAAATCTTCTTCGCGAAATCCGGATTGCGGATGATCGGCTGGCCCTGGTCGAGTTCGACCGAGGCGATCTCGCGCAGGCGCTCAATGCCCTTCTTTGAACGGGCGACGCCGGCGATGCCGGTGCGCTCGTGGGCGAGAAGGTACTTCGCGTAAGTCCAGCCTTCGTTTTCCTTGCCGACGAGATTGGCGACGGGAACCTTCACGTCTGTGAACCAGGTCTCGTTGACCTCGTGGCCGCCATCCATAGTGATGATCGGGCGGACTTCGACGCCGGGCGTCTTCATGTCGACGAGAATGAAGGAGATGCCTTCCTGTGGCTTACGGGCCGCGGGGTCTGTGCGGCAGAGCACGAAGATCCAGTCGGCGAAATGGCCCAGCGTGGTCCAGGTCTTCTGGCCATTGATGATGTAGTGGTCGCCGACACGCTCCGCCTTGGTTTTGAGCGAGGCGAGGTCGGAGCCGGCGCCGGGCTCGGAATAGCCCTGGCACCAGAAGTCCGTGCCGTTGAGGATGCGCGGAAGATAATGAGCCTTCTGCTCGTCGCTGGCGAAGGCCATCAGGACGGGCGCCAGCATGTTCATGCCGAAGGGCGGGATCGGCAGTGTTTCGGCGCGAGCGCATTCTTCCTGGAAGATGTAGCGCTGGGTCGCGGTCCAGCCCGTGCCTCCATACTGCTTGGGCCAGGCAGGGGCGCCCCAGCCGCGGCTGAAGAGGGTGCGCTGCCAGAGGAGGAAATCCTCCTTCGAATACTCGTCGCGGGAGAACTTGCCGCGCAATTCGGTGGGATAGTCGTTTTCGAGCCAGGTGCGGACCTCTTGGCGAAAGGCGACGTCCTCGGGGGCAAAATCCAGGTTCATGGCGTCGGCTCCTGCCGTAACGTTAAGCTGATTACGACCATACGGAATCGAGGCCATGCTCTGGTTTACGTGAGGTACGTCAAGCGGTTTTGGCGACGGACGCTACGTCGTATTGACGTTACGTCATGATGCTCCTGAGCCCGAAATGGCGGTATAAGCTGGTATGCACACACCCATCAAAACCCCCTGTGTGAAGGTTTGCGTGGTCGACGGCCAGACCGGAAACTGCCTCGGCTGCGGCCGGACCCTCGGGGAAATCGCCCGCTGGGCCAGATTTTCCGACGACGAGCGGGACAGGGTCATGGCCGCCCTGCCCGCCCGGATCGACGTTCTGAAGGCGGCGGGCAAACTGGGATAGCGCAATGTGACTGCAGTCCGTTTGTTTTTCGCTAGCGGATTATCTGCTAGGAGACATGGACGCATGACGTCCCTTGGGGAGTCGACCACGGTGAGGAAGGCCCTGTTTCCAGCGCTGGCGCTATTCGGCGCCGCAGCCCTCGGGCTCATGGCCCTGCGGGACACGATGACGCCGCGCCTCGACGCCAAGCCGGCCATCGCGGAGGAAGTCGAGGCCGAGGCTGAGCTTCCTGTAATCAGCTCGCACCAAATCCGCACAGCCTCGCTACGCAAGGAAGCGGACGGGCATTACTGGGCGGCGGCGCGGGTCAACAAGATACCGATAAAATTCCTGGTTGATACGGGCGCGAGCCTTGTGGCGCTTAGCAGGCGCGACGCGCGGCGGCTCGGCATCAATACGGACAATCTTCAGCGCAACGCGGAAGTGCGCACGGCCGCGGGACGCGTGATGGCGGCGACAACTGTCATCGACGAGATCACTATCGATGGCGTTACTGTAAAGAACGTTTCCGCCGTCATTATGGAAGACGGGCTGGAGACTTCGCTGCTCGGCATGAGCTTCCTCAACCGGCTGGAAGGCTGGGACGTGACGACCAACGCGATCATCATTCACGAATAAACGCTATTCGGCGGTTGCCGTGGGTTCGCGCGACGTGAGCGCGTCGAGAGCTGCGTCATAAATTGCGACGGCCTGCACGCCGCGTGCGCCGGGCGCCTTCTCGGACAGTATGCGCCGCCACTGACGCGCGCCGGGTCTACCTGCGAACAAGCCGAGCATGTGGCGCGTGATCGCGTGAAGCGCAACGCCTTCCGACAGACGCTGTAGAACCCAAGGCCGAAAGTCGCGGGCAGCCTGATCGGCGGCGCGCACTGGCGCGTCGTCTCCGAAAATGCAGGCGTCCACGGCGAGCAGTAGCGCAGGATCATGGTAGGCGGCGCGGCCGAGCATGACGCCATCGACACGCGCCAGCTCGCGCTGCGCCGTGCGGAGTTCGGTGATGCCGCCATTGAGGATGATTTCAAGATCGGGGCGCGCACGCTTGAGGTCGGCTACGATGTCGTAGTCGAGCGGCGGCAGTTCGCGGTTTTCTTTTGGCGACAGACCACTCAGCCATGCCTTGCGCGCGTGAACGATAAAGGTGGTCGTGCCGGCCTTGGCCAGCAAGTCGACAAAGGAGAACAGACGATCGCGTGGCTCGTCGGCATCGACGCCGAGGCGATGTTTCACCGTGACGGGGATGGAGACCGCCTCGCGCATGGCGGACAGGCAATCCGCCACGAGGTCGGGCTCGCGCATCAGGCAGGCGCCGAATGCGCCGGATTGCACGCGCTCCGACGGGCAACCGACATTGAGATTGATTTCGCAGTATCCATAAGCCGCGCCTATCCGCGCCGCCTCGGCCAGCTTCGCCGGCTCCGATCCGCCAAGTTGCAGCGCCACAGGTTGTTCGATCTCATCGAACCCAAGCAGCCGATCCCGCCGCCCGTGCATCACAGCATCGGCTGTGACCATCTCGGTATAAAGCAACGCTCGCCGCGACAGCTGCCGATGGAACGCTCGGCAATTCCGGTCGGTCCAGTCCATCATCGGGGCAATACAGAACCTATGCGATTGATTTTTCATGAAAAATGTTGGAACATCAAAGAACAAGATTTTGGATTTGTGTCCCGATGTTCCCTCAAGGTTCCTGCTGTTTCCGCATGTTTCCGTCTCGGTTGTGTCCCCAGTGTGTCCCGGTTTCAACTCGCAAGATGGAGGCGTGACTTATGGCTTCCATCGACAAGCGCAAGGGTAACTGGCGAGCACAGGTCCGGCGCGGCGGCCAGACGCTGACAAAGACGTTCAGGTTGAAGGCTGACGCCGACGCGTGGGCGCGGGATATCGAACGGGCGATCGATAGGGAGATAGACCCGACGGTCCGGCAGCTGACCGCCAAAGATTCTTTCGAAAGTTTGATCGACCTGCACATCGAAGACCTCGCCAAGTTCGGCCAGCCGCTGCGCCGGTCCAAGGACCAGGTTCTCAAGCGGCTGAAAGTGGAATTGGGCAGTGAAACCGTCTCGAACCTTACCCGCGAACGCCTGATCCGGTATGGCCGCGAACGCCGGGACGATGGCGCCGGCCCCGCGACGCTCGCAATCGACATCAGCTTCATCGGTACCGTTCTGACGCACGCAGCTGCCATGCATGGACTACGTGTCGATACTGAAGGTGTCCGGCTTGCGCGCGTTGCGCTTCGCCGCATGGGCGCCGTCGGCAAGGGTGATGAACGGGATCGCCGCCCTACCGCCGACGAGCTGGAGACACTGTACGAAGCCTTCGACGATAACCCCCGCAATACCATGCCGATGACCACGATCGTTCAGTTTGCAATCGCAACAGCAATGCGGCTGGACGAGATCGTGCGGATTGAGTGGCGGCACCTCGACGCGCGCAATCGCACGATCCTTGTCGAAAGCCGAAAAGACCCCCGCAAAAAAGACAGCAATGATCAGCGCGTCCCCCTGCTCGCCGCGACGGGCTACGACGCCTTCGAACTCCTAAATGAGCAACGCAAGCGTACTGGAGGAAACGGGGTGCGATGCTTCCCGTACAATGGACGGTCCGTTGGCACGAACTTCCGGCGAACCTGCGAGGAAGAAGGTATCGAAGATCTTCACTTCCACGACATGCGTCACGAGGGAACCAGCCGCCTGTTCGAAGCAGGCCTCACGATCGAGCAGGTCCCACTGGTGACGGGTCACAAGGACTGGAAGATGCTGAAGCGGTACACGCAGCTTCGCCCTGAAAACCTGCACGCAACACTCGCCAAGCATGCTTAGAGCGAGCTGGGCGCCGGATCGCTTGTCCGATGCTGGCGACGACCGTCAGCAAATGCGGCCAGGTCAGCGGGATCATACCGCAC
>Ga0138256_10000621_pt1 | contig 38815 bp, 49 predicted proteins | sample KNB2016incub_MG_FD_105486 | JGI IMG/M metagenome (GOLD analysis project Ga0138256, IMG submission 105486) | Active sludge microbial communities from wastewater in Klosterneuburg, Austria - KNB2014incub_MG | ecosystem: Engineered > WWTP > Activated sludge > Unclassified | place: Austria... | reverse complement strand
ACTCTAACAAATCTACCTAAAGAGTATATTGTTTCGATTCCAAATAAATCACCGACCTTAGCATCAACAGCTAGAATAGCTATCAATTCACCCTCATAAAACAAAGGGACACCTACAAAACTTCTGATTCCTTGAGCTTTATCATAATATCGTATTACATCAATTTCAGCAGTAGGAGTGATATCACTTAAAAGTTCAGGTTCACCTTTCTGAACTATCTTGCTTAAAATATCATCTTCAATTTCAAATTTTCTTTTAGCAATTTCATTTGGCGAGGCAGAAACAAATTTTTCGATTGTTAGTTTATCTTTTTTCTTATTGTACCAAAAAAATATTGCAGTATGTGCTGAATAAGCATCTTTAATTACAGTTAACATTTTTTCTAATGCAAAACTAAACTGTCCTTGTCCATCGTGTCCTATTCCTGTTGGAATATTTTCATTAGCAATTTCTTCGAATCGTTCTCGTAAATCGTGCGGAATTAATGTTGTCTTTGGAGCTTTATATTCAGGGACGTAATTGTCAGCCGTTATAATTTCCAACCTTGATGTTTTAGAAACTATTTTAAATGATTCATCATGATCACCCACAGATGGTGGTACAAAATCATCCTCTATAGGGTCACTCTCACTAATCGAGTAACGACCATCAAATCTGACAGAATCGCGCAAGAAAATAATGAAGGCAACATAAATAATCATTACAGCAATTGTAATAACGCGAATGAGTAGATCATCTGTAATGAAGAGAACTACAGCCAGCAGCGGTACAAGTAAAAAAATAAGTAATCTTTTTCTTTGTCTTTTATCCATAGAAATAGTTTTAACAGATGATGATTACAAAAGTAATACGATACTTTATTAAATTAAAATAACTTTGTTCTGCAAAGATATAAACTATTTAATAAAATAATGTTGTAAGAAGCTTTTTAATTTCTTTTATCCCAGTTCCTTTTACTGAACTATAAAAAAATAGATTTTCATTTAGTAAAAGTTCCGGAAACATTTCTTTAACGCTTTTCACGCTAACAGAAAATTCTGATTGCTTTAGCTTATCTGATTTACTCAATAAAACAATGTAAGGCAGATTTAATTCTCTCAACATTCCATTAAGATTAACATCCAATTCAGTGGGTTTATGCCTGCTATCAACAATGTGTATTGTATACTGGATGTGTTTTGAGCTAGCAAAAAAATCATTAATTAATTTGCCCCATTTTTTTCTCTCAGTCAAATTAATCTTGGCATAACCATAACCAGGTAAATCAACTACATAAAATTTTGAATCTATATTATAATAATTAATTGATCTAGTTTTGCCAGGAGTTGAACTGGTTTTTGCAAGTCCCTTACGATTAAAAAGTGAATTAATAAAAGAAGATTTGCCTACATTAGATCTGCCACAAAGAACTACCTCCGGCAATTTAACTTTTGGTAATTGCGTAAGATCAAACGCTGAGGCAATAAATGTTGGATTTTCAAACATAATAAAAAAGAGTAACCGGTTTATCGATTACTCTTTTAATTAACTCTTTAATTACTGATTTATTTACTTTTTTTGGTAGATTTTTTTTCTGATTTCTTTTCAGCTTTTTCTTCAACTACTTTAGCTTCTTCAATAGATTCAGTTTCTTTTTTGCCAGATTTTTCTTTTGCTTTAAGCTCTCTTTTTTCCTTGTGAGCTTCTGCTTTTTTATTAGCAACATCATTATAATCAACTAATTCAAGAATAGCCATCGCAGCTGCATCACCATTACGATTACCAAGTTTTACAACTCTAGTGTAGCCGCCTGGTCTATCACCAATTTTTGGAATAATTTCACTAAACAATTCTTTGAAAACATCTTTATCATTAACGACAATCATTACCTGTCGTTTAACATGAAGATCATTTCTCTTTGCTTTGGTAATTAATTTTTCAATAAAAGTTCTAGCTTCTTTAGCTTTTGCTTCAGTAGTTTTAATTCTTTTATGTTTTAAAAGGGAAGTTGCTAACGAGTTAAGCAAAGCTGCTTTATGACTTGCTGTTCTTCCTAATTTTCTTCCTTTAACATTATGTCTCATTTAATAGCCCGCTTAAATTAATTTGATTCAGAATCTTCTTTTATAAATTTATCTACATCCATTCCAAAATCAAGACCAAGAGTTTCAACTATTTCCATTAACTCTGCTAAGGACTTTCTTCCGAAATTTCTAAACTTGAGCATTTCTTGCTCATCTTTTCTTACTAACTCAGCTAAATTTTTAATGTTAGCTGCTTTTAAACAATTGTGCGATCTTACACTTAATTCAAGATCATCAACTGGAGTTAGAAGTATTTTTTTAATTCTTTCTGATTCGCTGTCTTTCTGACTAACATTCTGTTCTTCTTCCTGTTCAATATCAAAATTGATAAAAAGTTGAACGTGATCTCTTAATACTTTAGCAGCCTGTGTTAAAGCATCATCAGGAGTAATTGAACCATCTGTAGTAATTTCAAAAATTAATTTTTCAAAATCATTTTTATCACCAATTCTTACGTTCTCTACTTCATACTTAGCTAACTTAATTGGGGTAAAGATAGAATCAATTGGTATAACTCCAATAGTTTGTTCTGGTGTGATATTTTCAGCAGCCGGTACATATCCAACCCCTTTACCAACACGAATTTCTATATCAAGCTTTGCACTTTTATTTAAAGTAGCGATGTGCAAATCTGGATTAAGAATTTCAATTTCATTACTGGCTTTTTGAATATCACCAGCAACCCACACACCTGCGCCCGATAATGTAAGATCTATTTTGTTAGGTTTCTTGGAAAGAAATTTCATTCTAACCTGTTTGAGATTTAAAATAATCTCAGATACATTTTCAACTATTCCTTCAATTGTAGTAAACTCATGCAATACTCCGCTAAACTTAACTGAAGTTATTGCAGCGCCTTGCAAAGATGATAAAAGCACTCTGCGAAGTGAGTTTCCTAAAGTTACACCGTAACCTCTTTCAAGTGGTTGTAATGTAAATCTTCCAAACGAATTTGTATAATTGGCTTCATCAAGAACAACAGCTTCCGGCATCTTTAAAGATGATACACTCATTATTATCCTCTATTCTTATTCTAATTAAAAATTTTATTTCGAGTAAAGCTCAACTACTAATTGCTCATTAGCGTTCAAAGGTACATCAGCTCTTTCCGGAACTTGAACAAACGTTCCTGAAAGCGTAGCTTTATCAACAGTAAGCCAGCCGTAAGTATTATCTTTTACTCTTTTCAATGAATTATGGATTGCATCTAATTTTTTACTTTTCTCTTTTACCTGAATAACATCACCAGCTTTTAGTAAATAAGCAGGAATTGTAACAAGAGAATTATTTATCATAATATGTCTGTGTGTAATAAGTTGTCTAGCTTGCTTTCTAGATGATGCAAAACCTAATCTAAAAACAACGTTATCTAATCTTCTCTCTAATAATTTAATTAGGTTTTCGCCAGTTCTACCTTTTTGCTTGTTAGCTTTTTCAAAGTAATTTCTAAACTGTGTTTCTAATAAACCATAAGATCTTTTTATCTTTTGTTTTTCTCTTAATTGTACGCCGTATTCAGAAACTTTTGCTCTTCGTGATAATCCGTGCTGTCCAGGAGGATAGTTCTTTTCCTCAATAGGACATTTCTCCGAAAAACACTTCTGTCCTTTAAGGAAAAGTTTCTGTCTTTCTCTTCTACATAATTTACAAACTGAATCGGTGTATCGTGCCATTTAGTGAATCTCCAATAAATTAAACTCTTCTTTTCTTAGGTGGTCTGCATCCGTTATGTGGGATTGGTGTAACATCTTTAATAGATGATATTGTTAAACCAGCAGTATGTAAAGCTCTAATAGCTGCTTCTCTACCGGAACCAGGTCCCTTAACAAAAACTTCTATTTTTCTCATTCCTAAATCGTATGCTTCTTTAGCTGCAGCTTCTGCAGAAACCTGAGCAGCAAACGGTGTATTTTTTCTTGATCCTTTAAATCCGTTTTTACCAGCAGATGACCAGGAAACTGTGTTTCCATATATATCTGTGATTGTAACGAGTACGTTATTAAATGTTGCTTTAATATGTGCAACACCATTTGAATCAACGTGCGTTTTTTTCTTAACTTTTTTTACAGTTTTAGCCAATTCTTAATCCTCCGTGTATCAAATATTATTTCTTAGAAGGTGCTTTTTTCTTACCAGCAACAGTTCTTCTCTTACCTTTTCTAGTTCTGGAATTAGTTCTTGTTCTTTGTCCTCTTGCAGGCAAACTCTTACGATGTCTAACTCCACGGTAAGAACCAATATCCATTAATCTCTTAATGTTCTGTTGAACCTCAGATCTTAAAGCTCCCTCAACTCTGTACTCAGAAGTTATCACAGCTCTAATCTCAGCAATTTCTTCATCAGTAAGATCAGCAACTTTTTTTATGGGACTAACTTTAGCTTTTTCTAAAATTGTTGCAGCCGTAAACTCACCTATTCCATAGATGTATTGTAAGCCGTACAACACTTTTTTATTTTTTGGTAAATCAACTCCAGCTATACGAGCCAATGATATACTCCTTTGTTTTAACCTTGACGTTGTTTGTGTTTAGGGTTTTTGCAAATAACTCTTACAACACCCTTACGTTTAATAACTTTACATTTATCGCAAATCTTCTTAACAGATGCTCTAACTTTCATTTTAATTATTCCTATTTATACCTGTAAGTAATTCTGCCTTTTGTTAAATCATAAGGAGATAGTTCAATTGATACTTTATCTCCTACTAATATTTTAATAAAGTGCATTCTCATTTTTCCAGAAATATGTGCTAAAATTTCATGTCCATTATCCAGCTTTACTCTAAATGTAGCATTAGGTAATGTTTCTGTGATAATTCCATCTATTTTTATCGGTCCTTGTTTTGCCATTTAGCAAACTGTAAGTATTTCTGGCGAATTATTGTTTATTAATATTGAATGTTCAAAATGTGCTGAGGTTGATCCATCAGCAGTAATAATTGTCCATCCATCTTTTGCTGTTATAACTTCGTATTTACCTGCGTTTACCATCGGTTCTATTGCTAGCGTCATTCCATTTTTTAATTTCGGTCCAGTTCCTTTTTTACCAAAGTTTGGTATTGAAGGATCTTCATGCAAAAACTTTCCAACACCATGTCCGCAAAGATCTCTTACAATCGAAAATCCATTTGCTTCAACATATGTTTGCACCGCATTTGAAATATCATGTACACGATTACCAACAACAGCTTGTTCAATTCCAAATTGTAAAGAACGTTCAGTTACTTCCATCAGTCTTTGTTTTTCACTATCAATGTTACCAATGGCTACACTTAGAGCAGCATCACCAAAATATCCGTTTTTAAGAACTCCTATGTCAATGGAAATTATTTCTCCATCTTTAAGATTTCTTGAGCCCGGAATTCCGTGAACAACTTCATCATCAATAGAAGAACAAATAGAACCCGGAAAACCTGGTGCACCACCTTGCGAATAACCTTTGAAAGCCGGTGTTGCATTATTGCTTCTGATATAATCTTCAGCAATTTTATCAAGTTCTAAAGTTGTAATCCCTACCTTAACATTTGCTTTAAGAAGTTGAAGTGTTTCAGCAACTATCTTACAGCTTTCTCTTATAAAATCAATTTCTTTTTTAGATTTTATTAAAATCACAAAAAATTATCTACGACCTTTAATCTTACCAGATTTCATAAATCCATCATAATGTCTCATTAATAAATGAGATTCGATTTGTTGCAATGTATCAAGCGCAACACCAACAATAATCAATAAACTTGTTCCACCAAAAAATTGTGCAAAGGAGCTTGAAACTCCCCAAGCAGATACAAATGTTGGTAGTATGGCAATAATTGCAAGGAATATTGAACCAGGCAATGTAATCTTAGTTAAAATATTATCTATAAAATCAGATGTTTGTTTTCCAGGCCTTATACCTGGAATAAATCCGCCTTGCTTTTTCATATTATCAGCAACGTCTTTTGGATTAAAAGCAATTGCGGTATAAAAATAAGTAAAGAATATAATCATCAAAGCATAAATTGTAGCATAGATCGGTGATTGATATTGAAACCAACCTGCAACCATTTGTAAAAATTCGTTATCAGGGAAAAATGATAAAACTGTACTTGGTATAAACATAATTGATTGAGCAAAAATAATTGGCATTACACCTGCAGTGTTAACTCTTAAAGGAATATATTGTGTTACACCACCATAAACTTTTCTACCAACAACTCTTTTTGCATATTGAACAGGAATTTTTCTTGTGCCTTGTGTAACCAGAACAACTCCTGCAATTATAAAGAACATAAATGCAAAAATAATTATTTCAATAATTATTGATCTTTGTCCAGCAACTAGTAATTCATACTCTTGTAAAATTGAAATTGGAAATCTTGCGATGATACCAATAAATATTATTAGTGAAATACCATTACCAAGTCCTTTATCCGTTATCTGTTCACCCATCCACATCATAAACATTGTGCCTGATGTTAGAATAATGATTGTTGAAACTATCCAACCGAAGCCTTGAACTGCTTCAGGAACAATAGGCATATTTTGATATTGAGTGTTTAATAACTTAACTGTTACACCCCAAGCTTGCATTGCAGAAATTAAAACAGTTCCATATCTGGTCAACTGAGTAATTTTCTTTCTTCCTTCTTCACCTTCTTGCTGTAACTTTTGGAAGTAAGGGACAACAGCACCCATCAACTGCAGAATAATTGATGCAGAGATGTAAGGCATAATTCCAAGAGCAAAGATTGCTGCGTTTGAAAAAGCTCCACCAACAAATAGGTCAAACAATCCAAATAGAGTATTTGATTGAGAATTTTTTAAACTCTCTGAAAGTAATGCTGAATCAACACCAGGGATAGTAAGATGAGACCCAAGTCTAACAATAAACAAAATAGCTAAAGTATATAGTATTCTTTGTCTAAGTTCGTGAATCTTAAAAATATTTCTGAATGTATCTGTAAATCTTGACATCTTATATTTGCTATGCTTTAGTTATAGATCCACCAGCTGCTTCAATTTTTTGCTGAGCTGATTTGCTGTAATCAGTAACTTCTAAATTAACTTTAGATTTAATATCGCCCTTACCTAATACTTTAATAGGTTTTTTAGAGCTGGAAACTAGACCAAGTTTTTTTAATTCTTCTGCGTTTAAAACCTGGCTACTAATTCTTTTTGCATCAACTAATCGTTGAAGTGAACTTAAATTAACAACCTGGTATTCGATTTTAAAAATATTTGTAAAACCAAATTTAGGAACGCGTCTTTGTAGCGGCATCTGTCCACCTTCAAACCAAGCCTTATGTTTAGAGCCTGAACGAGACATTTGTCCATTCATACCTCTAGTTGCTTGGCCGCCGTGTCCGGAACCTTCACCACGTCCAACTCTTTTTCGATTTTTTCTAGAACCTTCTGCGTATTTAAGATTACTTAAAATATCCATTATAAAACCTTATTAATCTTTTAAATCTTCAACTTTAACAAGATGAACTACTTTTCTAATCATTCCTCTAATCTGAGGAGTATCGTTATGGATTATTTCCCAATTTGGTCTTCCCAATCCTAAAGCTTCTATTGTTGCTTTTTGATTCTTGGGTCTATCTATAACGCTTCTTGTTTGTATAACTTTAATTTTTGCCATTGTATCCTCAGTTAGAACTTATAAACAAATCTTTAATAGAAACACCTCTTTTAGCTGCCATTCTTCTTGCATCAATTTGTTGCATCAATCCATCTAATGTAGCTTTAACTTGATTGTGTGGATTACTTGAACCTAAAGATTTTGTTAAAATGTCAGTAATTCCAGCAGCTTCTAAAACTGCTCTAACTCCACCACCTGCAATTAATCCTGTACCTGGCGAAGCTGGTTTTAACAAAACTTTTCCAGCACCAAATTTTCCAATTATTTCGTGTGCAACGGTTCCTTTAATAATAGAAACTTTTACAACATTTTTCTTTGCATCGTCAATACCTTTTGATATTGCATCAGTAACTTCATTAGCTTTACCGAGGCCTACACCAACAGTACCATTTCCGTTACCAACAACAACAATGGCATTGAAACTGAATCTACGACCACCTTTAACAACTTTAGCAACTCTGTTAATGTGAACAACTTTTTCTTTAAGTCCTTCAGTATCAGTTGATTTTACAGCTTTCAAATAAATCTCCAAACAATCATTAAATAAAATATTTACTTAAACACTTTGGTTGCCGGAAGAGGATTCGAACCTCTACAGACGCCTCCAAAGGGCGTAGTCCTACCATTAGACGATCCGGCAATAATTAAAATTTTAATCCTGCCTCACGAGCGCCTTCAGCAATTGCCTGCACACGTCCGTGATATCTATAACCATTTCTATCAAAAACAACACTAGCTATTTTCATCTCAATTGCTTTTTTAGCAACAAGGTTTCCAACAATTTTGCTTTTTGAAATTTTACCTTTTGAGTTTTTAATTTCTTCAGCAACTTCTTTAGATAATGATGAAGCAGCAACTAATGTTTTACCAGTTGAATCGTCAATAATCTGAGCATATACCTGGTTAAGACTTCTATAAACAGTTAATCTAGGAACTTCTGGAGTTCCAGATATTTTTTTTCTAATTCTGGTTTTTGATCTTAATCTTAAATTTGTATTTCTCTTTATCATAGTTATCTAAACTCCTTAGAATTATTTACCAGCAGTCTTACCGGCTTTTCTTAATATATGTTCATTAGAGTATTTAATTCCTTTACCTTTATATGGTTCAGGTTTTCTGATGGATCTGATTTTTGCTGCAACCTGTCCAACCAATTGTTTATCAATACCTGATATAACAATTTGAGTTGGAGTTGGAGCTTCTAACTTTATTCCATCTGGAGGCATAAAAAATATTGGATGAGAATATCCCATATTTAGTAATAGGTTAGTGCCTTTTAGTTCCACTTTATAACCTACGCCAACTATATCTAATGTTTTTTTGTATGCTTCATTAACTCCAAGAATCATATTTTGAATCAATGCACGAGTTAATCCATGTAGTGCACGGTTTTCTTTAAAATCATCCGGACGTTTAACTTCTATAATGTTATCATTCATCTCAACTTTCATGTTGGGATGTGCAACTCTTTGAAGCTCACCCATTGGACCCTTTACTTTGATGTTATTTCCATCAAGAGTAACGGTTACACCTTTAGGGATTTCAATTATTTTTTTTCCAATTCTAGACACTTTAATTCTCCGTAAAAAAATATTACCAGATGTAACAAACTACTTCGCCGCCAATTGATTGGCTTCTTGCTTCTTTATCAGTCATCAATCCTTTTGATGTAGATATAACTGCAGTACCTAAACCATTGTAAACCCTTGGAAGTTCTGATGCATCTTTATAGATACGTAAACCTGGTTTACTAATTCTTTTTAATCCACTAATTGCACAAGCACCATCACGATATTTAAGTTGTATCTTAATTACGTTTTGTTTGCTATCTTCAACTAATGAATAATCGTGGATATAATTTTCTTTTTTCAAAATATCCGCTAAACCTTGCTTCATTTTAGAAGCAGGAATTTCAACTCTAAATTTCTTTGCTTTTGAAGCATTTCTAATTCTTAGCAAAAAATCTGATATCGGATCAGTTACTGGCATAAATATAAACTCCTACCAACTTGATTTTTTTAATCCTGGAATCTCACCTCGGAGAGCCATCTCTCTGAGAACTAATCTAGACACGCCAAATTTACGATAGTACGATCTTCCTCTACCAGTAAACATGCAACGGTTTTTTAATCTTACAGGAGATGAATTGCGTGGCAGCTTTTGTAAAGCATCGTAATCACCTTTTTCTTTCAATTCTGCTCTAAGTTTTTTAAACTTTTCAGCGAGTTTTCTTCTCTTAACATCGCGGGCAATAATACTTAGTCTTGCCATTAAATCTCCTTTAAATCCTTAATTAACTTCTTTTTTTCTAAATGGAATTCCGAAAGCTTTTAATAATTCAAAAGCTTCATTATCTGTGTTTGCTGTTGTAACAAGAGTAATATCCATACCCATAACTCTTGTAATTTTATCAACATTAATTTCCGGAAAAATAATTTGTTCCTTAACACCAAGTGTATAATTACCTCTTCCATCAAAAGATTTATCAGACAATCCTTTAAAATCTCTTACTCGAGGCAAAGCAATGTTTATAAGTCTATCTAAAAACTCATACATTCTTTCTTTACGTAAAGTAACCATAGCACCAATGTTTATTTTTTCTCTTAACTTAAAGTTAGAAATAGCTTTTTTAGATTTTCTAACACTTACTTTTTGGCCAGTAATAGTTTCAAGCTCTTTAACTGCTTCATCCATTATTTTTTGATCAGCAACAGCAGCACCAACACCCATATTAACAACTATTTTATCCAGCTTGGGTGCTTGCATTACACTTTTATAATTAAAAGTTTTAACCAATGCAGGAACAATTTCTTTTTTATAGATATCACCTAATCTTGGAGAAATTCTTACTTCTTTCTCTTTAGAAACAGGTGCTTCTTTTTCAGTTCCTTTTTTCTTAGGTTCTTTTTTCTGAGGTTCATTTTCAGATTTTTTAATTTTCTTTTCAGCCATTTCTATACTACTCTTATAAAATAAATTTACTATGGAATCATTTCACCAGAGACTTTACTTACTCTGGTTATTTTCTTTTTACCTGTTTTTTCATCCAAAATTATCTTTGCTCCAATTTTAGTTGGTTCGTTAGATTTTGGATCAAGAATCATTACGTTAGATGAATGTATTGGTGCTTCTTTTTCCTGAATCCCACCTTGAGGATTTCTCTGAGTAGGTTTTGTGTGTCTTTTTCTAAGGTTAATACCTTCAACAATTACACGGGATTCTTTTGGAAAAACTTTTAACACTTTACCGGTTCTACCTTTGTCGTTACCGGCAATTACTTTTACATTATCGTTTTTTCTAATTTTCATTTAGTATAAAACCTTTATATAACTTCTGGTGCTAATGAAACAATTTTCATAAACTGTCGTTCTCTTAATTCTCTTGCAACAGGGCCAAAAATACGTGTGCCTTTAGGTTCATTTTGATTATTAATCAACACTGCAGCATTTTCATCAAATCTGATATATGAACCATCTTTTCTTCTAACTTCTTTTTTTGTTCTAACAATTACAGCTCTAGAAACTTCACCTTTTTTTACAGTACCATTTGGTATTGCAGTTTTAACTGATACAACTATTGTATCACCAACGGTTGCATATTTTCTATCACTTCCGCCAAGTACGCGGATGCATCTAACTCGTTTTGCACCTGAGTTATCCGCAGCGATTAAATTTGTTTCTTCTTGAATCATCTTATAAAATCTCCTTACTTGGCTTTTTCAACAATTTCAATTAATCGCCATCTTTTATTTTTGCTAAGCGGGCGAGTTTCCATAATTTTTACTTTATCACCTAAGCCGCATTCTTTCTTTTCATCGTGTGCCATCAACTTTGTAGTTTTCTTAAAATACTTTTTATAGATAGGATGAGGAACTTTTCTTTCGATAGCTACAGTAATAGTTTTATCCATCTTATTGCTAACTACAACACCAATTCTGATTTTTCTTAAAGTACGTACTTCCATCTTTAAGCTTTAGCTCCTTCCTTTTTATCTGTTTGAGCTAATTTCTCTGCTCTTTGTCTTTCAATTAAAATAGTTTTCATTCTGGCAATATCTTTTTTAGCAAGACCAAGTTTAGCTGTATTGTTAAGCTGCTTTAGTTGGTGCGAAAATCGAAGATCAACAATATTAGTTTCTTCCTCTTCAATTCTTTTAACAAGTTCATCACTTGTCATTTCTTTTATTTCATGTAATTTCATTTTATTAGATTCTCTTTCTATTCGTAATCTGGTCTGCTAACAACTTTAGTTTTGATAGGAAGTTTGTGTGAACATAACTTCAATGCTTCACTTGCTAACTCTTTAGTAATGCCAGCAACTTCAAACATAACCCTACCTGGTTTTATAACAGCTACCCAAAATTCTGGAGCGCCTTTTCCTTTTCCCATTCTTGTTTCAAGAGGTTTTTTAGATACTGGTTTATCAGGAAAAATTCTAATCCAAACTTTTCCATCTCTTTTCATTTTTCTAGTTAGAGCAACACGGCAAGCTTCAATTTGTCTGCTAGTAATCCATGCTGGTTCCATAGCTTTTAATCCAAAATCACCAAATGCAACGGTACTACCACGGTATGCTTTTCCTGCACGTCTTCCGCGCTGTGATTTTCTGTACTTTACTCTTTTTGGCATTAACATAAGAAAAAAACTCCTAAGCGATTTTATTCAGTAACTCTTTTGCCAAGAATTTCTCCACGGCAAATCCAAACTTTAATTCCGATAGAACCATAAATTGTTTCAGCTCTACCATTAGCATAATCTATATCAGCTCTAATTGTGTGAAGTGGAATTCTTCCTTCTTTATACTGCTCAGTTCTTGCCATTTCAGCACCGCCAAGTCTGCCAGCACACATAATTCTAATACCTTCAGCACCCATTCTCATCGCAGCGGTTATAGATGTTTTCATTGCTCTTCTAAATGAAACTCTACCTTGCAATTGATTTGCAATATTTTCAGCAACTAAATAAGAATCTAATTCAGGTCTTTTGATTTCTGATATCTGAACTTTAACATCTTTATTGGTAACTCTTTTTAATTCTTCTTCAAGCTGAGTAATTTCTTTTCCACTCTTACCAATAACAACACCAGGTCTAGAAGTATGTATTGTAAGAATAATATTTTTTGAAGTTCTATCAATAACTATTCTTGAAATGCCCGCTTTCTTTAATCTGCTTCTAATATAAGTTCGAAGTTTATCATCTTCTTTTAACTTTACTGCGTAGCTTTTATTTTCATACCAGTTAGAATCCCATCCTCTGATGACTCCAACTCTAAATCCTACAGGGTGTGTTTTTTGTCCCAAAAATCTATCTCCTTAATTATGCTTTACTTGCAACTATAACAGTTAAATGACAGGATCTTTTTCTGATTCTGTACGCCCTTCCCATCGGTGCAGGTGAAATTCTTTTAATTGTTGGTCCTTGATCTACAAAAACTTCTTTTACATATAAATCTTGAGGTTCAACTCTTGTAGCATCATCAGAATTCATCAAATTTGCAACTGCTGATCTTAAAGTTTTTTCAGCATCCTTAGAAGAATGTTTTGATGAAAAGTGTAATGTTTCCAATGCTTTATCAACTCTCATCCCTCTAATAAGATCAATAACCAATCTCATTTTTCTTGGTGATGAACCTATATATCTATTTATTGCTTTAGCTTCCATTAAATTCAAATCCTATTATTTAGATGATTTTTCTGCCTTGGTTCCAGGATGTCCTCTGAAAATTCTAGTTGGAGAGAACTCACCAAGTTTGTGTCCAACCATGTTTTCTGTAATGTAAACAGGAATCATTTTATTACCATTATGAACTGCAATTGTATGTCCTACAAAATCTGGAAAAATAGTAGATGAACGTGACCAGGTTTTAATAATTTTTTTCTGATTAGTATCATTAAGCTTTTTTACTTTTTCAGCTAATTTATAATCTAGAAAAGGACCTTTTTTTACGGATCTTGGCATAAATTACTTTCTAATTACTACTTACGTCTTTTAATAATGTGTTTATTAGATTCTTTCTTTCTTTTTCTTGTTTTTAAGCCTTTAGCTTTTTGTCCCCAAGGAGATACTGGATGACCACCGCCAGAAGTTTTACCTTCACCACCACCCATTGGGTGATCAACCGGATTCATCGCAACACCTCTAACACTTGGTCTAATACCTAACCATCTACTTCTACCAGCTTTACCTAAACTTAAATTTTCTTGTTCAGCATTACCTACAACACCATACGTTGCTATACATTCTAATCTTATCAATCTAACTTCACCCGAAGGTAATTTCAATGTAGCAAAGTCACCTTCTTTAGCCATAACTTGTAATGAAGCTCCAGCACTTCTTCCTAACTGACCACCTTTGCCTGGTTTCATTTCAACGTTATGAACAAAACTTCCAAGTGGCATTTCTTTTAATGGAAGTGCATTACCAATTTGGATATCACTACCACTGCCAGATACCACGCTTGCACCAACTTTAAGTCCTTCAGGGGCAAGAATATATCTTTTTTCACCATCAGCATAATGTAACAAAGCTATTCTGCAAGTTCTATTTGGATCATATTCAATTGAGAAGACTTTTGCAGGAACACCATTTTTATTTCTTTTAAAATCAATTATACGATATCTTCTTTTATGTCCGCCACCAATAAATCTTGTAGTAATATGCCCAAGATTATTTCTTCCGCCGGATTTTTTAATTGCAACGGTAAGAGATTTTTCCGGTGTTGTTTTAGTAATCTCTTCAAATGTAGAGTTTGATCTAAATCTTGATCCCGGAGTTGTTGGTTTTAATTTTTTAATTCCCATTATATAATCCTGTTTCCTATACTATGCTTGCTCAAAAAGTTCAATTGTTTCACCAGCTTTAAGTGTAACGATAGCCTTTTTAGATCTGGCTGTCCTACCTTCAAACCTACCACTTTTTCGAAATTGAGATTTAATTTTTCCTGGGTGATTAATTGTTTGAATATTAACAACGTGAACACCAAATTTTTTCTCAATTGCTTTTTTGATTTCAATTTTATTTGCTTTAGGACTAACTACAAATCCATACTTACCTGCTTGATCTGCACTTATGTTAGTCATTTTTTCTGTTATCAAAGGTTTAACTAAAATATTAATCATAATTAACTTACCGCCTCTGCATTTGCAGCAAATGTTTTTTCAATTTCTTTAACAGCACTTTTTTGAACGATCAATATTTGATTATTCAACACATCATAAGTAGATGCTTTTGATGCTTCTAAAATCTGAACTTTAGGAATATTTCTTCCTGATTTATAAATACTTGGACTGTTAGCTTCAGTTAATAATAAAACCTTTTTACCAGAAACTTTTAAAGCACTAAGAATTTTAGAAAACTCTTTTGTTTTTGGTTGATCAATAATAAAATCCTCAACAACTAAAAGCTGCTCATCTTTTACTTTATAACTAAAAGCAGATTTACGTGCTAATCTTTTTACTTTCTTAGGAATATCCTGGCGATAATCTCTTGGACGTGGGCCAAAAATAGTTCCACCACCAACCCATAATGGAGAGCGAGACGTACCGGCACGAGCGCCGCCACGACCTTTTTGCTTCCATGGTTTTTTACCGCCGCCTCTTACTTCTCCTCTTTCTTTAGCTTTTGAAGTACCTTGTCTTTGGTTTGCTAAGAACGATTTTACAGATAAGTAAATAGCATGATCATTTGGTTCGATTGCAAATATGCTATCGGATAAATCTATTTTATCACCCGATTTAGAACCATCTATTTTAAAAACATCAAGTATCATTTTTTAACCGAATTACTTCTTAATCAATTCTAAAATTGTATTCACGGCACCAGGAACAGCGCCTTTAACAAAAATTATATTTTGTTCTGGAATAACTTTAACTACTTTTAATCCTTGAATGGTTACATTTTCATAACCCATTCTACCTGCCATTTTCATTCCCTTAAATACTCTTGAAGGATAAGAGCTTGAACCAATAGAACCAGGAGCTCTAAGTCTATCACTTTGTCCGTGAGTTGTTCCGCCAACACCACCAAAATTGTGACGTCGCATTACACCTTGAAAACCTTTACCCTTATTTCTTCCACGTACTTTTATCTTTTCGCCTTCAACAAAAAAATCAGCACCAAGTTGATCACCAATTTTGAAATCACCTAAACTAAAATTTCTAAACTCCTTTAAAAGAGATGCAGGTTTTACACCGCTGCTCTTATATTGGCCAGCTAAAGGCTTAGTAGTATGCTTTTCTTTTCTTTCACCAAAAGAAAGTTGCACAGCTTCATAACCATTTTTTTCTTTAGTTCTGATATTAACAATTTTACAGGGACCAGCTTGTATTACTGTAACAGGTATAATCTCTCCGTCTTTGCCGAAGATATTAGACATTCCCAATTTTTTACCAATTATGCCAGACATCTTATCTCCAATGTTCATTATAGCTTAATCTCAATATCAACACCCGCTGGAATATCAAGCTTGCTCAATGAGTCCACGGTTTTGTTGTTTGAGTTATGGATATCGATTATTCTTTTATGCGCCCTTGTTTCAAATTGCTCTCTTGATTTTTTATCTACGTGGGGTGATCGTAAAACTGTGTAAATAGTTTTCTTAGTTGGAAGTGGAATCGGTCCAGATACAACCGCACCCGTACTTCTAACTGTTTTAATAATCTTCTCAGTAGATTTATCAATCAAAATGTGATCGTACGATTTCAATTTAATTCTTATTTTTTGGCCGGGCACTTAATCAACTCCTTATATTAAATTAGATAAGAAAAGGGAGACTTAACTCCCTTTTCAAGAGCAACTCTAAATAATCTTTATAAATTATTTAATAATCTTTGTAACAACACCAGAACCAACTGTTCTACCGCCTTCACGAATAGCAAATCTTAATTTCTCTTCCATAGCGATTGGAGCAATTAACTCAATTGTTAAGTTTACATTATCACCAGGCATAACCATTTCGGTTCCTGTTGGTAATGTAGCAACACCAGTAACGTCAGTTGTTCTGAAATAAAATTGTGGTCTGTAACCATTAAAAAATGGGGTGTGTCTTCCACCTTCATCTTTTGAAAGAACGTAAACTGAACCTTCAAAATTTGTGTGAGGAGTTATTGATCCTGTTTTTGCAAGAACCATTCCTCTTTCAATTTCATTTTTATCAACACCTCTTAATAAGATACCAGCATTATCACCAGCCATAGCTTGATCTAATTCTTTTCTAAACATTTCTATACCGGTAACAACTGTCTTCTTGTGTAAACCTAATCCTATTAATTCAACTTCTTCCTGAATCTTTACTTGACCTCTCTCAACTCTACCTGTAGCAACTGTGCCACGACCAGTAATTGAGAAAACATCTTCAACAGGCATTAGGAATGGTTTATCAGCGTGTCTTTCAGGCACTGGAATATAGCTATCAACTGCATCCATAAGTTCCCAAATACAATTATATCTCTCATCTGAAGTTTCAGCATTTGAAGCACCGGCTTCTAAAGCATGAAGTGCAGAACCTTTTATGATAGGAATTTCTGTTCCAGGGAATTCATACTGTGTTAATAAATCTCTTAATTCTTCTTCAACTAATTCTATCAATTCAGGATCATCAACCATATCAACTTTATTTAAAAATACAACCATTCTTGGCACACCAACCTGGCGAGCTAGGAGAATGTGCTCTCTGGTTTGTGGCATAGGACCATCTGTTGCAGCAACTACTAATATAGCACCATCCATCTGAGCAGCACCAGTGATCATGTTCTTAACATAATCGGCGTGACCAGGACAATCTACGTGAGCATAATGACGATTAGCTGTTGAATACTCCACGTGAGCAGTAGCAATCGTTATTCCTCTTTCTCTCTCTTCAGGTGCGTTATCGATACTATCAAATGTTCTTATTGCTGATAAACCTTTTCTTGCAAGAGCCATAGTGATGGCTGCGGTTAATGTGGTCTTGCCATGATCTACGTGACCAATTGTTCCTACGTTAACGTGAGGTTTACTCCTATCAAATTTTTCTTTAGCCATCGAATTCTCCTTTAATAATTTTTATTGTTTTTAAATCCAGTTATTAGTTTGCTGCTGATTTTTTTCCTAATGTTTTTTCAGAAATTTCTTCTGCAATAGATTTTGGAACAGAAGAGTAATGATCAAACTGCATAGAATATATTGCTCTACCTTGACTCATTGATCTTAATACAGTTGCATAACCAAACATTTCAGACAAAGGTACAAAAGCCTTAATCACCTGTGCATCTTTTCTAGCAGAAAATCCTTCGATTTTTCCTCTTCTGGAATTTAAATCACCCATAACATCACCTAAGTATTCTTCAGGTGTTACTACTTCTACAGCCATAATCGGTTCAAGTAAAACAGGGCTTGCTTTTTTTGCACCTGCTTGAAATGCCATTGAACCAGCTACTCTAAATGAAATTTCATCCGAATCAACATCGTGATAAGAACCATCATAAATTTTTGCTTTTATATCCACCATAGGAAAACCAGCAATGATACCATTTTTCATAGCATCTTGTATTCCATGTGATACTGCAGGGATATATTCCTTAGGAACCACACCACCAACAATACCATTTATAAATTCAAAACCTTTTCCAACTTCATTAGGAGTTAATTCAATCCATACGTGACCAAATTTTCCTCGGCCACCGGATTGTTTAACAAATTTTCCTTCGGCTGTAACAGATTGTGTAATTGTTTCTCTGTAAGCAACCTGAGGTTTACCTATGTTAGCTTCAACTTTAAATTCTCGTCTCATTCTATCAACAAGAATTTCTAAGTGAAGTTCACCCATTCCACTAATTAATGTCTGACCAGTTTCATCATCAACTTTAACTTTAAATGTTGGATCTTCATCAGATAATTTTGAAAGTGAATCAGAAAGTTTATCTTGATCAGCTTTAGTTTTAGGTTCGATAGCAATCTGAATAACTGGTTCAGGAAATACCATTCTTTCCATAACTACAGGATCATCTTCAGAACATAATGTATCACCAGTTCTGGTAAATTTTAATCCAACAGCAGCAGCAATATCACCAGCTTTAACTTCAGTAATCTCTTCTCTATGATTTGCGTGCATTTGTAATAATCGACTAATTCTTTCTTTCTTTCCACTAACAGAATTAAAAACATAAGAACCAGCCTTTAAAGTACCAGCATAAACTCTAAAGAAAGTAAGTTTTCCAACATAAGGATCATTCATAATTTTGAATGCTAATGAAGTGAATACCTCATCTTCTGAAATTTTTCTTTTAACAGTATCATTGAGTCCAATATGATGAGCTTCAATATCAGGTGAATCGACAGGAGAAGGTAAAAAGTCAACGATACAATCTAATAATTTTTGAACGCCTTTATTCTTGAATGAAGAACCACAAAGAACAGGGATTATTTTGTTATCGATTGTTGCCTGTCTTAGTACAGCTTTAATTTCACTAGCACTAATTTCTTTTCCTTCAAGATATTTTTCTAATAGAGTATCATCTACATCAGAAACAGCTTCTAACATCTGTGTTCTATATTTTGTAGCCAACTCTAATAAATCATGTGGAATTTCAATTTCATCAAATGTAGAACCGAAAGATTCTTCGTGATACATTCTTGCATTAAATTGAATAAGATCAATAACACCAACAAACAAATCACCCTCACCTATTGGCAAGTTGATTGGAATTGCATTGGCACCTAATCTTTCTTTCATCATTTCGAGAGCATGATAAAAATCTGCCCCAGTTCTATCCATCTTATTTACAAAAGCAATTCTTGGAACACCATACTTATCAGCCTGACGCCAAACAGTTTCTGATTGAGGTTCAACACCACCAACAGCACAAAACAGAGCAACAGCTCCATCTAATACTCTTAATGATCTTTCAACTTCAACTGTAAAATCAACGTGGCCAGGTGTATCAATAATATTTATCTGATGATCATCCCAAAAACAAGTAGTTGCAGCACTGGTAATAGTGATGCCTCTTTCTTTTTCTTGTTCCATCCAATCCATTGTAGCTGCGCCATCGTGTACTTCGCCTATACGATGAAGTTTACCAGTATAAAACAGAATTCTTTCTGTGGTTGTGGTTTTGCCTGCATCGATATGCGCCATAATACCAATATTACGAACTTTATTTATTTTAACTCTAGCTGCCATTAATACCTAATCAATCTTCCTTACCATTTAAAGTGAGCAAATGCTTTATTTGCTTCTGCCATTTTATGAACATCTTCTTTTTTCTTAACTGAAGAACCTTCATTATTTGATGCTGCAATCAATTCTCCAGCTAATTTGGCTGACATTGATTTTTCTCCACGAGATCTTGAATAATTTTTTATCCATCTCATTGCTAAAGCAATTCTTCTTTCAGGTCTTACTTCTGTTGGCACTTGATAAGTTGCACCACCGACTCTTCTACTTCTCACTTCGATGAGTGGTTGAGTATTAGAGATAGCTCTTTTAAATACTTCCAATCCTGGTTTAGTAGTTTTTTCTTCTATCAACTGGAAAGCATCATATATTACATTTCTTGCAACTGCTTTTTTTCCATCATACATTACACAATTAACAAATTTTGCAACCAGTACATCATTAAATTTTGGATCTGGCTTTAAATATTTTTTTTCTGCTCGTCTTTTTCTCATTTTTTATTTCGCTTTTGGTTTTTTTGCGCCATATTTTGAACGACTTTTCTTTCTATCAGCAACACCACTTGTATCAAGAGTACCACGGATGATATGATATCTTACACCAGGTAAATCTTTTACTCTTCCACCACGAATCATTACGATTGAGTGTTCCTGAAGATTGTGCCCTTCACCAGGAATATATGCTGTAACTTCAACATTTGTTTTAGTAAGTCTTACTCTTGCCACTTTTCTAAGTGCAGAATTAGGCTTTTTAGGAGTTGTAGTATATACTCTCGTACAAACACCTCTTTTTTGAGGACATGCATCAAGAGCCGGAGCTTTATTTTTTGATAAAATTCTAACTCTACCTTTTCTAACTAACTGATTTATCGTAGGCACAAAAATCTCCTAAAAATTTACTTCTTCAAAAAAATTCAGATTTCAAATATAGTTTTCAGCGTAAAAAAAATCAAGAAAACATAAATTATTTTTGAGCTAAATTGCGTATATCTTCAATTATTTTTCAGATTTACTGATTTATTCACAAAAATCTATTGATTGTCAGTCAAAGTTTCAGATTCCTGAACTTTTTCCTCTTCAATTTGTTGTTCTTCATCTTCCAAAATGATGCTTCTGTATTTTTTAATACCAGTTCCTGCTGGAATTAAATGTCCCATAACAACATTTTCTTTTAATCCAAGTAGATGATCAACTTTTGCTTCGGTAGCAGCATTTGCAAGAACTTTTGTTGTTTCCTGGAATGATGCTGCGGAAATAAAGCTTTCTGTTGATAAAGCTGCCTGAGTTATTCCTAATAGAATATGTTCAAATGTGGCTGGATCAGCATCTCTCGCAACAACTTCTTTTTTCTCTTTTTTCTTAAGATCACTATTTATTTCTCTTAACTTGGCTTTTGCTACTACTTGACCATTTTTGAGTTTTGAATCACCTTTATCCTCAATATAAGCCATGCTCAACATTTTATTATTCTCTTCATAAAATTCAATACGATCAACAATATCTTCTTCTAAGAATCTTGTATCTCCAGGATAAACTATTTTAATCTTCTGTAACATCTGTCTAACAATAACTTCAATATGTTTATCATTTATCTTAACACCCTGAAGTCTGTAAACATCCTGAATCTCATTCACAAGATACTCTTGCACAGCACTTGTACCTTTTATTGCAAGAATGTCATGTGGATTTATTGGCCCATCAGTTATTTTTTCACCAGCTGGTATTTCATCGCCTTCTTGAACAAGTATATGTTTCTGTAAAGGAACATTGTATTTCTTTTCATCAGATTTGTCAGGTGCTGTAACTAATATTTCTCTTGATCCTTTTTTACGGGAACCAAACTTAACATAACCTTCTATTTCAGAAACGATTGAAGATTCGTGTGGGCTTCTTGCTTCAAAAAGTTCAGTTACTCTGGGAAGACCGCCAGTGATATCTCTACTCTTTGTTGTTTGTTTAGATATTTTTGCAAGAATTGTTCCTGCCAAAATATTTTCACCTTCTTCAACAGATAGATATGCACGTATAGGTAAGTTAAAAGATTTTTTATCTCCGTTTGCATTTTCAACCAAAATACTTGGAGTTAGATTTTTATCTTTTGATTCAATAACAACTTTCTGAACGTGTCCTGTTTGATCATCTGTAACCTGTTGTAATGTAATACCATCAACAAGATCAACAAATTTTACACGTCCCTGAATATCAGCAAGAATAACAGCATTATAAGGATCATGATTATATAACGGCTGACGTTTTTTAATTTTCTGTCCATCATTTACAATTAATTCAGCACCGTAAGGAACATCATATTTTTTAAGCTGTCTATTATTATCATCATAAAGTTCAATTACGCCTCTTCGGCCAGTAACAACTTTAACTTTATAATCAGGTCCGCCAAACGGATCTTTTTCAGTTTTTTCTACTGCATTAATTTTTTCAAATTTAACAATACCATCAATGTTTGATTCAACTTGTGATTGAGATGCAATTCTTGATGATGTACCACCCAAGTGGAAAGTACGAAGTGTAAGCTGTGTACCAGGTTCACCAATTGATTGTGCAGCAATAATACCAACAGCTTCACCAATTTCAACAGGTTTTCCGGTAGTTAGATTTCGTCCATAACATTTTAGACAAACACCGCGTTTAGATTCACAAGTTAAAACTGTTCTAATATAAACTGAATCAATACTTGCATCCTCAATTTTTTCAGCAATAGTTTCAGATATCATCTGACCTGCTTCAACAATTACTTCGTCTGTTCTTGGATCATAAACATCTTCTTGTGCAAATCTACCAGTGATTCGTTCTGCAAGTGGCTCTCTTTCTTCTTCAACATCTTTAAGAGCTTTTATTTCTATACCTAAGATTGTTCCGCAGTCAATTTCAGAAATGATAACATCCTGGGCAACATCAACCAATCTTCTGGTTAGATATCCAGCATCAGCAGTTTTAAGTGCTGTATCTGCCAATCCTTTTCTTGCACCGTGTGTTGATATAAAATATTCAAGTACAGAAAGTCCTTCTTTAAAGTTTGCAACAATTGGATTTTCAATAATTTCACCAGCTTGACCAGAAAGTGTTTTTTGAGGTTTCATCATCAAACCACGCATACCGGCTAACTGTCTTACCTGTTCTTGTGATCCTCTTGCACCTGAATCAACCATCATATGCAAGGAATTAAATCCTTTATTATGTTGTTTGATTTTTTCCATCAAAGCACGAGCAACATCGTTTGTTGTGTGCGTCCAAACGTCAATAATCTTGTTGTATCTTTCAGCATCGGTTATAACACCCATTTCATGCTCGTTAAGAATACCTTCAACTTTTTTGTTTGCTTTTGTAATTAAGGATTCTTTTTCTTCTGGAATAATCATATCACCAAAGCTTACTGAAAGCCCGCCAGCAGTAGCATATCTAAATCCTAAATCTTTTAAATCATCAAGAAACTTAGCAGTAACTTTATTGCCAAGTTTCATAAACATTTTACCAATTATTCCACCAAAAGCTTTTTTAATCAATACATGATTGATATATCCCATTTCTTTTGGAACTATCTGGTTAAAAATTACTCTACCAGTAGTTGTCTCAATCATTTCTCCGTTAACTCTAACTTTAATCTTAGCATGCAAACCAACTATTCTGTTATCATATGCAATTATCACTTCGTCAGGTGAAGAGAAAATCATTCCTTCTCCTTTATCACCTTCTCTAAACTTGGTAAGATAGTAACAACCTAATACGATATCTTGAGTAGGAACTACAATTGGGCTACCATTTTGTGGTGATAGAATATTGTGACTACTTAACATTAATAAAGATGCTTCAAGTTGTGCTTCATAAGAAAGAGGAACGTGAACAGCCATTTGATCACCGTCGAAATCCGCGTTAAAAGCTGTACAAACCATTGGATGAAGTCGAATCGCTCTTTCATCAATAAGTGTTGGTTGAAAAGCCTGGATACCTAATCTATGCAGAGTTGGAGCTCTATTTAATAGTATTGGATGAGCTTCAATAATTTTTGCAAGTATATCCCATATAATTGGATCTTTTCTATCAACAACTTTTCTAGCACTTTTTACTGTTTTGTTATGTCCTCGTTCAATGAGCTTTCTAATGATAAATGGTTTGAAAAGTTCGACAGCCATATCTTTTGGAAGACCGCATTGATGTAACTTTAATTCTGGTCCAACAACAATTACAGAACGACCTGAATAATCTACGCGTTTTCCTAAAAGATTCTGACGGAATCTACCTTGTTTACCTTTAAGCATATCACTTAAAGATTTTAAAGGACGATTGTTATCGCTTCTAACAGCACTTCCTCGTCTTGAGTTATCAAACAAAGCATCAACAGCTTCTTGAAGCATTCTTTTTTCGTTACGAAGAATTACTTCCGGAGCTTTAATATCTATTAATCTTTTTAGTCTATTATTACGAATTATTACTCGACGATATAAATCATTAAGATCACTTGTTGCAAATCTTCCACCTTCAAGTGGAACAAGTGGACGAAGCTCTGGTGGAATAACCGGAATGTAACCCAGTACCATCCATTCAGGTCTGTTAGGTACTTTACCTTCTTCTTCTTTGAATGCTTCTAGTACTCTTAATCTTTTAAGAAAATCAGCTTTCTTTTGTTGTGATGTTTCAACCTTAACAGCTTCTCTAAGTGTTTTAGAAAGTTCTTCAACATTAGTTTTCTTTAAGATTTCTTTAACTGCATCTCCACCAATCTTTGCAACAAATTTTTTCGGATCATCATCATCAAGTTTTTCATTTCCATCAGGAAGTGAACTCATAACTTCAAAATATTGATCTTCAGAAATCAAATCCAATCTACTTAATCCGGTAATACCTGGATTTAATACAACATAAGATTCGTAGTAAATAATTTTTTCAAGTTCTTTTAAACTTATACCAATTATGTTTCCAATTTTGGAAGGTTGTGCTCTAAAAAACCAGATATGTACAACTGGAACTGCGAGCCCAATATGTCCCATTCTTTCGCGTCTTACACTTTTTTGTGTAACCTCAACACCGCAGCGATCGCAAATAATACCTTTGTATCTTATTCTTTTATACTTACCGCAAAAGCATTCCCAATCGCGAGTTGGCCCAAAAATTTTCTCACAGAACAAACCATCTTTTTCTGGTCTGAATGATCTGTAATTAATTGTTTCGGGTTTGGTTACTTCACCATATGATCTTGACAAAATATCATCAGGACTTGCTAAGCCGATGGTGATACTGTTAATATCTCTCATTGCGTTTTCTTGAACTCTAAAAGCCATTTTTATATCTCCTAATTTCTAAGTGAAATGATGTTTAACAATTATCTTATTTTTATATCCAGACCTAAGCCCTGGAGTTCCTTAATAAGAACGTTAAACGATTCAGGAATATTTGGTTCCTGTAAGTTTTCACCCTTTACAATTGCTTCATATACTTTTGCTCTTCCAGCCACGTCATCACTCTTTATTGTTAAGATTTCTTGTAAGATGTGTGAAGCGCCATAACCTTCAAGCGCCCAAACTTCCATTTCTCCAAATCTTTGACCACCAAATTGTGCTTTTCCGCCAAGTGGTTGCTGTGTAATAAGTGAGTATGGCCCTATAGATCTTGCGTGAATCTTATCATCAACAAGGTGACTAAGTTTTAACATGTAGATGTAACCACAAGTTACTTTTTGATGAAATTTTTCACCTGTTCTTCCATTGTATAAATCAGTTTTGCTACCTGTTTCTAATCCAGCTTTAACTAACCATTCATCAACATCTTCTACTTTAGCACCATCAAAAATTGGAGTTGCAAATTTTACTCCCAATTTCTTTCCAACCCAACCTAATGCAGTTTCATACAACTGGCCAAGGTTCATACGAGAAGGTACACCAAGTGGATTTAATATAATATCAACTGGAGTTCCATCAGGTAAATAAGGCATATCTGCTTGAGGAACTATCTTAGCAACAACACCTTTGTTACCGTGTCTTCCTGCCATTTTATCACCAACAGAAAGTTTACGTTTTTTAGCAACATAAACTTTTGCAAGTTGTACAATTCCAGGAGGCAACTCATCACCACTTTGTATTTTAATTCTTTCTCGCTTAAAATCTTCTTCAATATCTGTTTTTAAGAGGAAGTAATTTTTGTATAAGGAACTGATAAGATTGTTTGTTTTTTTAGTTTCAAACCAATCAAGTGTATAATCAAACTTAGTTATGTCATCCATAGAAGAAAACGTTTCTTCTTTTATGGTTGACCCACTGCGCAAAACTACACTACCATCCAGATCTCTAATACCGGATGTTGATTGATCTCTAGTAATTCGAGTTAATTTTTCAACTAACTTTAAATAATGATCTTGTAACTTTTTCTTAAACTCGACTTCTAGTTTATCTAAAGCTACTTTTTCTTGTTTCTTTGCATCGTTATCTCTTTTCTTACGACTAAAGAGGCGTGTCTTAATTACAGTGCCTTTTAATCCAGGAGGCGCTTTCAATGATGCATCTTTTACATCACCAGCTTTATCTCCAAAGATCGCACGTAATAATTTTTCTTCTGGTGTTGGATCAGTTTCACCTTTTGGTGTTATTTTTCCAATAAGAATATCACCTTCTTTAACTTCAGCACCTTCTCTAATAATACCATCTTCATCAAGGTTCTTTACAGCTTCTTCACTAACGTTAGGAATTTCACGTGTTAATTCTTCTTCACCACGTTTTGTTTCTCTTACTTGTAATTCAAATTCTTCAATATGTATTGATGTATAAATATCTTCACTTACAACTCTTTCGCTAATAATTATAGCATCTTCAAAGTTGTAACCACGCCAGGGCATAAATGCAACTAATACGTTTCTACCTAAAGCTAATTCACCGCCATCAGTTGCAGCACCATCAGCAAGAACATCACCTCTTTTAAGTTTCTGTCCTTCTTTAACAATTGGCACCTGATTTATACAAGTTTCCTGGTTAGTCCCATGAAATTTGGTTAGATAATAAGTTACTTCTCTAACTTCATTAAAACTTGTTAAAGCTTCAAAACTATTTGGGTTGATATCATACTTGACTATAACTTTGTTAGCATCAACATATTCTACAACACCATTATCTTCAGCCAATAATAAAGCTTTTGAATCGTGAGCAATTTTTTGTTCCATACCAGTTCCAACAATTGGCGCTTCTGGTTTTAATAATGGTACTGATTGACGCTGCATGTTTGAACCCATCAATGCTCTATTCGCATCATCGTGTTCAAGAAATGGAATTAGTGCTGCTGCAGCACTTACAATCTGTGCAGGCGCAACATCCATATATTGTAAATCTTCAGGATGTACAATTGGAAACTCACCTTTTAATCTAGATTTTACTCTTTCATTAATAAACTTACCGGATTCTGTAATTGGTGCATTTGCCTGAGCAATTGTAAACATATCTTCGTGCTCTGCAGTTAGATATTCAACCTCATCTGTTACTTTCCCTTTTACAACTTTTCTGTAAGGTGATTCTAAAAATCCATATCTATTAACTCTTGAATAAATTGTTAAAGAAGAAATAAGACCAATGTTTGGACCTTCAGGTGTTTCAATCGGGCATAAACGACCATAATGTGTATAGTGAACGTCACGAACTTCAAATCCTGCACGTTCTCTTGTTAATCCGCCTGGTCCTAATGCAGACATTCTTCTTTTGTGGGTCATCTCAGCTAATGGATTTGTTTGATCCATAAATTGTGATAGCTGATTTGTTCCGAAGAAAGCATTTATAACACTGCTTATTGTTCTTGCATTAACTAAATCTTGTGGAGTGAAATTTTCAGTATCGCGCATGTTCATTCGTTCTTTGATTGTTCTAGCCATACGCGCCATACCAATATTAAACTGCTGTCCTAATTGCTCGCCAACAGTTTTGATTCTTCTATTACCAAGATGATCAATATCATCAACAGAAACTGCACCTTCTTTAAGATCGATAATATATTTCATAATTGATTTTATATCATCAATGGTAAGCACTGTGGTTGTTTCAGGAATGCTCAATTGTAATTTATGATTCATTCTATGGCGACCAACATCACCTAAATCATATCTCTTATCATTAAAGAAAAGTTTTTCTATAAGTGATTCGGCAGTAACCAAATCTGGAGCTTCACCTGATCTAAGCTGCCTATAAATAGCATACAAAGCTTCTTCACGTGTATGTGAAGTATCTTTTCTTAAAGTATTTACAACTAAATTTTGGTCATTGGTGGAATCTGATTTGATAAATTTTAAATAATCAACTTCAGCATCATTTATTCTTTCAAGATCATCTTCAGTTAATATAGAATCTCTTGTTAAGAAAATTTCACCAGTGGACATATCAAAAATATCGCTGGCAATCATTCTTCCAAGATAATTTTCTAACTTGCCTTTTTTAACTGAAACGTTTTCAATTAAATTAAATAACTTTAATATCTCTTCATCAGATTGATAACCAAGTGCACGTAGTAATGTTGTTGCCGGAAATTTTTTTCTTCTATCGATATAAACATACATTACGTAGTTAATATCAGTTGCAAATTCAACCCACGAACCACGTAAAGGAATAATTCTAGCAGAGTAAATTGGTGTGCCATTTGGATGTAATGTTTGGGCAAATGCAACTCCAGGTGAACGATGTAATTGAGAAACAACAACACGTTCAGCACCATTGATAATAAATGTTCCCTTCTCCGTCATAAACGGAAGATTTCCAAGGTAAACTTCTTGCTCAACAGTATTAATAAACTCATCAGTTTCTGGGTCTTTAGTAGAAAGTCTAAGTTTTGCTTTTAATGGAGCAGCAAAAGTTAAACCTCTTTCAAGACATTCTTCAACAGAAAATCTTGGCTTTTCAACATAGTACTCTAAAAAATCTAATCTATAATTCTCTTTATTATCAAAAATGGGAAAATTGGTAGTAAATACCTGCTGTAAACCCTTATTTTCTCTTTTAAGCGGATGAGTTTCAAGCTGAACAAAATCTTCAAACGTTTCAGTTTGAATGCCTAAAAGATCGGGAATCTCGATTACAGATGGAATACGGCCAAAGGAAATACGGTTATTATCCAATTGAAAACCTCCTAAAAATTATCAAATGCTATTAAAAGAGCATCCTAAACAACGTTTCTATATAATACAAAAGCGATAAGACGGATTTTACCGTCTTATCACTTAGAAAAGATCAAATAAAATATTTAATGCGATTACTTTAAAGTAACAGTTCCGCCGGCTTCTTCAAGTTCTTTCTTGATTTTTTCGGCTTCATCTTTTGATGCTTGTTCTTTAACTGTTTTTGGAGCGCCATCAACAAGATCTTTAGCTTCTTTTAAACCTAAACCTGTATGAGCTCTTACAACTTTAATTACATTAATTTTTTTCTCACCAGCTGCCATCAGAATAACATCAAATTCTGTTTGTTCTTCAACTGGAGCTGCTGCTGCGCCACCAACAGGGCCAGCCATCATAACTGGAGCTGCTGCTGTAACACCAAATTCTTCTTCAAGTGCTTTCTTTAATTCTGAAGCTTCTAGAAGAGACATTCCTTTTATAAGTTCGAGTGCTTGTGCAACTTTTTCTGACATTTTCATTTCTCCTGAATTTAATTTCTTGTTTTAATTAAGCGGCTTTCTTTTTAGAAACTTCATCAACTACACTTACTAAGTCTCTAATAACTGCTGAAATTGCACCAACTATACCTGATGCTGGTGAATTTAAGCTACCAAGGATACCAGCAATAACTTCTTCTTTAGAAGGTAATGCAGCTAACTCTGCAAGTTTGCTACCATCGTAATATTGTGTTTCGATGTAACAAGCTTTAAGAGGTAATTTTTGTGAAGCATCATTGTACTTCTTTATTATCTTTGCTGGTGCAACTGGATTTGTTGAAGCGAATGCAAATCCTGTCATACCTTCAAGATGATCTGCAAGCTTTTCAAATTTACCTGATTCTACCAAGGCACGTTTGAATAAAGTATTTTTAATTACTTTATATTTAACGCCTTCTTTTCTAAACTGATTTCTAAGGTCACTAATATCAGCAACATTTATCTTAGTATAATCAGTTAGATAGATTGCCGTGGAATTATCTATCAATTCTTTAGCTTGGGCAATTAACTCTGATTTTTCGTTCTTATTCATTTTTCTCCCGTATCACATTTTATTATTTCGGGTCGGTTAGAAGCTATATTTTATTATGAGTGCGTATTCTATTTTATTGATTAAGACTTAACTCGTCTTTAGCGATTTTAAGTCCTGGCCCCATTGTACTTGATAAAAACAAACTTTTAACGTACAAACCTTTTGCAGATGAAGGTTTTAGTTTAACTATCATATTTAAAAAGGCTTTAGTATTATCAACAAGTTTATCAGTATCAAAATTTAATTTACCTAATGAAGTGTGGACAATTCCAGTTTTTTCAACTCTAAACTCAATTTTTCCACCTTTAACTTCTTTAACAGCTTTTGCAACATCCATTGTAACTGTTCCACTTTTAGGATTAGGCATCAAACCTTTTGGTCCTAAAATCTTTCCTAATTTTCCAAGTTCGGACATAGAATCTGGAGTGGCAACAACAACATCAACATCTGCCCACCCACCTTTAATTTTTTCTAAATAATCTTCAAATCCTGCATGATCAGCACCTGCATCTAAGGCTTCTTGAATTTTAGCACCTTTAGCAATTACCAAAACTTTAACAGTTTTACCAGTTCCGTGTGGTAAAGAAACTGTTCCTCTTACCATTTGATCTGCATGTCTAGGATCAACACCTAAACGAATTGCACAATCTAAAGATTCAACAAATTTAACTTTTGATTGATCTTTAAGTATTGAGATTGCTTCTGGTAAAGTGTATTCTTTTTCAAGCTTTACAGATTTTAATATTTCTTTATTTCTTTTTGTTGTTTGCATCTTAAATCACCAATAAATTTTAACTATCCAAAATTGTTTGAATTAATCTTCTACTGTTATACCCATACTACGCGCAGTTCCAGAAATCATACTCATTGCATGATCAACATCAAATGCATTTAAATCCGGCATTTTCACTTCAGCAATTTCTTTAACCTGTTTTTTTGTAACCTTACCAACTTTTGTTCTATGTGATTCAGCTGATCCTCTTTCAAGCTTTGCTGCTCTTTTTAACAAAATAGAAGCAGGTGGTGTTTTTGTAATAAAAGTAAATGATTTATCACTAAAAACTGTTATTACAACAGGAATTATCAATCCATCCTTATCCTGAGTTCTTGCATTAAATTGCTTACAGAACTCCATAATGTTAACACCTTTTTGTCCAAGAGCTGGGCCAACTGGTGGTGATGGATTAGCTTTACCAGCAGGAATTTGTAATTTAATATATGAATCAATTTTTTTAGCCATTTTGTAACCTAATTAAATATCTAATAATTATTTTTCTAATTCCGCTTGAACAAAATCGATTTCAACTGGTGTTTTTCTACCAAAAATTGAAACCATAACCTTTATTTTCATCTTTTCTTCATTAACTTCTTCAATTGTACCCGAAAAATTATTGAAAGGACCATCAACAATTTTAACAAGATCACCACTTCTAAAGATCGTTTCCATTCTTTCAGTAGAGCTATCTTGCGTAATTCTGCCAACAATTCTTCTAACTTCTTCAGGATGTAATGGATTTGGATTTCCACCAGTGCCTAAAAAGCCCATTACAGATTGTGTATTTAGAATAAAATCTTTTACTTGATTGTCTAAGTCTGCATTAACAAGAATATAACCAGGAAAGAAATTTTTAGTTTTGCTCTTTTTCTTACCATCTTTAACTTCAAAAACCTTTTCCATTGGTACCAAAATTTCAGTTAATTTAGCTTTCAAATGCTCATGTTCATTTAAACCGGTTTCTAAAAGAGTTTTAACCTTGTTTTCATGACCAGAAAAAGTTCTTACTACGTACCATCTTGATTCCATTTATATCTAACCTAAAAAATTCCTTTAAATGCCATGTTAATAATCAGATCAATTACATAAGTAAATAAAGCTAAAACCACACAAACAACAATAACAATTTTGGTAGATTCGATAAGTTCTTCCTTAGTTGGCCAAGTAACTTTTTTCATCTCTTTAACAACGTCTTGAAAAAATGCAATTATTTTCTCTTTCATGATAGCCTTTCGAGTTTCGCACGTCAGGAGGGACTCGAACCCCCAACCTGCGGTTTTGGAGACCGCTGCTCTACCAATTGAGCCACTGACGTATTCATTATTTTGTTTCTTTGAATACTACGTGTTTTCTTACAACAGGGTCATATTTTTTATATTCAACGCGTGCAGGATGTGTTCTTTTATTCTTTGTTGTAGAATATCTATAACCTGTTCCAGCAGTACTTTCTAAAACAATAATTTGTCTGATATTGCTTTTAGCCATTTTTTTTCCTTAAACTATTCAAACCTTTTTACTTGAGCTGACGACCGGGATTGAACCGGTGACCTCATCCTTACCAAGGATGTGCTCTACCAACTGAGCTACGTCAGCGTAGATATGATTATCAATCAATTTTGAGAACCAGACTTAAAACTCAGTCTTTTTTTAGAGCGGGAGACGGGATTCGAACCCGCGACCAACAGCTTGGAAGGCTGTGACTCTAGCCAACTGAGTTACTCCCGCAAATTCCAAAATAAAAAAGAACCAGATTTTACTTTATATAGCAAGTATTATGTGGGCGGCGAGGGATTCGAACCCCCAAAGGCGCATGCCAACGGATTTACAGTCCGCCCCGGCTCTCCAACTCCGGCGTCCGCCCAGAATAATGCTAAAATAAAAGCGAGCGACAAATATATTTTTATTCAAATAAAAATGCAAATAATTTGAGACTATATTCAAGCTAAATATTTTATTTCTGTATGATTAAGATAGTTAATTGTATTTTCAGATGTTTGAATTTGATTAGATGAAAAAATTTTGTCAGTTCTACTTAAAAGTTAAATCCTCCAAAGCTATCTCAAACAAATTTTGAATGTAATTTTTACCGAAGACAAAATTTTCGCGGAAAATTTGTAATTCGCTCGATTTTAATAAATAAAAATGTTTTGATTTGATGCAATTTTTCAATTTGATAAAATTGGTACGCTACTTGTCGCTAAAAGGCCAACTGGTAAATTTATAATTAAATAATTAACAACAATATAAATAGGGGCTCTCTATGAAAAACCTAGTAGTTCTTTTTGTCGCAATCTTTTCTTTCGTTCTTGTTTCATGTTCAGATGTTTTAGATAATTCACTTCCTACAAGTCCAATTCTAGAAAAATCAATCTCTCACGATGGTACAATTGTACCTAGTGGATTTCCATATTCATATCTTTTCAGTTTCTCAGAAGTTAAAGGAATTAAGTTTTCAACATCTACTGAAAGCGAAACTATATTAGAATGCTATATGTCAGATAATCAATCTAAATATACTCAGCTATTTGTAGTTGTTAACTTTAACAATTATTCAATTGCTCCAAAAATGTTTTTTATCAATAAAATTGATAAAGCTTTCTTTAAGGTTAATGGAATTAATATTAATCAAGTAAATAATATTTCTGTTTATGGTTTAAGTCTTGATAATATTTCGAGTTACACAGAATCACCATTTACTAACAACACAGAGATGAGTGAACTTGGAGTAGCAAATTGGAAATCAGATGGAACAGACATTCATGTTGAAGCTGCCGGAATTTGGCCATCAAATTTAAAATATGTATTTGCTGAACTTACCACAAAACAAGGAAAAGTTTTAGTTTTCTTACAACGTCCTACAAGTGGTGATTTCATTATTCCACAATATGGAAAATATGGTGTTAATAACTTAAGACTACTTGGCTATCACACAGTAGTTGAAAAAGAACTTTCTCAATTCTAATAAAATAATATAATTGTTAACTAAAAAGCCGGGCTTGTCTCGGCTTTTTTTATTAATGCTTCCAAAGTTCGCGATCTAAACTTCTATATTGAATTGCTTCGCTGATATGCTGTGGTAAAATGTTTTCTGAGTTTTCTAAATCTGCAATTGTTCTGCTTACTTTTAATATTCTATCATAAGCTCTTGCAGATAATCCCAACTTTGTCATCGCCATCTTTAATAATTCTTCCCCTTGTTCATCTAACTTGCAAAATGTTCTTACTTCTTTTGAGCCCATATCGCCATTGTTAAATACATATTTTAAATCTTTAAATCTTTCAAGTTGAATTTGTCTTGCTGCAATTACTCTTTTTCTAATCTCTTCAGATTTTTCTCCATTTGATTTCGAAGACAACTCTTTATACTTAACAGCAGGAACTTCAATATGAATATCAATTCTATCCAACAAAGGACCAGAAATTTTTGCCATATATCTTTGAATTTGTGGTGGAGCACAAGTGCACTCTTTATTCGGATCTGTATAAAACCCACATGGACAGGGATTCATCGCAGCTGCTAACATAAAATTTGCAGGAAATTCTAATGATAGTTTTGAACGACTTACTGTTACTTTTGCATCTTCAAGTGGTTGACGTAAGACTTCTAAAACATTTTTTTTGAATTCCGGAAGTTCATCTAAAAATAAAACTCCAAAGTGGGCAAAAGAAACTTCTCCAGGTTTTGGAAATGATCCACCTCCAACTAAAGCTGCATCACTAACTGTGTGGTGTGGACTCCTAAACGGTCTTTCCGTAATTATTGCTTTGCTCTTAGGTAAAATTCCTGCTATCGAATGAATCTTAGTTGTTTCAAGTGCTTCATCAAATGTTAATGGCGGTAGTATCGATGGAAATCTTTTTGCGAGCATTGTTTTTCCTGAGCCTGGAGGCCCAATCATTAAAATATTGTGTGCACCAGAAGCAGCAACTTCTAAGGCACGTTTTACATTTTCTTGTCCTTTAACATCTGAAAAATCTAAATGATAATTATTTATTGCAGAAAAAAGTTCATCTTTGTTTGTAAATACTTTTTCTGGATTTGATTCTTCATTTAGAAAAGATATAACTTCAGTAAGATTTTCAAATCCGAAAACATCAATTTCATCAACAATAGCTGCTTCGTTTGCAGATTCTTTAGGTAAGATGATTCTTTTAATCCCTTTTTTCTTTGCTTCAACTGCAATTGGCAAAGCACCTTTGATGTGCCGTAATGTTCCATCAAGTGAAAGTTCACCTAGAAAAATTGAATCTGATAAAAACTTATCTGAGACTAATTCTTCAGCAGTTAAAATTCCGATTGCAATTGCTAAATCGAATGAACTTCCTTCTTTTTTAATATCTGCCGGTGCAAGATTTATAGTAAATTTTTTAGTGGGGAATTTTATTCCAGAATTTTTAATTGCAGCAATTACTCTTTCACGACTTTCACGTACAGCATTATCTGGTAAGCCAACAATTATAAATCCAGGAATTTGTTTTTCGACATGAGTTTCAACCTCAACTAGATATGCATCTATTCCGTAAGTTGCGCTGGTTAATGTTTTGGATAACATAATTAATCCAATATTTTTAATATAGATTGAGAAAATTGAGGCGAGATGATTCACCCCAAGATAAATCACAATTAACTAACAAAATAAAAACCGAACAGATAAACTTTATCTATAATTTCTTAAGAAATCAATTCTATCCTGTAAATTAGCTACAGGAGTTAAAAGTTTATCCTTACCATAAATTGCATCTTCTCTGTTTGTAAAAGTTAACTCGTAATCTTTGCTCATAACGATTGCTTCTTCAGGACAAACCTCTTCGCAGAATCCGCAGAAGATGCAACGCAACATATTTATCTCAAATTTTTCAGGATATCTTTCTTTTTCTCTTTCAGTTTCAGCAGCTTGAACTTCAATTGCAAGTGCAGGACAAACGCGTGAACACAATCCACAAGCAACGCAACGTTCTTCACCATTATTTTCCTGAACAAGTACAGGTCTGCCACGATATGAACCTGATGGATCAAATCTTTCTTCAGGATATTGCATTGTAAATTTTGGTTTGAACATGGTCTTAAGAGTTAACCATAATCCTTTACCAATTTCCGGAATGTAGATTTTTTCACCAAGAGTTAAATCTTTGATTCTCTTTTTTGGTGGTATTTTATTATCTGTCATTAAAACTCCGATTATAATTTATCATTCAATCAACGTTTGATGATTAAAAATTATAGTTTAAAAATCATTATTAAAATCGCTACCCAAATAATATTGAGCAACGATAGTGGAAACATTACTTTCCAACCAAGATTCATTAATTGATCGTAACGAAATCTTGGAATGCTCCATCTTACCCAGATAAAGAAAAATAACAATGCTCCAACTTTTATAAAAAATCCTAAAACCTGTAATGCTATTACCAAGCCTGATGACAGCCCTAAAGTTTCAATATATGGAATTTGCCAGCCACCAAGATAAAGTGTAACAATCAAAGTACTTGCAATCAACATATTTGCATACTCAGCTAAAAAGAAAGCTGCAAATTTCATACTGCTGTATTCTGTGTGATAACCGCCAACAAGTTCAGGCTCTGCTTCTGGTAAATCAAATGGTAATCTATTTGTTTCCGCAAATGCTGAAACAAGAAAAGTAATAAATCCGATTGGTTGAATAATTGCATTCCACATCCAACCAGATTGTGATTCTACAATTGCAATTGGTCTTAAAGATTCTGATAAAAGAATAACACCGCCAACCGAAAATCCCATGGAGATTTCGTAAGAAATCATTTGTGCAGATGAACGAATTCCACCAAGAAGAGAATATTTACTTCCGGAAGACCAACCTGCAAACGTAATACCGTACACGCCTAATGATGTTAAAGCAAGTACGTATAAAATTCCAATGTTAACATCAGCAATAACCATTGGGATTTCATATTCGGCAATTGTAACCCCTGGCCCAATTGGAATTACAGCATAAGTTGTAAATGCAACAAATAAAGCAATCATTGGGGCAAGAGCATGAATCTTTTTATTTGCTACATCTGGAACAATATCTTCTTTAAATAAAAGTTTAAAAACATCTGCAAAAGATTGAAGCAATCCGTACCAACCAACTCTGTTTGGTCCTAATCGATTTTGTGCCCAGGCACTTATTTTTCTTTCAAAGTAAACAAGATAAGCGGCTGTCATTAACATCATCACAAGTACGATTACAATTCTAATTAATAAAAAATTGTAAAAACTAATGATTGACCACAAAATATTTCCAATTGCTTCCATTAAGTATTAATTCCTTATAACCTAAATTTTAACGGTAGATTTAGAATTTACATTTTTCAATTGTGTGCCAAGCTCACCGATAACATCGTAATCCAAACCTTTAAAAGCATCAACTGAGTTTGCAACATCAAGAAAAACTTCTTCAGCCATATTGTATTTTAATTCATGTCCGAGTGCTGATGCTAATCCAACTAAAATTTTCCAGCTTGATCTTGCATCATAATGTTTACCTTGTGCCCAGCGATCAAACTTAGTTCCAAATTTGTCCAAGCGGCTCATTGCCATTCCTTCTAAAGCGCGATCAACATCATTGGTTGCGATGGCTGGACTAATTCTTTGAACTCTTCCAGTAAAGTTTACAAAAGTTCCATTCTTTTCTGCATATGTTGCTGAGGGAAAAACAATATCAGCAAGAACAGTAGTTTTGTTAAAGTTAGTTGAATTTATAATTAGTAAATCAAGTTTTGATAGAACAGTTTCTAATTCGGGATTATCATTTAAAATATCATCTTCTAAAACATAAAGTGCTTTAATTTTTCCTTCGCGGATTGATTTAATAATTCCATTAAAGTCTGATCCGTTTTTAGATGGAATTACTCCTGCTAATTCTGCACCTTTTGAATTTGGAGTTACATCTTCATTTTTTAAAATATCATCTCCAAAAGATGGATCGATGTGATGAACAAAATCTAAATGTCCTGTTCCTAAAACAGATTTTGCAAACTTAACAGCAACAAAATTATCTTCAACTGTTGCATAAGCAGAACCAAGTACAGCAACTTCATCCTTACCAAATGCCTTTAAGTTTGATGCTGCTTTTGCGAAGGCTTCATCCCATCCGACTTTAATTAAATTGCCTTCAACTCTGATATGAGGTCCATCGACACGATCTTCAGCATTGATAAATTTAAATGTATTAAGTCTTCCGTGATCACACATCCAAAAACTATTAACTTCTTCATTTTGTCTTGGAACTAATCTTAATACTTCATTATTTCTTACCCAAAGTTCTATATTGCAACCGCGAGCACAGCCATTACAGATTGAGTTCGTGTGAGACATTTCCCAAACGCGAGATTTAAATCTAAAATCACGATTTGTTAATGCACCAACAGGACAAATATCAACTACATTCATTGAGTATGGATTATCAAGTTGTTGCCCGGGAAAGGTTGTGATTGTAACTCTATCGCCTCTTTGAACAAATGTAAGTTCAGGATCTTTAGCTATCTCATCACAAAATCTAATACAACGTGAACAGGAAATACATCGTTCACCATCAAACATTACATTTGGGCCAAGCTCAACTCTTTTATCTTTATGATTTTTTGTCTCAACAAATCTGCTTTCGCCATTACTATGTTGATAAGCATAATCCTGCAATTTACATTCACCAGCTTCATCACAAATCGGGCAATCAAGAGGATGATTGATAAGGAAAAATTCCATAACAGCATTGCGTGCAGAAATTGCTTTATCTGAATCCATATGCACAACCATTCCATCTGCGGCAACAGTTGAACAAGCAATTACAAGTTTTGGCATTTTTTCAACTTCAACCAAACACATTCTGCAATTACCTGAAACAGATAATTTTGGATGCCAGCAGAAATGTGGAATTTCAATTCCATGATCTTTTGCGGCTTCGATAATCGTTTGGCCTTGTTTGAATTCTAATTCTTTTCCATCAACAATGATTTTAGGCATAATCTACTCTGAATATTTGCTTACTATTTTATGTTAAGCTGCTTTTTTTATTGAATTATCTTTT
>Ga0138256_10000619_pt1 | contig 38904 bp, 31 predicted proteins | sample KNB2016incub_MG_FD_105486 | JGI IMG/M metagenome (GOLD analysis project Ga0138256, IMG submission 105486) | Active sludge microbial communities from wastewater in Klosterneuburg, Austria - KNB2014incub_MG | ecosystem: Engineered > WWTP > Activated sludge > Unclassified | place: Austria... | reverse complement strand
TAACCACCGAACATGCTCATGAAACCGCCGGTGCCGGGCCCGGCGAGGCCACGCCAACTATGGAAGAAGGACCCCAGCAGCATGCTCGCGACGATCTTCACGGGCATGCAGATGAAGAAGAGCGGGCGGTACAGCGTGCGGGCGTGGGCACGGATGAAGCGGAAACCCGTGCCGATGGTGTCGCTCAGGTCGCGCACCTGGCGGAAGGGCGGATCCTCCGCCGGCGAGGGCGGTGCGTTATGCGGAACGGAGGCGGCGTTCGACATGGAACGGGTACACGATGAAGTACGTGATGATGAACACGAGGCTAGCCAGGATGATCGTAGCGCTGGCCGCCGGGTACATCACCGGGCTGTGGCGCGTGATGAAGGACTCCAGGAAACCCGCGATGATGAAGCAGGGCACCAGACCGATCACGATCTTGAGCCCTTGCTGCGCGCTGCGGCGGAAGCTGGCCAGTCGCGTGTAGGTGCCGGGGAAGAGCAGGCCGTTGCCCATCACGATGCCCGCGGCGCCGGCGATCACGATGCTGCTGATCTCGATGGTGCCGTGTATCCAGATGCTCAGCACGCTTTCGCGCAGCACGCCCTGCTGGTACATGAAGTACTGGAAGCAGCCGAGCATCACGCCGTTGTACATGAGCATGAGCCAGGTGCCGTAGCTGAAGATCACGCCCAGCGCGAAGGCGAAGAACGATACCATTATGTTGTTCAGCGTGATGGCGAAGAACATGTCCATCTCATGCGCATTGCCGTACACGTCCATCGGCCGGCCGTTCTTGATGTTCTCCAGCGTCATGTTCACATAGCCGTCGCCCATGATCAGCCGGGTGAACGTGTCATCGTTGTGCGCACTCACCGCGCCGATGAGGCAGGCGGTGAAAAAGACCCCGGTGGCGATGAGCAGTTGCTTGCGCGTGCGGGCCATGATCAGTGGCAGCTCGGTGGTCCAGAAGGTGATGAAGCGGCCGCTGCCGGTCTTCTGGCTGCGATGCACGTGCTGGTGCAGCCCTGCGGCCAGCTCGTTGAGGTAGCTCGTTACAGCAGCGCCGGGGAAGAAGGTGCGCGCATAGCTCAGGTCGTCCGTGAGTTCGATGTAGAGTGCGGTGCTCTCGTCGGCGCTCAGGCCCGGGTCGCGATGGGCCAGCACCTGCTCCAGGCGCTGCCATTTCTCCTTGTTGCGCTGCACGAAGGCCGCTTCCCGCATCATTCAGGCTTCCGGACAAACATAGAGCAGGATCCAGGAGGTCCATGATGATGTGCGGGGGTGGAAGAGTGCGAGGGTGCGAAGGCCTCCGTTGTACTCTTCCACCCCCGCACCCGCGCGCGAACTCGGCTACCTTGCCCCCGCCATGGAGACCATACGCATCGATACGCCGCAGAACGTGGTCATCGAGCACAACGTGGCCACCATCATCAGCCGCGGGCTGGCGTCCATGCTCGATTGGACGGTGCTTGCTGGCTGGACGATCCTGGTATTCCAGGTCCTGAGCGGGCTCGATGTGGATTTCGGCTCGTTCCCTGAATGGTTCTGGATCCTGATCTTCGGTATCCCGTGGACATTCTACAACCTGCTGTTCGAGATCCTCATGGACGGCAAGAGCATCGGCAAGCGGGCGCTCAACCTGAAGGTGGCGCGGCTCGATGGCGGGCAGCCCGGCCTGGGCCATTATCTGATGCGCTGGATGCTTCGACCCATCGACGCGCTGGCCTTCATCGGTGCGGTGGTGATCCTTTTCAACGGCAAGGGCCAGCGCTTGGGCGACATCGCGGCGGGCACCTGCGTGGTGTCGCTGAAACGCCGGTACCAGTTGGCCGATACCTTATTGACCGATGTGCCCGAAGGGTACGTGCCCGCGCATCCCGAGGTGGTGCGGATGAGCGATGTGAACGCACGTCTGATCCAGCGCGTGCTGCGGAACACCAGCGGTCGCCGTCGCCATCTGGTGGAGGAACTGGCCGCCCGCGTGAAGCGCGACTTGGGGATCTCCGCCGAAATGCCCGCCGAGGAACTGCTGCGCAGCCTGCTGACCGATTACGTGTCCCTTACACGGAAGTGAGGGTCATACGGTCACTGTTCACGCTGCGGCCCTCAGCGACAATCCCGGTTTTTCCTCCGGTGCTGCGGACGTATTGGTCCGTGCCCGGCTTCTGTGAAGAGGCGATGAGAAAAACCGCGATGAGGGCGCGGAGCCGGGAAGGCCATAGAGTAGCAGGATCCGTTCAGTTGTCGCCTTTCAGGCGTTCATGATGCAGCCAATAGGCCACCAGGAGTATAGCGATGAAGATCAGGATCCCGGCCCACTGACTCGCGGATTCACCGATGGCGATAAAGGAATACATGCCCGTGAACAGGTCCAGGAAGAAGCCGAAGTAGGCCCATTCCTTCACCCGGGCCGGAAGCATCGGAAGCAGGATGGCGATGGAACCGAGCGCCTTGCACACCGACAGGAATTGGATGAAGTAATTCGGATAGCCCAGCTTGTCGTGGAGCATGGCCACGGCCTCGGGCATCAGGGTGATGCCTCCGAAGCTGGAGAATATCATGAAGGCGCTGAAGAGGCCGGTGATGATCCAGTAGGCGATGTTGATGCGCTTCATCTTGTTCGGTGTTGGAGGCCTTATGACGCGTCCGTACAGAGTGCTTGGAGTTTGTCCATGTTCTCTTCATTCGCCTTCGCGATGAAGGCCCGGATCGGCGCGAGTTCTTCCGCCGTATCGAAGCGCATGGTCCAGTCGATGCGCGTTCCCTGCGGTGCGTTCGTAAAGGTGACCATCGCCTTGTAGAAGTGCATCTCTTTCAAGTGGTCGAACTCCAGGTAGCCGGGCGGCTCGATGCGCTTGAAGACGCAGGTATTGTTGAAGGCCGCGCCATCCGGGCCGTGCATGGTGAACTCCCACAGACCTTCTGGCTTCAGCTCGAAGCGATGAAAGGTGTTGGAGAAACCCTTCGGTCCCCACCAGCGGGCGAGCTGCTCGGGGTCGGTCCAGGCAGCAAAGGCGCGTTTGCGCGGAGCAGTAATGATGCGTTGTGTGCGCACTTCGCGACCGGTCAGATCCTCATCGCTCATTTCTTCTTTGCGGCCTTCTTGGCCACGGCTTTCTTCACGGCGCTCTTCTTCAACTTGACGGGCCATCGCAGCTCGATCTCCGCGCACTTCATCTTCACGATGTCCCTTACCAGCGCTGGAGGCAGCGGCTCCTCCGGCGTGAACTGGATGGTGCCCTTGCTCACAGCGAAGTCCTTCAGCCGCTCCTTGAAACCGACCGGTACCGAGCCATAGAGCGCGACATGGTTCTTCGCGGCTCCCATGTACAGCATCGGATGACCATTGTGCTTGAAGCCCGGTAGGCCGTAGCCAAAGTGCTCTTCCGCACCGGGCGCAGCGGCCAGGATCTGCTTGCGCAGCGTCCTTAGTGCCTTTTGCTGAGCGGTTGGGAGTTGTTCCAGGAACTCGTCCGTGTTCGTCGGTTTCTTCGGTAGGTCGCGCATGGATCGTAGGGTTGGAACGCTGATGACGCGGATCAAGCTGATCGCTGCAGAACAGAAGGTAACGCCAAGCCCCTCAGATCAGTGACCATCTGCATTACCTGCATGTTGACGAAGATCCGGGTAGGCGTCTCTCAGGGGGTTTGGGTTGTGACGAAATCGACGAGTCGGTCCAGGCACTCGTTCCAGCCGACGCTATGCTCTTCGCAATGCGCCACTGTGGCGAAGGTGGTCTGCTCCAGGGTGAGCAATGTGGCCTTGCCGTTCCGCGTGAGGGTGATGGATACCATGGTGTCGCACCAGATGTCGCCCTTCTCGTCCTCGCGCAGCCAGGTGAAGACCAGTCGCGATGGCTCCTCGATGTGCGTGTACTCGCCGCGCACCCAGTGGTCACTTCCATCGGGAGCACGCATGCGGAACCGGTATTTGCCGCCCACGCGGAAGTCCTGTTCGCAATGCGGCAGCGTGAAGGCGTTCGGTCCCCACCAGCGCAGGAGGTGCTCGGGGCTCGTCCACGCACGGAAGACCAGCTCGCGCGGCGCGTTCAGCGTGCGTGTGATCACGAGGGTGCGTTCGTCGGTGTCCGCGATGGTGGTCATGATCGTGTCTCGTGCTCAATGAATGGTCTCGCCGCGCTCCAGCATGCCGATGAAGAGCGCCAGCCGCTTCCCACGCGTTTCCTCCTTCTTGGCGGTGTGCAGCCGATGCAGGATGGCGTAGCGGTTGTTGCTCTTCAGGGTCTTGAAGAAAGCGGCGGCCTTCTTGTTCTTCTTCAGCGCCGCCTGCAGATCGGGCGGGACGGTGATGCTGCCCGCGGGAGCGTAAGCATTCTTCCACTGGCCATTGGCCTTCGCGCGTTCGACCGCAGCCAGGCCGGCGGGCTGCATCAATCCCGCCTTGATCAGCTCCTGTACCTTCTTCTTGTTGATCTGGCTCCAGATGCTCTTCGGCTTGCGCGGCAGGAATTTCTGGAGGAAGGAAGTGTCGTCGTAGCTCCGCTTGATCGCATCGATCCATCCGTGGCACAGCGCGACTTCCAGCGCTTCAGCGTAAGTGACCGAGAGCAGCCCACTGTCCTTCTTCGCGATCTGGATGTAGATGCCGGTCGAGTTCGCGCCGTTCCTCACCAGCCACGCATCCCAGGCGCGTGCCGTTTCGAAAGCCATGATCGGCATGTCGAGTGCGGACGATGTGGCTTGCTTCTTCATGGACCCGTTCGTCTTGCTGTGACTATCTCTTCTTGTCCCTTTTGGCGGCCCGCTTGGCAACCAATGGCCGCTTGATGTCACGGAGCACATCCCTGCCGATCCAGCGCTCCGTCGTGCCCTTGCTTTCGATCAACTCTTCCGCCAGGGCCACCACGTCCTCGCGCATTTCCGCGCTCGTGCCGGCCATACCGCGCAAAGCCCAGCTCACACCCTTCTTCACGAAGTTGCGCTCGTCGCTGGCCGCACGTTTCGCGTGTGGAAGGAATTTACGCAGGGCTTTCGGGTCGGCATCGTTACGGTGCAAGCTCAAGCAGGCCAGCAGCGCGAAGGCCGCGCGTTTCATGAATTCCTGCTCGCTCTTCGCCCACACCGGCACCTTGTCCCAGGCATGTGGGACCTGGTCCCAGAGCTTGAAGCAGGCCGTGTCACAGATCGCCCAGTTGTCGAAGTCCTTGCACCAGGCATCCATCTCCTTCGGCGTCACCTGCAGTGGATCGGCGATCATCGTGGCCACCATGCGCGCCTCGTACCAGCCGGTCTTCCACAGTTGCTGTGCCAGCTTGTGGTCCTTGCCGATCGACTTCGCCAGCTTCTGCATGTCGGCCATCATCACGCCCCACGCCTTGTCGGTATGGATCCCGAATCGCTTGCTCATGTTCTCGCGCACGCCCTTGCTGCCCATGCTCTCCAGCGCGTCCAGAACGGACTGCACGTCGCTGTCATTCCGGGCCTGACCCGGAATCGCGCCAGTCTTCGTTCCTGCTCTTGGCTTCCGCATGGCTTTCTCCGTGCGCTCTGTGCCTCTGCGGTGAGATCAGGCGCTTACGATCCAATTCAACTCCGTTCGGTACTCGCTCGGGCTCTTCACCTCGTCCGGGTTGTTCAAGTAACTCTCCCAGAAATTGCCCGTTTCTCCATGGCCGTTCTCGCGCACCCATTTCTGCAGCGCTGGCCACGCTAGGGCCAGTCCTTCGTACGGGCCTTGGTACACGCTGCGCACCACCTTCACGGCAGGCAGCATACTGTTGATCACGCGTCCCTCGGGCTTGATCGCCTTTGAAACCGGGAAGCCGATCTCGAAGTCGAAGGTGTCGCTCGGGCGTCGGTGATGGTAGCTGAACATCGGCCCGGCGATGCTCGCGCCCTGGCCAGTGATGGTCTTGATGACCTCTTGGATCGCGGGGTCCATGTACTTGGGCATGTCGCGGCCGGGGATCACCAGCGGTATCACTGCGGTGATGATCTCCTTCGTGGTGATGACTTCGGGTGTGGTGATCATGGTTCGGGATGCGTTGTTGCGGTAGAAGGGCGTACGCCCTTACTTCATGTTCTTGACGAGTTCCTTCACGATGCGCTTGATCTCCTTCTCGCTCTTCTTCACGTCGGCTATGCGGCTGAATAGTGCCAGCCTTCGGCCGTCCTTGTACTCGCCTGTGAGCACGTCGCCTTTCTTCTGCACATCAGCGCCACGCAGGAAGATGAGGCGGAGGGTGTCCTGCTTGAAGAAGTTGAAACCGACGATGTAGCGCTTGAAGGTCTTCGGATCGAAGGGCTTCATATGCCCGGTGAAGTAGAAGCACGGCGCGTTCCAGTAGATGCCCTCGCCGATCGACTTGTCCGCGCCCAGGATCACTTTGCGCAAGTGTGACGCAACGGGTTTGAGCGGATGCTTCAGCTTCTTCATGTACGCATCCACGGTCTCCGGTTCGGGGACGCCGGTGAACAAAGCGTTCCCAGGCTTGGTCTTCTTGGTACTCGTAGCACGCGTCGCTGCCAAGAGCGCATCCAACTCCTGATAGCTGAACTCCAGTCCGCCTTCCATCGGCGAAGCGAGGATCTCATCGCGGATCTTCCGCGAGTCGTAACGCGCCGTGATCGTCATCAGCGTAGTACCCATCTTCTCGGTGAGCACGGTGGCCGACAAGGCCTCGCCCGGATACCACACGGGTTCGAAGATTTCGGTATTCACGATGCGCTCGGGGCGCACCACCTCCTTGTACACGCCGCTCAAGCCCATGTTATGGCCCGCTTGGTTGCGCCACACGTAGCGGAACTTGCCGCTCACGCGCAGGTCGATCGTGCAGGTGGTCATGGACCAGCCCGGTGGCCCGTTCAGCCAACGCTTCACCATGCGCGGTTTGCTCAACGCATCGAAGACCAGTTCGCGTGGTGCGTCGAAACTGCGCGTGATCACGAATTCGCGGGCGCCCTTCGGGGTCACTTTCACTTTGTTCGTCGGTGAAGCCTTCGCACGTGTGTTGGTGCCACGCGAAGGCGAGGTCGTGCTGCGCTTGCTCATCACTTCAGGCTTGTGAGGTAGTTCTCCAGATTGTCCAACGTGCCTTTCCAACCGCTGTTCATGCCTTCGCGCGCGCCATTGAACATGGCGATCGCTTCAGGGCTGCTGTCGTCGGCTGGCGTCCACTCCACAGTGAGGCGCGTGCGGTTGTTGCCCAGGTCGTCGAAGCGGTAGATGCAGTGCATCACGCGGGGCCAGCCCGGTGCCATCGGATGCGAACCGATGTTGGCGTGCTCATCGCTGAAGCTCTGCATGTACACGATGCGGTCCTTCGGGCTGATCTCCGTGTATGCGCCGCGGCCCCAGACCACATCGCTGCCGTCCGGTGCGCTCTGTGAATAGTGGACCATGCCGCCCACGCGGAAATCGAGCGACTTCACGTTGCCGACACGCCCGCCTGGCGCGAACCAATTCGCCATGTGGTGCGCTTGGGTGCACACGTCCCACATCAGATCGCGCGATGCATTGAACTCGCGGGTGATGATATGCGGCGGCGTGTTCGGCGTGGGGCGGGTGGAAAGGGGGGCTGACATATCAGGGATGGTATTGGGCAGGAACGTTCTGTCACAGGCTTGCGCTTCAGCGTAGGCCTTGAAACGATCGAGGATCGCCTGCCAGCCGCCGCGTTGCATCTCCACCGGGTTCTGCGTTTCAGCATCGAACGATTCCACCACGCGTGTAGAGCCGTTCTCCGCAGTGAAAAGGACCTCGCAGGTGCGGCCGTCGGCCATCGTGTAGGCGATGCGTCCCGGCCCTGAACCGGGAGCTTGCACATCATCGTACACGCCTTCGAGATCGAAGCTGAAGCTCCCATCCTTCGCGGCCATGGTGCTGTTGAAATTGCCGCCGGACTTCAGGTCGTTCGTGGCCTTCGGGCAGTGCCGGTCGTCGCTGGCGGCGCACCATTGCGTGATGTGCTTCGGATCGGTCCAGGTGTTCCAAACGTGGGCCATCGGCTTGTTGATGATCGCGGATACGGTGATGCGGGTATAGTCGCTCATGAGGTCGCTTGTTGGTCCCGAAAGTTCGCGCCGATAGAAGAGAACTTGCTGCGTGATCAGTGTTGGCTGAGGAGTTCATCCAGTTGGTCCAGGCCCATCGTGAAGCCTTCCTTGAAGCCCATGGTGATGATCTTCTCCAGGTCTTCGGCGTTGGCAAAGTCGATGCGGATGTTCACGATCGTGCGTCCATCGCTTTCGGTGAAGCCGCTCGTCCACTTCATGCGCGGCATGTCCGCGTTGATCACGCCCTGCGCATCGCAGAAGCCGTCGGTGCCCGAGAAGCTGGTCTTCGGCTTCACGCTCGTGTAGTCGAAGAAACAGCAGTGGCGGTCGCCTTGCGGGCCTTGCATGTAGTAGCTCCAGCGGCCTCCCTCGCGGAAGTCGAGACCGGTGATCACGCATTCATAAGGCTTCGGCGCCCACCACTTGCAGAGGATCTCGGCCTCGGTCCACGCGGCCCACACGGGGTCCAGCGGCGCGTTGAAGGAGCGCTCCACGGTGATGGCGCTGTCCTCTTTCTTCACGATGAAATTGAAGATGGCTTCCTTGGTCATGGGTCAGGGGTTTGAAGATGAAGCGGGCTGCGCGCCTCAGGGTTTCTTGCGTTTCCGGGTGGCATTGGCAGGCGCAGGCTTCTCCTGTGCCTGCAACTCCTTCAGGTATTCCTCCAGCCGGTCGAAGCGCTCCTCCCAGAACTGGCGGTACTGTTCCATCCAATCGGTGGCCTCTTTCAGCCGCGCGGCTTTGATCTCGCACGGCCGCCATTGCGCCTCTCTGCCGCGAGCGATGAGCTGCGCGCGCTCCAGCACTTTCAGGTGCTTGCTCACTGCGGGAAGGCTCATGTCGAAGGGCGCCGCCAGTTCATTCACCGAGGCTGGACCGCTGGAAAGCCGCGCCAGTATGGCCCTGCGCGTGGGATCGGCCAGAGCGGAGAAGGTGAGCGAGAGGCGATCCATGACGGGTGATGGGGCAAATGTAATTAACTGAATAGTTAAATAAACATCCGCATCGTATTTTGCGGAACCCAAGGGATCCAGTGATCCCATGAAACACCTGACGACCATGAAAAAGCTCCTTGTCGCTCTTGATGCCACTGCCGCTGACCGGCTGGTGCTCGATCACGCGCGCGCGCTCGCGAAAGCCTTCGGTGCCCGACTACGGTTGGTACACGTGGCCGCACCCCATCCCGATTTCATCGGGTATGAACCCGGCCCACAATACATCCGTGATGCGCGGGCCGAGGAACTGAAGCATGAGCATTCAGAACTTCTCCGATGCCGCACGGAACTTGAAGCTCAAGGCTTGGAGGTGGAGACACGTTTGATCATGGGGCCCACTGTGGAGACACTCACTACTGAGGCCAATGATCTCCAGGCTGACCTGATCGTCATGGGCTCACACGGTCGCCGGGGATTGGCCCGGCTCTTCATGGGCAGCGTAAGTGAAAATGTGCTCAAAGAGCACAGGTGGCCCTTGTACATCATTCCGACACACGACGAGCCGTAAACCGCAAGTACCGAGCGGGCGATAGACATCTTATTATAACCCCCAAGAGGATCACGGTGAGTCCGTCGAACCGGTTCGACGGGCTCACCGTGATCCTGCTTTTTGTCGCCTCCTGCGGAACGCGAAGGAGGTCTGAGGAGCAGGGGGACTATTGACGTACGAAGCGCGTGATGCGCACGGAGCCGGTCTCCGGGTCGATGATGCGCAGCAGGTAGGTGCCGGGCTCCAGGTCGCCGTACTTCACGGTGTTGGAGGTGGCGGTAAGGCTGCGGATCAGTGAGCCGTTCAGGGTGCGGATCTCCAGTTGGTTCCCGATGACGTCGCCATTGAGGGTGAACTGGTCGGCGGCGATGGGGTTGGGGGATACCACCGGACCGGGAGGTGGCGTGCCCATATCGATGCTGGCCACGGGCGAATACGAGGAGTGGCCATCGTCGTCGATCTGTTGCAGGCGGTAATGCACGAGCCCGTGGGGCGGGGTGCGATCGAGCCATTTGTAGGCGAGCAGCTCGTTGCTGTTCCCGGCACCGGGCACGATGGAGAAGGACTGGAAATTCACACCATCGGTGGATCGTTCAAGGATGAACTTGATGTTGTTCCATTCCGAAGCGGTGGCCCAGTCCAGGCGCACGTGCGCGTGGTCCTGTGTGGCGGTGAAGCTGATGAGCTGGATCGGCGGCGCCAGGTCGGCGGGGAGCGCGCTGTTCATGGCGGCCGCGCCGTTCACGAGGGTGGTGGCGAGGGTGACCGCAGTGGCCACGGTGTTCCAGCGCAGGGCGGAAAGGGTACGCGTGTTCTTCATGACGGGGCCTCTTACGCGCGGGAGCGCCCCGGGTTTCGCACCGCCGCCAACCAAGCGGGCCGCCGGTGCCTGGTGCGCGGACAGCGCTCAGTGAAGCACGCTGAAGCGCCCGGTCCCGGCCACGCCGCCCTGGCCGTCGTGTACCCGTAGCAGGTACGCGCCGTCCGGCAGCCCGTCCACCGCGAGGGCACGATCGTACGTGCCCCTTACGGCCATCGTGGTGCGCTGCGTCAGGCGGCCTTCCGTGTCCAGCACATCGAAGAACAGGGTGGCGGCCCCTTCGATCCGGCCCCGCACGCGTATCTGGTCATTGGCCGGGTTGGGCGCGATGCCGAGGAGGGGCGCGGCCGCTGCTGCGTCCTCCATGCCGATGACCACATTGCCCTTCGCGAACGCGTAGTGCCCACGGCGCAGGGTGTCGATCTTCATATTGCCGGTGCCGTCCGTCAGGCTTCCCAGCACGAGGGTGACATCCGGGCACAGGCGCCAAGGCGTCTCCGCGTTCTCCCTGTACACGAGCAGGGCGTCGGTTTCGGAGCTGCCATAAAGATCCTCGTCCAATCCGCCGGGATCACCGTGGTAGTACACGCGGCCGTTCAGCGCCGTGCCTTCGGGCCACAGCCCGTCCACGGTCCAGTAGTGGGTGCTGCTCACCTCATGGATGCCCCATTCCGCCGGGTCGTTCCCGGCACCCGCCCAGATGTGCTCCACGCGGATCAGGGTGCTGTCGGTGAGCGCGATGTCGTCCACGCGGAAATCCACGTAGGGCAGCGCACTGGCGAAGGGCACGCCGGGCACGGCGGTGAATTCATGGTCCATGCGCGCCTGGTTGAGCCGGTTGTGGCCGTTCAATACCGCCATGGCCGGATCGAAGGGGCAGGCGAACTGGACGGAGGTGAACTCGCCGTCCGCCACGGCTTCATATTCCTGCCGCTCGCCGGTGGCGGAGATCAGGGTGATGTCCAGGGGCACGTTATGGTGCATGCCGGTGGTGCCGCGCAACCGCTGGCGCAGGGTCAGTTCCACCAGGTGATCGTTCCCTTGGGGCTCAGTGTGCATGTTCTGGACGGTAAAGACCGAGAAGCCGGGGCTGAACACCTGGTCATTGAAGAAGTCGCCGAGGCTGGCGCCCGTGGCCTCCTCCAGCGCGCTCTGGAAGCCGTAAGCATCGATCGTGCTTTGCGCCTGTTCAAGCTGCACCGTGCGCATGGCCTGGCGGAAGAGCGTGTCGCCGAGGTAGCCGCGCAGGTTGTGCATCACGGCAGCGCCCTTGTAATAGGTGTGGAGGCCGTATATGTACTCGTCCGGCATGGGGCTCAACGCTTGGAAGCCTCCATCCTGCAAATGGGCCTCCTCCAGCACATAGAGCATATTGTCCTTCACCACGTCCACGAAGGCATCCTGTCCGAAGGCCCATTCCTCCAGCAGGTGGCCGCTGTACTCCGCCGGCCCTTCTTTCAGCCACATGTGGTTGTGTACCAGCGGCGTCACGTTGTCGCCCCACCAGTGGTGCCCCAGTTCGTGGCCGAAAAGTCCCCGGTTCTGGAAGAGCGATTGCGAGGGCATGAAATCCGGGTAGGCGATATTCTCGGCGATCTCCAGGGCGCCGTCGGTGGTAAGCACGTAACCCACGCGGTCGTACGGGTAGGGGCCGTACCAATGCTCATAGCAGTCGATGGCCTCGCCCAAGCTGGCGAACTTGGGCACCATGGCACCGAGCGCGGCCGGCTTGGCGCTGAGGCGGATGGGGATGTCGCCGTACGCACCCGTGTGCGTCCAGCTGGAGTCCGCGTAATTGGAGGCGGCAATGGCCGAAATGTGTGTGGGGATGGCATGATCGAAAGCGAAGTGGCGGACCACCGTGTCGCCACCGAGTTGGGTTTCGCCCAGGAGCTCGCCCTGGCAGCGCGCGCTGTAGGTGCCGGCGCTCTTCACGTGGTAGGCATAGGTAGCGCGCTCCACAAAACTGTCGAAGCACGGGTACCAGACCTTGCCGAAGTTGGGCGGTATGGTGCTGAGGCCGATGCCGAGGTTGTAGATGTAGCCGTTCTGGAAGCGGAATCCGCCCCAATCGGTATCGTACCCCGGCACCCCGTGGTAATGCACGGTCACCGTTCCCGTGTCGCCGATGGCCGTGGGGGCCAACGCGATGGTGAGGATGCTGTCCGCATGGGTGAAGGGAAGGGCGCCGCCGGGCGAAGTGACGGAATCCACGACGAGCGCATCGATCAGGTCCATGCGCAGGGGCGCGTCGGCCACGAGCGCGGTGTACGTGATCCCTGTGGCGGCTGTGATGCTATGGCCCGCCACATCGGTGATGTCGATCGCGATGTCGTAGTGCAGGATATCGAAGGTGTCGCTACGGGCGATGACCTCCTGTATGCCATCGCGATCGCCCGCCGCATGCGGCCGATGCGGATGGTGCGGAGCATTGCGGAAATAGTGGCAGCCGAAGCGGTAGGGCTGGGCGCTGGCGGTGGCGGCCAGGCCGATGGCCACGATGGCGAGCAGAAAGTAGGGGCGCATGGCGGGTGTTGCGGAGCCGACGAATGTAGCGATGCCGCCCTTGGCGCGGTCTTCCCTCATCGGGCCTTCGCGACAAGAGTGGTCGTCCGGCCGGACTACAAATCGCCCCAGAGCATGATCCAAACGAAGGCGAGCACACCGAAGACCACGATGGCCGCCAAGAAGAGAAGCACGGCCCCGAACGAACCGAGGGCGAGCCCGGTTGTGATCCGCGCGAGCCAGCGCCACATGGGGGCAGGATAGATGGGCCTAAGCCTTCACCACGTTCCCCGCTATCGCCTTCTCCACCTCGCTGATCGCCCGCCTCGTCTTGAGCAGTGAATCCGGCGTAACGCTGATCGTATCGATCCCCAGTTCCACGAGGAATTGGGCGAAGTCGGGGAAATCGCTGGGCCCCTGGCCGCAGATGCCCACCTTGGTGCCGGTACGCTTGGCGGTGGCGATGAGCATGCGGATCATGCCTTTCACGGCCTCGTTGCGTTCGTCGTAGATGTGCGAGACCAGTGCGCTGTCGCGGTCGAGGCCCAGGGTGAGCTGGGTGAGGTCGTTGCTGCCGATGGAGAAGCCGTCGATATGCTGGGCGAACTCCTCGGCCAGGATGATGTTGCTGGGGATCTCGGCCATCAGGTAGAGTTCGAGCCCTTCCTTGCCGCGTTCCAGGCCGTGATCCTTCATCACGGCCTTCACCTTCTTGAGTTCCTCCACGGTGCGGCAGAAGGGGATCATCACCACCACGTTCTTCAGGCCCATCTTCTCGCGCACGCGGCGGATGGCCTTGCATTCGAGCCCGAAGGCCTCCTTGTAGGTGTCGCTGTAGTAGCGCGAGGCGCCGCGCCAGCCGATCATGGGGTTCTCCTCGTTGGGTTCGAAGTGCTCGCCGCCGAGCAGGTTCTTGTACTCGTTGCTCTTGAAGTCGCTGAAGCGCACGATCACCTTGTTGGGGTGGAAGGCGGCGGCGATCTTGGCGATGCCGTAGCTGAGGCGCTTGACGAAGAAGGTCTCCTCGTCCTCGTAACCGTTGATCAGGTAGCTGATCTTGCCGCTGAGGGCCACGTCGCCCAGTTCCTTGTGCTGAAGGAGCGCCAGGGGGTGGGCCTGTATGTAGTTGTTGATGAGGAACTCCTCGCGTGCCAGGCCCACGCCGGCATTGGGCAGGGCGGCGAACTTGAAGGCGAGGTCGGGGCTGGCCACGTTGAGCATGATGGGCGTGCGCACGGGCGGCAGGTCGTTGAGCATGGTCTCCTCCTTGCTGAAGGGGATGATGCCCTGGTAGACGACGCCGGTGTCGCCCTCGCAGCAGCTGGCCGTTACCTCCATGCCGGTATCGAGCAGGTCGGTGGCGTTGCCGCAGCCCACGATCGCGGGCACGCCCATCTCGCGGGCCACGATGGCGGCGTGGCAGGTGCGTCCGCCCTTGTTGGTGATGATGGCGCTGGCCTTCTTCATGATCGGCTCCCAGTCGGGGTCGGTCATGTCGGTCACCAGCACGTCGCCGTGCTGGAAGTCCTTGCCGTCGGCACCGCCGCCGCGCCCGTCCAGGCTGAAGAGGATGCGCACTTTGCCGGCGCCCACCTTGTCGCCGATGGCGATGCCTTTGGTGATCACCTGCGGCGCCGCGGCACCGGGCGTGGCGCTGTGGTCCAGCTTGTACTCCGTCACGCGGTCGGTGGCCTTGCGGCTGTGGATGGTCTCGGGCCGCGCCTGCACGATGAAGAGCTGTTTGCTCAGCCCGTCCACGGCCCACTCCACGTCCATGGGGCACCAGTGGCCCTTCTTGGCGGAGTAGTATTTTTCGATGGCGGTGACGCTGCGGGCCACCTCCAGCGCCTGGTCGTCGGTGATGCAGAAGCGGTTGCGCATGGCGCGCTCGGTGGGGATGGTGAGGGTGGGTTTGCCCGGCTCCACGCCGTAGATCATCTTGCGGTCCTTGTTGCCCAGCTTCTTCTCGATGATGGCGCTGTAGCCCTCGGCCAATGTGGGCTTGAAGACCAGGAACTCGTCGGGGCTCACGGCGCCCTGCACCACCATCTCGCCCAGGCCGTAGCTGCCGTTGATGAGCACCACGTCCTTGAATCCGCTTTCGGTGTCCAGCGAGAAGGCCACGCCGCTGGCGCCGAGGTCGGAGCGCACCATTTTCTGCACGCCCACGCTGATGCCCACGTCGAAGTGGTCGTAGCCTAAGCTCTGGCGGTAGACGATGGCGCGGTCCGTCCAGAGCGATGCGAAGCAGTTGCGCACCGCGCTGATCAGGTCCTGGTGGCCGCGGATGTTCAGAAAGGTCTCCTGCTGCCCGGCGAAGCTGGCGTCGGGCAGGTCCTCGGCCGTGGCGCTGCTGCGCACGGCCACGTCGGTGGCCTCCTGGCCGTACCGCAGGCTCAGTTCATCGTAACGGGCCAGGATACCCTTCCAGATCTCCTCGGGGAATTTGCCGTTCTTGATGAGGGTGCGCACGGCGAGGCCGGTGCGGCGGATGTTCTCCACGTCGTCCGTGTCCAGCCCCGCCACGATATCGTGGATCTTCTGGTCCAGTTCGTTGTGCGCGATGAAGGCCTCATAGCTGGCCACGGTGACCACGAAACCGCCCGGCACCTGCACGCCGAGTTTGCCGAGGTGCTGGATCATCTCACCCAGGCTGGCGTTCTTGCCGCCCACGGTGGGGATGTCCTTCAGTTCGACTTCGTGGAGCCACTTGAGGTAGAGGGGGGTGCTCATCAGGAGGGGATGTGTGTGGACAGCGGGGCGCTTCTACGGGCAATGGACGGTTGGCGATACACCGCACCGTCGCAAAGGTGCGCACGGGAACGGCGGGGGAGGTGGAGGAGGGCCCCAAGGCCGCGGTACCCGATGCACGTGGAGGTCCACTTGGGTGGGAGGGCGTATACGGGTGGCCGGGCGCTCTCTTTCACGGGCATCGCACCAACATCCCGGCGTGGATATTCCGTGCGCCCGGCGGTATCGGCCTTCCCGGAAGCGCCGGATCCTTGTGCTGCGGCATGCTGTTCAATTCGGTCGATTTCGCGGTCTTCCTGCCACTGGTTTTCATGGGCTACTGGCTCATCGGGCCTGGCCGTGTAAGGGGGCAGAACGCCTTTTTGATCCTTGCGGGCGTGGTGTTCTATGGTTGGTGGGACTGGCGTTATCTGGGCCTTCTGTTGTTCACGGCGGGTGTGGATTACATAGTGGCCCAGGGTATGGAACGGACGGGGTCATCAGCCCGGCGCAAGGTGCTCATGGGCATCAGCCTGGTCGCCAACCTCGGCCTTCTGGGTTTCTTCAAGTACTTCGATTTCTTCGTGGTCGCCTTCAACGATGCGTTCACGTTGCTGGGCCGGCCATTGGGCTTGCGCACCTTGGGACTGGTGCTGCCCGTGGGCATCAGCTTTTATACCTTCCAAAGCCTGAGCTACACGATAGACGTGTACCGCAAGCAGTTACCGGCCACGCGCGACCCGCTGGTCTTCTTCGCTTTCGTCAGTTTCTTCCCGCAGTTGCTCGCCGGGCCCATCGAGCGGGCGCGGAACATGGTTCAGCAGTTCGAGCGGCCCCGCGTCTTCGACATGGCCCATGCGCAGGACGGTTTGCGGCAGATCCTATGGGGCCTCTTCAAGAAAGTTGTGGTGGCGGACAACTGCGGGATCCTGGTGGACGGGGCGTATGACGATCCCACCATGCACAGCGGTGCCACGCTCTGCCTGGCCACCATCTTCTTCTCCTTCCAGATCTATTGTGATTTCTCGGGGTATTCGGACATCGCGCTGGGCTCGGCACGCCTCTTCGGTTTCACGCTGATGCGCAACTTCGCGTATCCCTATTTCAGCCGCGACATGGGTGAGTACTGGCGGCGCTGGCACATGAGCCTCAATACCTGGTTCAGGGATTATTTGTACATCCCGCTGGGTGGCAGCCGGGGCGGCAAGTGGATGGTGCTCCGCAACACCATCATCATCTTCCTGGTGAGCGGCTTCTGGCATGGTGCCAACTGGACCTTCATCTCCTGGGGCGCGATCAACGCGGCCTTCTTCATCCCCCTGATCCTCACCGGCGCCAACCGGCGCTTCACGGGGCCCATAGCCCACGGCCGTTGGCTCCCTTCGTGGAACGAGGCGCTCCGCATGGTGTACACCTTCCTGCTGGCCACGTTGACCCGGGTGTTCTTCCGGTCGGAGACCATGACCGACGCCATGGAGGTTTTCCGGCGGGTCTTCTCGGCCTCCCTGTTCACGACCCCGGATTTCCTCCATTTCCGCGTGGTGGCCTTCAGCGTCATCAGCATCGTCATCATGTTGGTGATCGAATGGATGAACCGTGACCGGCAGCACGGACTGCAGATGGACGGGCGGGCGACGCGCCCCGTACGGTTCACGCTGTATTATGCCATCATAATGCTCATGATCCTCATGGCCCCGTTGGGCGGTGGCGAATTCATTTATTTCCAGTTCTGATGCCCCTGCCCATCCGCTTCGTGATACGATGCCTGTTGTACGGCCTTCCGGTATTGGCCATGCTGATGCTCTATTGCGGGCTCAATGCCCGCTATTTCCCTGCGCCGCACGTTACGCGCAACATAGCCGTGAACGAGAAGTTCGCGGCGTTCGCCACGCATGGCATGCCTGCGGCCCGTCCTGATGTGCTCGCCTTCGGATCCTCCATGGCCTTGAACAATCTGGCATCGAACGAGGTGATCGCCCACTTCGGGGCGCAACGGTACTTCAATCTGGGCGCGTGGGGGCTGGACATGGTCCAGACCTGTGAACTGGCCGGTGCCTTCGCCGAGCGATACCATCCCCGTGTGATCGTGATAGCGGGCAACCTGCGTGATTTCGCCGCTCTGGTAGAGCGATCGGGGTTCCGGTTGGGTCCGGTGATGGATCTGGCCGAGAGCGGGCCTGGGCCGGGCATCTACCTGGCCCACCCGGATCTCGTGTACTACCTGCGCCAGATGGAAAGCAACAAACTGCGCTACAACGACCCCGGGAACTATGAGTGCCTGCGGATGGACGCCCATGGTGGTGTGCGGCTCGATGTGCCCAGGGAGCGGATCATCCCCGAGCGGTGGGAGCGTCCCGTTCCGGGAGCAGGTGACCTGATGGATGAGAAGTACGCGGCGCTTGGCCGCCTTGCGTCCGGATTGCGCAGCATGGGGATCGACCTGGTCTACGTGGCCCCGCCATACCGTGATGGGATCCGCACGCCCGAAGCCTCTTCGGCCATCGCCCGGCATGCGGCCAGGGTCCGTGACCTGCTGACCACCCATGGCCAGCAGTACTGCGACGGCTATGACCGTACCTGGCCCGACGACCTCTTCTGCGACAGCAGCCACCTGAACGGGGAAGGCGCGAAGATCTTCACCGCCCATGCGCTGGCCAGGCTGAAGCCCACGGTCACTGATCGGTGAGCCGCCCCTCGCGAGCGGTCGTTGCGGAGCTACATTGTCCACATGCCGATCGACGGGAAACCCATCAAGGGACGGGGCGCCGCCGTGCAGGTGGCCAACCGCTTCCTGAAGCACAGCTACGGCATTGTGCATTGGGAGGGCATCGATGAGGTGGAGGAGGAGGACCGCCGCACGAAATACGTGGTGGAGCATCCGAGGACCATCGTCAACAAGGTCAATTCTCCGGACCTGCCCATGGGCTTCAGCATGAACCCCTACCAGGGCTGCGAGCACGGCTGCGCCTACTGCTACGCGCGGCCCACGCACGAGTACTGGGGCTACGGCGCGGGCCTCGATTTCGAGCGCGTGATCATCGTGAAGCGCAATGCGCCCGATGTGCTGCGCCGCACCTTCATGGACCGCAAGTGGGCGCCAGCGCCCATCATGTTCAGCGGCAACACCGATTGCTACCAGCCGGTGGAGCGCAAGGAGGGCATCACGCGCGCCATGCTGGCCGTGTGTCTGGAGTTCCGCCAGCCGGTGGCCATGATCACCAAGAACGCATTGATCCTGCGCGATCTGGATCTGCTGTCCGAGATGGCGTCCATGGGCCTGGCCACGGTGGCCATCAGCCTCACCACCTTGAACGAGGACCTGCGCCGCGTGATGGAACCCCGCACCAGCAGCGCCGCCAACCGGGTGAGGGCCATCGCCGAGCTGACGAAGGCGGGCGTGCCGGTGATGGTGATGACCGCGCCCATCATCCCCGCGCTGAACGAGCACGAGATCCCGGCACTGTTGCAGGCGGCCGCCGATGCGGGCGCTTTGGGCGCGGGCTACACCATTGTGCGCACCAACGGTGCGGTGAAGCCCGTGTTCGACAATTGGGCGCATGAGCACTTCCCGGACCGGGCGGCCAAGGTGATCGCGCAGGTGAGTGCCATGCACGGCGGATCCATGAACGACAGTACCTATGGCCGCCGTATGCGGGGCGAAGGCGAGTTCGCCAGCACCGTGCGGCAATTGTTCAAGGTGACGCACCGGCGCGTATTCGCCGGTCGGAGCATCCCGCCCTTGCGCACCGACCTGTTCACGCGCCCGCAGGAGGGACAACTGGACCTGTTCGCGTAGCGCCGCTATTCCGCTTCGATCAATACCTCGTCGGCGAAGATCCACGTGTCACCGCCCTTGCCGGGGTGCCAATCGGGGCAGGGGCCCGCGTTCTTGGCGATCACCTTCACGTAGCGGGCCTTCTTGACGATGGCCTCCGTCCACAGTTCGGTGGTCTGGCTTTCCTCCGCCTTGCGGTCCACGGTGTTCTTCGCGGTGGTGCTGCTCCACGTGCGGCCGTTGATGCTCCACGCGAAGGTCACTTCGGCCGGGTACCATATCCACGAGCGTTGATCCTGCAGCACACCAAGGCCCGCGCGCTTCAACTTCTTCACGGAGCCCAGGTCCACGGTGGCCAGGAGGTCCGTGCCGTGGTAGCCCTGCCACTCGCCGGTGCGGTAGTCCTTCCCTCCGCGCAGGCCGTCCACCAGGGCGTTGGGGCCGCCCGCGGCGTACTGGTTGGCATAGGGGCTTTCAAGCGTTACCGTACGGCCGCCTTCCACCCGGGTGAACATGGCGGTGACCGAAGGTCCTGTTCCTCCGGCCAGCGCATGCGTGGTGGCGGTGATGCTTCCGCTTGCGCGGAGCGTGATGAAGGGAGGGCACGGCGCGGCCGGGCCGTCGTTGATCGCGCAATGCACCTCCCACGGTCCGGGTATCGATGTAACGGCAACGGTGAGGCTGTCCCTGAATGCGGCGCTCGCGGCCTGGATGATCGGCGCGGGCGGTGGAAGCGGGCTTACTTCGTCGTTGGGCACGGCGATGGCGTGGTCCACCGCGCGCGGGCCCAGGCCGAAATGCAGTGTGCCACCCTGGAGCAATTCGGCGTGGCCCAATGTGCCGGAGGGCTGCCGTTCCTCTCCGTTCCATGTGAGCCGCTCGATGTGCGTGCGGCTGTTCCCGGCCGCTGTGCTGGTGATGCGGAGCGGTTTCCCGTTTGGCAGCGCCACACGCACCGAATCGAAGAGGGGCATGCCGAAGACCAGATCCGGAGCGCCCGGTACGGCAGGATACAGGCCCAGCGCACTCCACACGTACCAGGCGCTCATCTGACCGCAGTCCTCGTTGCCGCTCAGGCCGTCGGGCGCGTCCCGGTACAATTCGTTCATGATCCGCCACACGTACGGTGCGGTGAGGTGCGGCGTGGACGAGCGCGCGTACAGGTAGGCGAACGAGTGGCTGGGTTCGTTGCCGTGCGCGTACTGGCCGATGAGCCCCGTGATGTCGCTCTGCTCACGGCCCGTGGTGGCGGTGCGCGCTTCGAACAGCGCGTCCAGGTGCCGGGTGAACGCCTCCGTGCCACCGTGCAGTTGGATGAAGCGGTCCATGTCGTGCGGCACGAAGAAGCCGTATTGCCAGGCGTTGGCCTCGGTGAAATGGAAGTTGACCTCGTAGGGGTCGAAGGGCTCCACGAAGCCGCCGTTACGTCGGGCGCGGAGGAACTTCGTTGATGGGTCGAACAGGTGCTGCCAGTTGCGGCTCCGGGCGTAGGATCGCTCCGCTACGTCCTTGTTGCCGGTGGCTTCCGCGAAGCGCGCGATGCACCAATCGTCGTAAGCGTATTCCAACGTGCGGCTCACGCTCTCGGGCGCGTCCTCGCTGCTGATGTAGCCGCGCCGCTTGTAGGCGTCCAGCCCGAAATGATCCGCTTCAGCGCTCGCGACCATGGCTTCGAGCGCCAACTTCTCGTCAAACCCGCGGACGCCCTTCATGTACGCGTCGGCGATCACGCTCACGCTGTGGTAGCCGATCATGCAATCGGTCTCGTTGCCCCACAATTCCCACACGGGAAGTCTTCCGCCCTGCTGGTAGTGCAGGAGGAAGGTGCGGATCCAATCGCGCGTCATGTCCGGTTCCAGCAGGGCCATCAGCGGGTGCAGCGCGCGGAAGGTGTCCCACAGGCTGAACACCGAGTACACGTTGTGGTCCGCGTGGTGCACCTGGCCGTCCATTCCGCGGTAGTGGCCGTCCACATCGTTGAAGATGTAAGGTGCCACGTACGTGTGGTAGAGGGCGGTGTAGAGTGTCCGCAGTTGTTCGCGTGTGCCGCCGGATACCTGGACCTTGTTCAGCTTGGCGTTCCAGGCGGCCTCTGCTTGCGCGCGCACGGCGTCGAGATCCCAATGTGGCACCTCGGCTTCGAGGTTCCTGCGGGCGCCTTCGATACTCACGGCCGAGATACCGACCTTGACGATGAGGGGTTCGGCGCTGTTGCGCACCGCCAGCACGGCCCTGGCGCTGTCCACGGTGGCGGGGACCAGTTGCACCTCCCGGCTGAATTGGATCGCGAAATACACGTGCTGGTCCTTGGCCCAGGACGAGCTGCGGCGGTGGCCGGTGATCTCCTGACGTCCGGCCTGCTGGATGCCCGCACCGAGCAGCTTGTCGCGGTGCCGCAGGTCCACGAGCAGGAATTGCTCCTTGCCGGCAGGCATGCTGTAGCGGTGCATACCGGCCCGTTGCGTCGCCGTCAACTCCACGCGCACATCAGGGCCATCGAGGTGAACGCTGTAATAGCCAGGATGGGCCTGTTCGGTCTCCTTCCGGAAGCGGGAGCGGTACGCGGCCGGGTCGATGGAATACGTGTCCACCATCGGCATCAGCAGCACATCGCACAGGTCGGCTACGCCGGTGCCACTCAGGTGCGTGTGGCTGAAGCCGTAGATGATGCTGTCGCTGTAATGATACCCGCCACAGCCGTCCCAGTCCATGTAGCCGTCCGTCCGGGTATCGGGGCTCAGTTGCACCAGGCCGTTGGGCACGCAGGCGCCGGGGAAGGTGTGGCCGTGGCCGCCGGTGCCGACGAAGGGGTTCACGAGGCTCGCCGGAGGCGGGTCCTGGTCATTGGACGCGGAGCCAGGAGCTTGCGCGAAAAGCAGGGGCGAGGCGAGGAGGAGGACAAGGGTCATGGCACGGGGATGAATACGATGAACACGCCCGGAATGAAGAAGCCCCGGTCTGGCGGGGCTTCGGGGTGGAGCGAATGGGAGTCGAACCCACGACCTCCGCATTGCGAACGCGGCGCTCTGGCCAGCTGAGCTATCGCCCCAAGATGTCACCGCTCGTGGGAGCGGGGTGCAAATATGGCGCAAGCGTCCGATCCGAAAAACGGACGACTTGAACGGATACCTTGCCCCCATGCGTGTACGTGTTGAGGTGTGCGTGACCTCCGTGGCCGAGGCCGTGGCCGCCGCCCAGGCAGGCGCCGACAGCGTGGAGGTGTGCACCTGCCTGGCGGTGGGCGGGCTTACGCCGGGGCCCGGCTTAGTGAGCTTGGTGCGCGAGCGGCTCAAAGGCACGTCCACCCGGTCGCGGGTGCTCGTGCGGCCATCACCCGGAGGCTTCCACCATACTGTGGACGAACGGCAGATCATCCTGCGCGACGCCCTGCTGCTGGCCGTTGCCGACGACACCGCCGGCATCGTGGCCGGGGCCCTGCGCGCCGAAGGCCTCGCCGACATGGAACTCATGGAACTCGTGCGCGCCACACTCAACGGCCGCGAACTCACTTTCCACCGCGCCATCGACCAGGCGGCGGACATGCTGGCCGTGCTGGATCAATGCATCGTCTTCGGTGCGGGGCGGGTGCTCACATCGGGCGGCGCACCGCGCGCGCAGGACGGCGCACCAGTGCTGAAGCGCATGGTGGAGAGGGCAGGGGAGAAGCTCGTTGTCGCGGCGGGCGGTGGCGTAAACCCAGCGAACGTGGTGGAACTGGTGGAGCGCACCGGCGTGCCCGAGGTACATTTTTCCGCCCAGCGGCGTGTTCCCGCCACGGCTTCCGGCACGAGCATGGGCAAGTCCTTCATGGTGGAGCCCGATGCGGCCAAGATCGACGGGGTGATGAACGCATTGGTGAAAGCGGGGTTGAGATGAGGATGCTCCGGGCTTCGAGCTGCGAGCCGCGAGCGTGGCATAAGGCCGCCACGCTCGCGGCTCGCAGCTCATGGCTCGTGGCTTTCCTTGGCATGTCAACAATCCTCATAGCCCAAGAGGTCCACATCCCGCTGAACGACGGCTGGATCTTCTCCCAAGCAGGGAAGGGGCAGTGGTACAGCGCCGAAGTGCCCGGCGTGGTGCAGACCGACCTGTTGCGCCACGGCCTGATCCCCGATTTCTACCAGGGCAGCAACATCGACAGCGTGCAGTGGATCGAGAATGAGGACTGGATCTACCGGCGCACCATCATCGCCACCGACACGCTGCTGCGCCACGGCCACCTGGACCTTGTCTTCAAGGGGCTGGACACCTTCGCCGAGGTCTACCTGAACGACTCGCTGCTGGGCAAGGCCGACAACATGTTCCGCACGTGGGAGTGGCCGGTAAAGGACCGGCTGCGCACCGGCGCCAATGAGCTGAAGGTCATCTTCCGCAGCCCCATCAAGGAAGGCGCGAAGCTGCGCGATGCGTACGGCATCCAACTACCGCACGATAATGATCCCACTGGCGTCAGTCCCTATATCCGCAAGGCGGCCTATCAGTTCGGTTGGGATTTCTGCCCGAGGTTGGTCACGAGCGGGATATGGCAGAAAGTAGAGCTGCGGTGTTGGAGTGTCGCCCGCATCACGACCGTCACGTTACGGCCTTTGCCCGCGGATCAGGGGAGCGTTCGGCCGATCTGGATCGATGCGCATGTGGCCACGCCAAAGGGAAAGAACATCCGGATGCGGATCACGATGGATGATCAACTGATCGCCGATCGATCCTACCGGGAGGACCCCTTCGAGCAGATGATCACCATCGATGCGAACGGCTACACGTCATGGTATCCACATGAACTTGGGGAGCCGGATCTTCACCGGTTACGGGTGACGGTCGAGCGCAGGGGGGTGCTCCTGTCGGAATGGGAAAAGGACATTGGATTTCGGACGGTGGATCTGATCCAGAAAGGGGAGGGAGACCGGTCATTCGCCTTCGCTGTGAACGGAAAGCCGATGTTCGCTAGAGGGGCGAACGTGGTGCCGCCGGACATGCTTTCCCCGAATGATCCCGGGCTCTGGCTGGGGCTCGTGAGTAGCGCGCGGCGGGCGGGCATGAACATGCTGCGGATATGGGCGGGTGGTATCTATCCGCCGGAAGAGTTCTTCGTCGCATGTGATAGCGCCGGCATACTGGTGTGGCAGGACTTCATGTTCGCGAACATCCCACCTGCGGGAAAAGACATGGTGCTCAACGTACGGGGCGAATCGCGTGATCAAGTGACCAGGCTTGAAGGACACCCGAGCCTGGCCTTGTGGTGTGGCAACAACGAATTGGACGTTGCCTGGAGACATTGGGGATGGCAGGAACGATATGGCCTGCATGGCGCTGATTCGCTCAGCGTAGCGGAGACCGCGGAGAACTTCTTCGGCTTTGAACTACCCAAGGAACTCGGCTGGTATGGGGCCGTGCTCCCGTACACCCCCACATCCCCCCTCAGCAACTGGGGCAACGCCGAAGGCTTGAAGAACGGCGACCTGCACTACTGGGGCGTATGGCACGGCGACAGCGCATTCAGTTCCTTCCAGAACAACGTGGGCCGCTTCGTGAGCGAATACGGCTTCCAGAGCTACCCCGATAGTGCGTTGCTTGTGAAGTACAACGACCCGAAGGAATTGTACCTTGGTTCGCCCACGCTGCGGCGCCTGCAACGGAGCTACAAGACCGATAAGCCCATCTGGGACGCGATCAAACGCGAACTGGGAGAGGAGCCGAGAACGTTGGGCGCCTTCATCGAGGCCAGCCAGGAGGTGCAGGCCAAGGCTTACCGCATGGCGATCGAGGCGCACCTGGCCGCGCAACCGCATTGCATGGGCACGCTCTTCTGGCAACTGAACGACTGCTGGCCCGGCCCCAGTTGGAGCCTGATCGATTTCGAGGGCAGGTGGAAGCCGGGCATGTACGAGGTGCAGCGGTTATACAGGGAGGGGCGTTGAGCCACGGATCACGGATCCACCGATCTTCGGGCGCCGTGGCCTATGCGCCGCGCGTCTTCCACCGCCCACCGATCCGCATGCACATGCACCAACACCGTACGCGCACCGCAGTCCTCTTCACGTTCCTTGCCTTGGCCGCCAACGCGGGCGCGCAATGCCTCAACTCATCGCAGTATCCGGCCAATACCACCGTGCCGCTCACCGGCGGGCAGGCCACCACCATCAGCACCTGCAACTGGCAGTCGGAGTACGCGGTCATCACGGGGATCGTGCCGGGCGCCTCGTACGCGTTCGCCTACGAGGGTGGTGCCTGGGTCACCGTTCGGCAGGGTGCCTACAACGGCGCGGTGGTGGGGCAGGGACCCTCGCCGCTCACCGTGGAAGCGTCCACCGGACAGGATCTTTTCGCGCACTGGAACACCGACAGCCTGTGCGGTACCGCGCAGGTGTGCCACATCTCCAGCGTGCAACTGCTCGATCCCGGTTGCGATCCACCGGTGGCGGCCGTGAGTGTGGTGGACGACTGCGACGCCCAGCAATTCAGTGTGGACGTGGAGGTGCAGAGCACCGGCGACGCCAGTTCCATCGGGATCGCCTGGACGGTGAACGGCGGCACGCCCAGCAACCTCGGCGGCCTGCAGGCGGGCACGTACACCATCGGGCCCTTCTCGAACGGGGTGCTCGTCCAGGTGACGGTGATGCACGCGGAGAACCCCGGCTGCAACGTGGCGCTGAACGCCGTTACCAGCGGCGCGTGCGCGATCATGGGCTGCGGACCGGAGACCTACACGTATTGCTACCCGAACAACGCGAACCTTACGCAGTCTTTCCAGGGCGACGGCGGTTATCCGCTCCATCTCGTCTTCAACAGCGGCATGGTGACCAATACGGGCAACGACCCGCTCACCATCCACGATGGCCTGTCGCCGCTGGACCCGGTGCTTTTCTCGGGCGTCGGCAACAACGGCAACCTGGCGGGTGTCTCGGTCACTTCCACCAATCCGGACCACGCGCTCACGATCCGGTTCACGTCCAACGGCAGTTTCAGTTGCGGCGATGGGGGCATTTCCCCCGAATGGAACTACACGGTGAGTTGCCTGGACTGCACGCTTCCTTCCGCGACGGGCGACAGCGTTGTCACCGATTGCGCCTCCCAGAGTTTCACCGTGATGGTGGACGTGACCGACCTGGGCTCGGCCGATACGCTGCTGATCACCAACAACGCGGGCCTGCCGCCAGCGGCCGTAACGGCCACGGGCGCATACGTGGCGGGGCCTTTCCCGGTGGGCACGCCGGTCGCGCTTTCGCTGGTGAACACGACAAGCGCGAATTGTACGGTGGCCCTCGGCACCTTCATCAGCGGCTTCTGCCCCTTGCTCATCGATTGCGATGGGCCCCTGCTGCAACAGTCCTATTGCTACGGGGAATTGGACACGGAGGAGTGGCTTTACCAGAGTTCGGGTACATCGCCACTGGCCATCGTCTTCAGCGCAGGCTCCATCGAGAGCGCCAGTTGGGACCACTTGACGATCCACGACGGCGAGGACCAGACCGCTCCGGTGCTGTATGACCATGTGGTCGGGGGTACGGTGCAACTGGCCGGGCTCACCATCGTGGGCACGGGCCCGACGCTGTACATGCGCATGACCTCCGATGGCAGCATCTCATGCGCCGGCGGGAACATGGCCACCTGGGTCTGGACCGTGGGTTGCATCGATTGCACCAGCCCCGAGGCCGCCTTCGAAGTGATCCCCGACTGCCCGCACAACAGCTACAGCGTGGCGGTGAACGTGACCGGCCTGGGCTCCGGGGACGATGTGTCGATCACCGACACCTGGAGCGGGGACACGCTCAGTGGCGTTGGCTTGGGCACCACGACCATCGGCCCCATTCCGGCAGGCGTAACGGCCCATGTGTCCGTGATCAACGGGAACAATGCCTTCTGCCGGACGACCAGCGAGGGACTGGGCCTGCCCGCATCGGCTTGCGTGATCACCGCCTGCGAGATGACCAATGTGGAGCATTGCTACGCCAACGCGGACACGGCCTGGTTCATCTATTCGAGCGGAGAGAGCACACCCCTCACCGTCTACTTTGCCAGCGGGCAACTGCTGCCCGGGGACCAGATCCGCGTCTTCAACGGTCTCACCACCGGGGCGCAACTGGTGTACGCGGGGAACTTCGGCGGCGACATCGCGGGTTATTCGCTCACCAGCAGCAACATGGACAACGCGCTGCTCATCCAGGTGGTGAGTGACGGCGCGGGCTCCTGCGCCACGGGCGAAGCCTTTCCGCCGCTGCATTGGGCCGTGGGTTGCGGTTTCACGGGTGTCGGTGCGGCGGGGCAGGCGGTCATCGGGGTCTTTCCCAACCCCACCACCGGGCAGGTGCGGGTGGTGGTGCCATGGCCGGGCGTAGAGGCGGTGCGGGCCGAGGTGCTGGATATGATGGGCCGCCTGATGCTGGATGAACGCGCTGTCGCCGGTGCGGACGGTGCGGTGCGGCTGGACCTGGGAGGGCTCGCAGGCGGGCGCTATGCCCTGCGGCTGTCCACGCCAGAGCGTGCGGCCGTTACGGCGGTTGAGCTGGTGCGCTGACTTTCCCCGGCGCAGCCTTCATAAAGTCGTCGGGAACATGGCGGTCGCCCGATCGGGAGGGTCACTACATTCGCCCGGCCTTGCCCGTGTGAAGGCCCGAACCGAAAACACCGATCCACCGCATGAACGTCCGAACGTTACGCTTCGCCATGATGGGGGCGACCCTTCTCTCTTTGGGGGCTGCTGCCCTGAACACCAGGGGTGACATGGGAGCCCCGCCCGCCCCTCCGCCGGGCAATGGCGGGGTGATCCAGAGTTGCGGGCCCGACGCGTACAGCTTCTGCCTCGGGAACAACTTCGACAGCTCTATCACGTACCAGAGTACGAGCAGTTTTCCCATCGTGGTCCAGTTCAGCGCCGGTACGCTGGAGACATGCTGTGACTGGATACAGGTATACAACGGGTTGGACAACACGGGCCCGTTGATCGGCCAGTACACGGGCGACCTGGCGGGCCTGGTCTTCACAAGCAGCAATCCGGACAACGCGCTGCACGTGGTGTGGCACACGGACATCTCGGTGAGTTGCCAGAGCGGGTCCAACACCCTCATGGAATGGATGGTGGGCTGCCTGGACTGCACGCAGCCGCAGGCCAGCTTCGATATCGACCTGATGTGCGACCTGGGCATCTACAACGTGGTGGTGGATATCACGGTCATGGGCTCCGATCCGGCCATCGACATCACGAATACCGGTGGCGCGCCCACCCAAACGGCCACTGCACCGGGCACCTACATCATCGGACCCTTCGTTCAGGGCACGCAGGTGGAAGTGACCCTGGAGAATGAACTCAACGCCCTGTGCAACGTGAGTTCGGGTATGCTCACGAACTTCCCGTGCCCCATCATCAGTTGCGGTCCCGACCAGTACACGCATTGCTACGGCAACTCGGAGAACTTCATCCAGGTGTTCCAAGGCAACACGGGCTGGCCCATCCGCCTGCAGTTCAACAGCGGCAGCATCTACCAGTTCGATGGTGACCTGCTCACCATTTATGATGGCCTGGACGATCAGGCCCCGGTGCTTTATCAGGGAACGGGCACCAACGGCGATCTCACCGGCATGTTCTTCACCTCTACCAACCCCCAGTTCGGGCTGGCCATGAAGATGACCTCCACCCAGTTCACCAGCTGCGCCGACGGCGTCGCGCTGACCTGGGATTACACCGTGGGTTGCCTGGACTGCACACCGCCAACGGGCACGGCCGGCCAGGTGACCACTGATTGCGACGCGCAGATCTTCTCGGTGAGCGTGGATGTGACGGACCTGGGCACCGATCCGGAACTCGAGATCGCCAACGACCTGGGCTATCCTCCCACGATGGTAACGGCCCCCGGCACCTACACAGCGGGCCCCTTCCCCGTGGGCTCGCCGGTGACCATCACCCTGGTGAACGATGCCAACGCGCTCTGCAACGTGGAACTCGGTGTCTTCGAGAACGCGTTCTGCCCGATCATCATCCCCTGCGCCAACCCGGCGCTGGAGCAGAGCTACTGCTATTCCAACGGCGATTCGAACGAATGGCTGTACCAGGATACCGAGGGCCTGCCTTTGGCGCTGGTATTCTTGATGGGCACCATCGAGAGCGCCAGCTTCGATCATTTGTACATCTACGATGGTGTGGATCAGAACGGCAACCTCTTGTGGTCGCACACGGGCGGTTTCTTCGACCTGTCCACCTTGCCGCCGATGATCGCCCCCAGTGGCTCCATCTACATGATGATGACCTCCGATGGCAGCAGCTCCTGCGCGGATGGTAGCCAGACCTCCTGGGCGTGGACGGTGGATTGCCTGGATTGCATACCGCCCACGGCCACGGCCGGTGAAGTGACCACCGATTGTGCCGCACAGACATGGTCCGTGTCCATCGACGTTACCAACCTGGGCAGCGACCCCTCGATCGAACTCACCAACGACATCGGCCTGCCTCCCACGGTGATCACCGCCGCTGGTACCTATACCGCAGGGCCCTTCCCTGTGGGTACCCCGGTGAACCTGATCCTTGTGAACGACGCCAATGCGCTGTGCAGTGTGAATTTGGGCATCTTCGAGAACGCCTTCTGCCCCATCATCATCGATTGCCAGGCCCCCCCCTTCCAGGACAACTACTGCTACCTGAACAGTGATTCACAGCACTGGCTGTATACGAGCAACAGCGGAGCCCCGGTGGTCATCCAGTTCCTGCAGGGTACGATCGAAAGCAATACGTGGGACCACCTGGACATCTACGATGGCACGGACAATACCGGAACGTTGCTCTGGACGCACAATACGTTCACGACCATCAATCTGATGGATACGACCGTTGTGAGCATCGGTACTTCGTTGTACATGGAGATGTGGTCGGACGGGAGCGTTTCGTGCTCAAGCGGAGGCCAGACCGAGTGGATATGGAACGTCTTCTGCCTGGATTGCACGCCGCCAGTGGCCAGTTTCGAGATGGTGCCGGACTGCATCCACAACGGATTCAACGTGGACGTAACGGTAACGGAGATGGGGCAGAACACGACGGACCTCATCATCGTGAACACATTCGATGGCGATACCCTCACCGGTGTGCAACCCGGTGCTTATTCCGTTGGTCCCTTCCCGGTAGGGCAGTCCGGGACCGTGACGGTCGAAAGCGTGAACACACCGTTGTGCCGGCAGGTGAGCCCGGTGTACAGCCTGGATCCGGACAGTTGTGTGACCGTGGCCTGTGATGCGCTCGGCCAGGAGTATTGCTACGCGAACGCCGATACCGCATGGTTCGTCTACACCAGTGGTACCAATGACCCGGTAACGATCAACTTCGGGTACGGGCAGCTCCTGGTGAACGACTACATCCAGATCTACAACGGACTGGACACCAGCGCGCAGATCGTGTACATGGGCAACCAGGGCGGGCAACTGCAGGGGCTGGCCATATCAAGCAGCAACCCGGACAACGCGCTCACCCTGCTGGTGATCAGTAGTCAAGCGGGAGCCTGCTCCACGGGTCAGGCGTTCCAGCCGATCTATTGGAGCGTGGGTTGCGGCCTGGTGGGTGAGAATGAGTTCACCGTGGACGGCTTCGCCATGTTCCCCAATCCGACCACCGGCGAGTTGTATGTCCGCATGGCCGATGGGCTCACGGGCATGGTGAACATCGATGTGCTGGACCTCACCGGACGCCTGGTGTTGAGCGAGCGCTTCAATGCCACGGTGGGCCGTACCGAGCGTTTCGATCTGGGCGCGCTGGCGAACGGCAACTACGCGGTGCGCCTCCACACGGAAAGCTGGTCGAAGACAGAGCAGCTGCAAGTGGCCCGTTGAGGACAACGCAAGCATCAGCAGGACGCCCGGCCGCAAGGCCGGGCGTCCTGCTTTTCGGGGCTCCCGGATCCAAGTGATCGATCAGGCGTGGCCCTTCAGCGCTGCGCCGGCTTCGGCGATATCGGCCGCTTCGAGCACAGGCTTGGGGTAGCCGTTGAGGCTCACCTCCATCATGGCCTGCGCGATGATGTCCGTGTCCAGGATCGCCTTGGGGAACAACGGCCGGAGCAGGCCGAAGAGCGGGCCGAGCAGGAAGTAGGTGGCGGCGATCCAGCCCGCCTTTGGACGGGCCCCACGCTTGGGCAGGATGATGCCTGGACGGAACATGTACGCGGCCTTGAAGCCCATGTGCAGCAACCGGTTTTCCGTGCGTCCCTTCACGTTCGCCCAGTCGAGCCGACTGTTCTCCGCGGACGACGTGCCGGAGCCGGACACATAGATGAAGGTCATGCCCGGGTTGCGCGGCAGCAGTGTTCCCGCAACGTGCAGGGTAAGGTCCTCCGTGGTGCGCCGGTAGCTTTCCTTGTCCATGCCCACCGAGGAGATGCCGAGGCAGAAGAAGCAGGCGTCATAGCCTGAAAGGCGATCGGCCACGGGAGCCAGTGCCAGCAGGTCCGGGTGGACCACTTCCTTCAGTTTCGCGTGCCGTACGCCCGAAGGTTGGCGCGCGAGTACCAGCACTTCACTGACGCGCGGGTCGTCCAAGCAACGCATCAGTACGCCTTTGCCCACCATGCCGGTGGCGCCGGTGAGGATGATCTTCATGATCCTGTCCGTTGTTCTTCCAGCAATTGCTCGTCATGCAGCGCCGTGTACAGCCCGCCCTTCGCGAGCAGTTCGGCGTGGGTGCCCTGCTCGGCTATGCGGCCCGCGTCCAGCACCAGTATCCGGTCCGCCCGCTGCACCGCGCTGATGCGGTGGCTGATGATCACGGTGGTGCGGCCTTCCATCACCTGATCCAGGGAGTCGAGGATGGCCGCCTCGGTGGCGGTGTCCACGGCGCTCAGCGGGTCGTCGAATACCAGGATACGCGGGCTGCCCACCACGGCCCGGGCGATGCTCACGCGCTGCTTCTGGCCGCCGCTGAGGGTTACGCCGCGCTCGCCAAGGACGGTATCATAACCGGCGGGGAGGTCCATGATGTTGGCATGGACGTGCGCGGTGGCGGCCGCGTCGCGGACGAGACGCTCGCGTTCCGCCGTCGCCGTCCCGTCATGCAGTCCGAAGGCGATGTTCTCCGCGATGGTGTCGCTGAAGAGGAAGACGTCCTGCGGCACCTGGCCGATGTGCCGGCGCAGCCCGTCCAGCCGGTAGTCCTGCACGGGTATGCCGTCGATGAGCACGCGCCCGGTGGTGGCGTCATGCAGGCGGCCGATGAGCCCGGCGATGGTGGTCTTGCCGCAGCCGGTGGGCCCGGTGATGGCCAGGGTGCTCCCGGCGGGCACGTGGAAACTCACGTCCCGCAGCGCTGCGATGCCTGTTTCCGGGTAGGTGAGTGAGACGTGGTCGAAGGTGATGTCCCCGCGCACCTCCGCGGGTGCCCCGGGCCCGGACACGATGGCGGGGGCCGTACCGAGGAATTCGTTGATGCGCTGCATGCTCGCGGCGGCCTGCTGCACCTGCGAGGTGATCCAGCCCAGGCTGGCGAAGGGCCAGGTCAGCTTGTTCACGTAGATGGTGAACTCGGCGATGTTGCCCACTGTCACCGCATCGGTGCCGTCTATCACCATGAGCCCGCCCACGAAGATGGTGAGCACGGTGCTCAGGCCGATGAGCAGCATGATCACCGGCAGGAAGATGGCATCGATGCGTGCCTGGTCCATGCTGCGGTCCCGGTATGTATCGGCCGCATCGCGGAAGCGCGTGAAAGCGGCCCTCTCCCGTGCGTAGGCCTTGATCACGCGGATGCCGCTGAAGCTCTCCTGGGCCAGGGTGCTCAACGTGCTCTGCTGCGCCTGCACGGCCAGGCCGCGTTTGTTCATCAGGTCGCTCACGTAGTAGATGGCCACGCTCATCAGCGGCAGCGGGGCCAGCGACCACAGGGTGAGCTTCACGTTGACGCCGAGCATGACCCACACGATCATCACGCTGAGCACCACTAAGCCGAGGATGTACATGATGGCCGGGCCGATGTACATGCGCACCTTGCCCACGTCCTCGCTGATGCGGTTCATCAGGTCGCCGGTGCTGTGGCGCTTGTAGAAGCCGCGGTCAAGCCGCTGGTAATGGGCGAAGATGTCGTTCTTCAGGTCGTACTCGATCAGGCGGCTCACCACGATGATCGTCTGCCGCATCAGGAACATGAAGAAACCCTGCAGCAAGGTGAAGGCCACGAAAAGCCCCGCATAGAAGGCCGCGAACCACAGCACGTTGGCACGCATGGCATCATCGCCCAGGTTCCCGTTCAGCCGCGCATCCAGGTCAATGCTGGTCCAACTGACCCAACTGTCCAATTGCGCGGGCACGGCGATGTGGCGCTGCTCCACCGGCAGGTCGCGCTGGGCGAGGCTGGCGCCGATGAGGTCGAAGGCCTCGCGCACCACCTGCGGCTGGAAGATCTGGAACAGGCTGCTGAGGCTCACGAAGAGGACCCCCAGCGCCATACGCCCCCAGTACCGGCGGAAATAGGGGTTGAGGGCGAGCAGGGCGCGCATGGACGGCCCAAAGTTGCGTGTTAACCGGGGCGGTCGGTCGGTTGCGGGTCCGGTGCAGCCAACCCGCACCCCGCAACCCTTAACGCGCAACACGCGACGCTGGGTCGGCTGTGCGTCAGGGAATTCTGCCTACATTCGCGGCCCCGAATTTTTCGGGGAAACCCGCTCAGCAGCACGGCGGGTCAACACAACCCCCTTCCGGCCAGTGCTGTCTTGGGCCGGGATACAAGCCAGGAGCTGAAATGTCAGCAGAACAGAACAAGGTCGTTTTTGCGGAGCCGCCCGCCGATTTCGATTGGGCCGCGCTGGAGGATGACAAGAAAGCCATCTCCGCCAACGAGCGCGAGAACATGGAGAAGGCCTACGAGGACAGCCTTACCAGCATCGCCGAGAAGGAGGTGCTCATGGGTACCGTGGTGGGCATGAACAAGAAGGAGGTCGTCATCAACATCAACTACAAGTCCGAGGGCGTCGTTCCCCTGAGCGAATTCCGCTACAAGCCGGACCTGAAGTTGGGCGACCAGGTGGAGGTGTACATCGAGAAGCAGGAGGACAAAGGCGGGCAGATGGTGATCAGCCACAAGACCGCCCGCGTACACAACGCTTGGGGCAAGGTGAACCATGCGCTGGAGACCAACGAGATCATTACCGGCTTCGTGAAGTGCCGCACCAAGGGCGGCCTCATCGTGGACGTGTTCGGCATCGAGGCCTTCCTGCCCGGCAGCCAGATCGATGTGAAGCCCATCCGCGACTACGACCAGTTCGTGGGCAAGAACATGGAGTTCAAGGTGGTGAAGATCAACCAGGAGTTCAAGAACGTGGTGGTCTCGCACAAGGCCCTCATCGAAGCCGAACTCGAGGCGCAGAAGAAGCAGATCATCAGCGGTCTGGAGAAAGGCCAGGTGCTGGAGGGTACCGTCAAGAACATCACCAGCTACGGCGTGTTCGTGGACCTCGGTGGCGTGGACGGCCTGATCCACATCACCGACCTCAGCTGGGGCCGCGTAAGCCACCCCGAAGAGGTGGTGAAGCTGGACGAGAAGATCAACGTCGTTATACTGGACTTCGACGACGAGAAGCGCCGCATCGCCTTGGGCCTGAAACAACTGAGCGCGCACCCCTGGGACGCGCTGAGCGCCGACCTCAACGTGGGCGACAAGGTGAAGGGCAAGGTGATGGTGATCACCGACTACGGCGCCTTTGTGGAGGTGGCCGCCGGCGTGGAGGGCCTGCTGCACGTGAGCGAGATGAGCTGGAGCCAGCACCTGCGCAGCCCGAAGGACTTCCTGAAGGAAGGGCAGGAGATCGACGTGCAGATCCTGAACATCGACCGCGAGGAGCGCAAGATGAGCCTCGGCATGAAGCAGCTGCAGCCCGACCCCTGGGCCGACATCGAGTTCAAGTACCCGGTGGGCAGCCGCCACACGGCCAAGGTGCGCAACTTCACCCACTTCGGTATTTTTGCCGAGTTGGAGGAGGGCGTCGACGGCCTCATCCACATCAGCGACCTCAGCTGGACCAAGCGTATCAAGCACCCGAGCGACTTCTGCAAGATCGGCGACGAGGTGGAGGTGCAGGTGCTGGAGGTGGACAAGGACAACCGCCGCCTCAGCCTGGGCCACAAGCAGGTGGAAGAGAACCCTTGGGAAGTGTTCGCCGGCGTATTCACGCCCGGCAGCACGCACGAGGGCACGCTCGTGGGGCGCAACGGCAGCAACTTCACCGTGGCCCTGCCTTACGGTGTGGAAGGCACCGTGGCGCTGAAGCACCTGAAGAAGGCCGACGGCAGCAAGGCCAACCTGGAGGAAAAGCTCCCCTTCGTGGTGCTTGAATTCAGTGCCGAGCACCGCCGCATCACCCTCAGCCACACGCGCACCTTCGAGGAGGGCGATGACCTGGTCGAGAGCGCACCGGCTCCCGCCAAGCGCGGCCGCAAGGCGGGCAGCGAGGAGGGTGGCGACCACAGCGCCAGTGTGAAGAGCGTGAACGACAAGGTGGAGAAATCCACCCTGGGCGACCTCAGCGTGCTGAGCAACCTGAAGAACCAGATGGAGGCCGGCGAGGGTTCCAAGAAGCCCAAGAAGGCCAAAAAGGACGAAGAAGCCGACGAGGCGGGCGAAGAGGCCTGATCACGGACATCGCACAACAGGAAGAGGGCCGTCCCACCAGGGGCGGCCCTCTTCCGTTCGTGGCCCCTATGGAGCCTCTGGAACATACCGCGCTGGCCATGGTCCGGCGCGGTGCCCACGCCTGGCGGTTCACATTCCCGGGGCGGGCCGCGACATTCCAGCACACGTTTTGCTTTCCTTGGCGCGTTGTTCCATCATCCCTTGGACGCCATGCGCACATACATCCTTTCAGCGGTCGTTGCCTGCGTCGTTGCCCGGCCTTTTTCCCCGTGCCGGGCCGCAGCGGGTGCTGATGGCTTCGATCCCGCTCTGGCCGCCGATCTGAGCGCCCTCTGCGCCACGCACACCTTCCAGGACCTGTACGGCTCCGATGCCGCGATCCTGCCGGCCGGGTATGAACGCCTTTATGTGTCGGAGCCCCGGGGCCTGGACAATCTGTTCCAGGTTTTCCGCAAGGGGGGCATGGGCGTTATCGAGATCCGCGGGTCCACCGCCGATCCGCTCAGCTGGATGGAGAACATGCACGCGGCCATGATCCCGGCCGAGGGCAGCCTCACGGTGGACGGCAAGCGCTTCGACTACCGCTTCGCCGATGACACCACGGCCGCCGTGCATGCGGGATACACCCTCGGCATCTCCTTCATTGCCCCCGAAGTGGTGGAGCAGATCCGCGCGCTGGACGGACAGGGCGTGGACGACATCGTCATTACCGGGCACAGCCAGGGCGGGGCGCTCGCCTTGTTGTTGCGCGCCTACCTGGAGAACCTGCCCGCCCGCCGCGTGCCTGCGCGGGTGCGTTTCCGCACCTATGCCTTCGCCAATCCCATGGTGGGCAATACGGCCTTCGCCGATATCTACCGGAAGGCTTACTGCGATGATGGTACCAGTTTCAGCATCATCAACCCGGCCGACCCCGTGCCCGGGATGCCGTTGTCCTTCCTCGATCATCCCATCTTCTCGTCGGCCACGCTCAACGGTATCATTGGTGGGCAGCAGGGCTACGATGCGAAGAGCCTGGCCCGCAGCGCGCTGCTGCGCATGGTGCGGGGTGGTCTATCGGGCGTCGCGCGGTACGCGTCCAATTCGGTGGACAAGCGCATTTCCGGGCCCGTGGGTGAGGTGGAGATGCCGCCCTACCGCAAGGAGTTGAACTACGCGGTGATGCCCGAGCGCATCGAACTGGAGCCCTTCCCGTACCCGCTCGTCCTGCGCGATAGCACCATCCTGGCCAACGACTCCCTCATGCGCGCTTACCCGCGCGACGCGCAGGGCGTTTTTCTGGACAAGGATCTTTACCGCAAGACCCCGTCCTTCTACCACCACAAGCCCTACAACTATTACGTGGCCGTCCTGCGCCGCTGGTTCCCGCAGCGGTACGAGGAGCTGCGCGTGAAGGTGCTGCCGGAGAACCTCTGACCCATGCGCTGCATTCCACCCGTTCTCGTGCTGTGCGCGCTGTCCGCTTGTACGCGCCCCGCCTTCACCAGCGCGGACGAGGCCGCCATCCGCACGATCATGTCCGAACAGGAGACCGCGTGGGACCGGGGCGATATCGATGCTTTCATGGCGGGCTATGCGGACAGCGTGTGCTTCGTGGGGCCCAAGGGCAGCACCTGCGGGCGCGCGGCCGTAGCCGCCAATTACCGCACCCACTACCCGGACAAGGCGGCCATGGGCGACCTGTCCTTCGACCGTTTGGAGATCCTGGGTGCCGGGCCGGACAACGCGTGGTGTACCGGCGCGTGGCGCATCGTGCGCGCGCAGGACACCCTGGGCGGCGGCTTCAGCCTGCTGTGGCAGCGCCGGCCCGAAGGCTGGCGCTGCCTGCGCGATCATTCGTACTGAGATCCTGAACAGGCTCTGAGGCGCTGCGGCCCCGGCGGTTATCTTTCCCGCCATGACCTGGGCCATCATCGCCTTCACCGTGCTCATCTCACTGCGTGCCTTCCGCGACCGCAAGGTGTTCGACAGCATGGTCTTCGAGCCCTTCGTCATCAACACTCGGAAGGACTGGTTCCGCCTGGTCACGCACGGCTTCATCCACGGCAACGGGCAGCACCTCTTCGTGAACATGTTCGTGCTCTTCATGTTCGGGCCGCGGGTGGAGGAGGGCTACGCGGAACTCACCGGCCGCAGCGGCATCCTGCCCTTCCTCGTCCTCTACCTCGCGGGCATCACGCTCAGTTCATTGCCCGGCTACTACAAGCACCGTTGGGACCCCTCGTACCGCGCGGTCGGCGCGTCGGGGGCCACCAGCGCCGTGCTTTTCGCCTCGGTGCTCATGTTCCCGTTGGACAAGCTCATGCTGCTCATCCTGCCCATACCCGCCCCGGCCTGGATCTTCGGCATCCTTTATCTGGGGTATGAATGGTACATGGGCCGGCGCGGTGGGGACGGCATCGCGCACGACGCGCACTTCGCGGGCGCCCTCGTAGGCGTCGTGTTCACCGCCCTGCTCGACCCGCACGTCGTGCAGCGGTTCGTTGCGCAGGTAACCGGTTCACTGTTATGAGCGGGCGCGCGGCCATTTTCCTGGACCGTGACGGCGTGGTGGTGCGCGAACGCGGCGAACACACCTGGCGTGTCGCCGACCTGGAGTTGCTGCCCACCGTCCCCGAAGCCCTGAAGGCCATCCGCGCAGGTGGGCACATGGCCGTGCTCATCACCAACCAAAGCGGCATCGGCCTGGGGTTGTACACGCACGGCGATGTGGCCCGGGCGCATGATTGGATCGGTGCGCGGCTGGCGGAAGAAGGATCCAGGCTGGACGCGGTGTACTACTGCCCGCACCACCCGTCGAAAGGGCGCTGCCTTTGCCGCAAGCCCGGCTCCCTGCTGTTGGAGCGGGCCATCGCACGGTACGGTATCGATCCTTCCGCATCGGTGATGATCGGCGACCGCGACCGCGATGTGGAGGCTGCCGCTGCCGTGGGCGTGCGCGGTGTGCTGGTAGCGGCCAATACGCCCCTGCTCGATGTGCTCCGGACCAACACGATACCGG
>Ga0138256_10000617_pt1 | contig 38922 bp, 44 predicted proteins | sample KNB2016incub_MG_FD_105486 | JGI IMG/M metagenome (GOLD analysis project Ga0138256, IMG submission 105486) | Active sludge microbial communities from wastewater in Klosterneuburg, Austria - KNB2014incub_MG | ecosystem: Engineered > WWTP > Activated sludge > Unclassified | place: Austria... | reverse complement strand
TTTAGAATATATGAATTCACTTCATTTATTTTATTTATTATACCTTCATTTATTTTCAATATTGATTCATCTAATATAGGACCTCCTATATACGCATGTACAACATAATGAGATTGTTCATTTTTATGAAATTCCGATATTTCATTTTTTGATTGGGATAAGAAATCTGAGAATAGAATATTCTTTTCATTCTTACCTCTTAAAGCTCTATTATCTTTTGGGGAAAAGCAATTTATTACAATATCAAATTTATTATTAAGTCGTCTTTCATAAATCAAATGGCTGGAAAATATAATATATGGTTTATCTAAATTTATTTTTGAAAATTTTGAATATGATTCAAATATTTCTAATTCAGTTATATCCAATATTGAATCGAAGTCTTCATCACCTTTAACTTTTGATGCGTCAAATATTCCATTCGTATATGGAGAATATCCAAGTATGTTATTAACTCTATTTATAACATCATTTTTCTCATTTAAAATAAAATTCAATATTAGGTCAGCATTAAATATAGGAATACCTAATTTTTTAAATTTTAAAGATATTGAATCTATACCAGAAAATGGATTACCAGTCAGAGCAATTTTTAACATTTTAATAATTTTTATAAATATATTAATTATATACAAATATTCCTATTATTTAGGATCAGGTAGTTTGAAATGGTCCCAATTATTGCTTATTGCCCACATCCATTCTTTACAATCAAAACGTAAATTGTGTTTGTCTTGTTCTGACATTAATCCAAAGTCATGTCGGTAACTTAGACATACATTATCAATAAATGTATCTGAGGTAAAACGGATCATAACATCTCTTTGTAGTTTTGATGAGGGTTTATGTATACTCATAATTTAGTTTTTTAGTTTTTAGTAATTCATAATCAATAGTTCGGTACCCTTTGTTTGAGATTTTCCCTTTGAGGCCATTGCGGACTTATTAAACTCTCGACTTTCCCATTTATATTTGGTCTTAGGGAACCATTCTTCCAGTTTATCAAAGTGATAGTATGACATAGCAAACCTACCCTTAATTCCCTTTAAACACTTTGATAATCTAATGTGATCTTCCTCATTAAAGTCATGATTTGAATAATAGTGTTCAGTTGAATAGTATGGAGCATCTATATAGAAAAATGAATCTTCACTATCATATTTATTTATCAATTCTTCAAAATCTAAATTTTCAAAGTCAGTTATTCTTTCTAGACTATTTGTATATTTAGTATTTTTAAGTTTGTCCCTAAAAGTATCAAACTTACTTTTATATTTTCCCTTTAAATCAATATATTTTCCATCTGATGGATTTATTCCTGACCAAACTTGTGTTGCTAAATACGCAAATCCTACTGCATTTTCAAAATTTGGCATTTGATATTCCTTCTTTTCTGAAAAAAGGCTTTTCTGAAAGGCTAAGAATATCTCTTTATCTTGGGATTTGTATTTTGAAGCAAATTCATAAAAATTATTATGGTCTTTTGATGATATAAATAGATTAACTAAATAATCATTAAAGTCATTATAGACTACTTGATTTAAATTAGGATATGTATCTAAATCCATCTTGAGGTAAACCCAAAAAGCTCCTCCAAACGGTTCAATATATTTTTTAATATCTTTGGGTATAAATGGTATTATCCACTTTGAGATTTGAGATTTACCACCTATCCAACTTATCATGAATCATTTTTATTATTATAGTGAGAATAAGGACCTAGTTTATTTAGTTGTGATAAAAAAGATTTGATGTTTTTATCATCCCACCCTTTAGATATCAAGACCTCCTTATGTCCTTTACTCCAAAGATCAGTTAATTCTTTTAAACCATATTCATCCAGTTTAATCGTGCACTTATCCTCATCACAGGCCCAACCATCTGTTTTATCTATAAGATCAAACCCCTCTAGATCACCATTATTATTAACTAGACAACGGAGTGGTCGGTACCGACAGTCCTCATAAAAGTCCCCTGGCTTTAAATATTGTTTTGAAAAATCAAGACACTCTGATAATAAATTTTCATCCATGACTAAACCCCCACTCTCATCTAAAAGTTCTGTACTGATAAGATTAAACCCATCATCATATTCCATTTTCAGAGTCACAAGAGTCTCATCCTCATCCCTCATCATAATTTGACTACTTTTTCATGTTATCATGTTATTTTTTAATGTATTACTCTACGAAAAAATCTATCATCCATACTATAATCACTATCATAATCATCATCATCATATGATGTCACGGAATTACACTTTGATATATATTTTGATAGACTTAACTCATCAATATATTCAACTAACTCACTCCGATACACCATTGTCGGTTCTTTATCAGTATACCGAACTGTCAACTTAACACCATCCCAGAACATATCTTCATATGAAAAACTATCTAGTTGATTGAGGAAGTCGAAAATAAGACACTCCTCATGTTGAATTCTTTCTTTTGAAAAGTTAATAGAACTGACCTCATTCTTTTTCTTATCTATGACAAATGAGCTACTATGATGAAATTCTTCATCATAGAAATAGAATTTTTTTGAGGTTTCTACATATGATGTCTTTTTATAGTAACTACCTTCATATCCATACCCATAGTAATCACCATACCCATAGTAATCACTATATTCTACTTTTGATGGATCTCGACTAAAGGGAAGAGATTTCCAATCAACTTTAAGACATGCCTCTGATAATTTAATCAAGTGATCTATATCTTGTTTTTCTGAAAATGTGTGCTCGTTGTAATACCCAACCGAAATGTTTGTACATTCTGAATATATTTTAACAAATTGAGCAGAGTCTGTATAGACTCCAGTTGGATCTGGAATATACTTAAATGTTGATTCGTGTTTATTGAACTCGGCACTTAGGGCTTTTGCAAATTCATCAGAAGCACATCTTGACCCACCTTGGAATGTTATTACTGAGTCTGTACCACGTCTATCAAATGAAATTACTTTATTGATATAAGATAATTTCTCACTCATATGTTTTTTAGACACCTCTTTAGATCCAACACATCCAACTTCCTCACCTAGAAAGAAGTAATAAAGTCCAGGCACTTCATGTTTGATCATATTAAACATAATCACAACACCTGCTTTATCATCAGCTCCAAGAATAGATTTACCATCTGTTTTGATGATATTATCTTCAAACACATGATTAATATCTGTTAAGGCACTTGTAGCTGTATCAAAATGAGAAGTGAACATAGTATCACTATCTCCAATTTTAATGAAGAGATTACCAAAGTCATCCATGTCTAAATTTTGTGGAACCAGATCAAACAACATATGTTCTGTCCCATGTGGATAGGTTCGACTAGTTAACTCTAGGAATTTTTTCTTTATGTCCATAGTATTTATTGGTTAGTATTTTTCTAACAAAATACAAATATACGGCTTTTTTCTTATATATGGAAATTTATTCCTAAAAGATTAGGTTAAATGTAATATATACATTGATGCCACAAATTGTAAGTGATCTTAATGAATACACACTTAGTATATCTGAAGAGTATGATGTATTGGCAACTCAATCAACTGATCCCGAATATACGCCTTATTTTGATGATATTGACCAAGAATTGATATTATCTTTTATAGATCTTGATCTTGTTCAGAAAATGGTTAGTTTCGAGTACCTATCCATAGGAACATTGTCTACGAGGTACTTAGAGACATATTATAGAATTTCAAGAGATGGGAATTCATGGACAGATTGGTTAATTTTAGATAGTGAAATCCAGAATTTCCCACCATTTGACCCATTGGATCGAATGAGAATTGATATAAAATTTATTAGAAAAGGAACTAAGATGGATGGGTCAATTAGACTAACATCATTTGAGTTAATTGGAGTTCTTTATAGGGGGGGAAATGAAGATGGTACTTATTTCATAAGACCAAATGAACAACGTATTATAAAATCACCTTATACATTTAAGGTATTTAGGATAGATGATATTGAGATAATATCTCCAAGTATAATTGATGATGTTACATTTAAATATAGATTTTCCCAAGATAATACAAGAACATGGAGTAATTGGGAACCATTGACAATGGAAAATATATCGACTGTTAGAATAAACCCCATTAGATTTTTCCATGTAGAATATCTTGTAGAAAATAACACTCAAGATATAATAAAAATATCTGATATCAATATAATAGGTGATTTCCAAAATGTTAGTAAGGACTATCTAAAAACAAATTTATATGGTATAAGAGATTGTTGTCAGTCATATCTATTGGGACTGGATGGTAATGTTACGGGAAATTTAAGTGGTGATGGATGCCCAACAGATCCATTCCCAGAATTAACAGATGAAGAGAAATCAAAGCTATTTAATCCATATCAACAAAATGAGGCTACAAATCTTTTGAATAAATTGAATAATGACGCCGTTGCTATATTTGGACATAGAATTAAATACCTTGCTACAGATCCTGATGGTAAGGGAATTGATTATACACTTAATGAAATGCAATTATATAATATTGTATGTGATGGATATTTAAAAGTCACTGTTGATAATAATCAATTTCCAGATAATCAAATAGTTATCAATCAGTATGACCTAACTCTTTTTGATTCTTTTGAAGTACAGATAACTAAACAAGATTTTAAAAAAGTATTTGGAAAGCAAAGAAGGCCATCCAAAGAGGATATAATATTTTTTTGTGATATAAATAGAATATTCATTGTCGATCATGCTCAACAATTTAGAAATTTTAACAATGCGGCTGTCTATTATAAAGTTATTTTGAAAAAATACAACAAATCGGCAAATGTTATTCCTGGATCCAAATCAATTGAAGATACAATTAAAGAACTTACGAAAAATTCAACAATTGATGAACTATTTGGATTAGAGGTACAACAAGATAAAGGTTCTACAGCTAATAAAAAGGAGCAACAAACATTAACAAGAGATCCAATCAGGTTGGAATTTTCAGCTGAGATAATAAAAGAGCTTGTAGAAAATTCATCCACCGTTATTTCAAAACAACATTATGATTTTTCTAATTTATTGACTGATGGATATATGACTGTTACTCAATCAATACCTGGAGTTGTATATAAAAATATGAGTAATATCCTTAAAAAATCTGATAATATTGGATTCATGGTGTGGTTTAAATTAAATAATTATTTAGAAGGTGAGGTTTATAACCTATTTGACTATTATGATACTATAAATAATCTAGGGTGGAAAGTTAACCTAATATCAGACTCAATTACATTTGATTTGAACTCTGATTCATATATTTTTAATTTTAGTGATTCTCTAGGAGATGATGATATATCAGAGGATGTTTGGTATTGTTATGTTGCTAACATAGATCAGAGACAAAGAAAAATAAATCAATGGATTTACAAGAGAGATACAGATGATGAGGATGACGCTATGTATTTAAATTCAACAAATCTAAGAATGGTCTATACTCAGGAATTTGTTGAGATTGCTCCTGTGGAGTATGAACTTGAGAACATTGATGGGCAAATATTATCATCTGATATAAAGATTACAAATCTTAGACTATTTAATGATGTTATACCTATATCTGATCATAATTCAATTCTAAATCAATATATAATTGGCGATGATTCTAAATATTTGGTATTTGCTGATAATGCTAATACTAGGATAAAACTGAATAATTATCCATACGGGACTAAAGAGAATTGAAAATAAAACAACAAAAAATATAATCATATAATATAATATGAAAGAAGAACTAATAAGAAAGTATCTATTATCCATAGATTTTGAAAATGATGATTGGAAGTTGTCTGATATGAGGGAGGGGATGAAAATCTTTTTGGGTGAAATTCCATCAATAGATGTTCAATATGAAAAAGATTCAATGTTGAATGAGGAGAGTGGTGAATCTGAAGTTATTGAAAAAGTTAAAAAGATATCGATCGTTTTTACTGATGATAGTGATAAATTTAAGAAAATAGAATTCTTAGTAGACACACCAAAATAAATTATGAAATTATGAATAAACAAGATTTTTTCTTAGATATTAAGAAAGTAAGTAAGTTGAAGAAAATAGATAAAGAATATGTGTATTCTTTATATAATATGATAATATCAGATCAAGGTATATCAAAAAGTAAGTGGCAGTCTGAGAATGAGTCAATAATAAATACCCTTTTAGTTGGTGGTTTCCTAATAAATTTTAAGGAATTGAATAAGACAAATAAAGTAGGGAATATATTAGACAATGGAGATAAAGCCATCATTAATTGATTATATAGGTAAATTTGAAGGAGGTATTTTTGTAAAAATTGGACTTATGTGGAATGGTAATTTTTATGATAGTATTTTTTACTATACTAATAAAGATATGGTCCTAACAGTTGATGAGTTAATGGTATCTGATATGGGAGACTTTATAGAGAATCACCCAAATTACACAGATCTACTTAAAGAAATTATAAATTTAGTAGAGCCATATGAATCAATTATTAAAGTATTAGATGATATAATCACATAGATCAAGTAGAACATAGAACATTTCCGATTTGATTTTTAAAATCTCTGATTCCAATTATAAAACACAATAAGACATTTTAAATAAAACCACTATAATAAAAAAAGAATATTTTTTGAATGGTTATAAGTGAAATAGGAATACGTGGATTTAAATCTTATGGTAATAATGAGCAAGTTTTAAAACTAAATGAAGATAGTGGGGAGTTGATCCTATTAGTGGGATCAAATGGTTCAGGTAAGTCATCCTTACTTTCATCCTTTGATTATGTTCTATATGGAAAAGTCAAAGGTGGAAATAAAAAAAAGTGGGTTCCACTATCAACCCTACCTAATAGAATAAATGGAGAACTACTAAATCGAATGAAGTTTAAATCTAATTCAACAGATGTTGAAGTTAAGCGTGGAATATCACCAAATATTCTTGAGCTTTGGGAAAATGGTGTTTTAAATGATAGAGCAGGAAAATCCAATTTAGATAGTAAAATAGAATCTTATATTGGGATGGATATAGAGACATTCAAATCTTTCATATCTATGTCAATAACAGATTTTAAAAATTTTATATCTCTTTCCAATGAAGAGAAACAAATACTACTTGATAAATTATTCAATTTAGAGATCATAAATATTCTGAAAGAAATATTAAAGGAAGTCAATCGCAATAATAAAATTCGAATGTCATCTTTAGATTCAGAAATAAATACACTTATAGAATCAATTGATTCTATAAGAAAATCAATTGGAAAGTCATTAGAGAAACAAAAAGAAGATACTCAATTGGAAATATCTCAAATTAAAAGAGATATGGAATCTAAAAAGGATGACTATAAAACCATAAAAGAAAAAATAGATAAGATTGAGTCTAAAGAGAATATTCTTAAATTAGATATAGAGTCTGAGAAAAAGGAATATGTTATTATACAAACTCAGATAAAGTCAGTACAGAAAGATATAGATCTATATGACTCTGGTAAATGCCCAACTTGTAAAACTGATTTTATTTCTGATCATTTTATTTCATTACGTGGATCTCTTGTTGAAAAAAAATCTGAACTAGAGAATTTGAAAATAGAATTTGAAAATAATATAAAGAATATACAGGATAAGCAACAGAAATTGAAAAAAATATCAGAAGAAGCAACTACTGTTTATAATGATATTAATTACTTTCTTCGTAATTGCAAATCTCAAATTGATAAGCTATCATCAAAAATCATCAATGAATCTAAAGAAAATATAAATGTTTTAGAATTTGAAAATACTATAAAAGAGCTTTCTAGTAAGAAGAAATTATCAGAGAACAATATGTCAACATCTAAAGATAAAGAACTTTTTTATAAGGAATTAAGTAAGATCTTTAGTGAAGATGGAGTTAAAAAGACAATAATTTCAGGTATAATAAAACCAATAAACCATTTCATATCCGATAATGTTAAAAAAATGGGACTGAATTTCGAGGTAAAGTTGGATGAGACATTCACAGCTCAAATAAAACATCTTGGTAGTGTGATAGATCACGAAACATTAAGTACTGGAGAAACAAGAAGAGTTAATATATCTATTCTAATAGCATATCTCAAGCTTATAAGAACTAAAAAATTCATAAACATTTTATTTCTAGATGAGATATTTTCATCTATAGACCATAATGGAGTAGAAGATATTCTGAGGTTATTAAAGTCATTTGCGTCCGAATATAAAATAAATATATTTGTCGTGCACCATGCTGTAATGAACGAAGAAATATTTGATAGAATCATAAGAATAAATAAGGAGGTTTTTTCATCTATTGAGGAAATTGAGATGATCAATTCATAGAATGTAAGATCTTATATATAAATCATGATAATTAATTTAAAAAGTAAAACAGACCTTTCTGGATTTTATATTGTCTATGAAGGGTCAACAAATTTAGAATCAAGTGGTAATTATGGTATATCACATTTAATGGAACATTTGCTTTGTAAATCATTTGACCATTTGCAAGAAGATTTTGATAAAGATGGGATTGATTGGAATGCTTACACATCAAGTAATGAAATTGTATTTTACATACAAGGACTTGACGAGAAAGTGAATAAATGGAAACATGAATTTGTAAATCTTTTAGGACAATTCAATGTTACTAAAAAGCAATTTGAGAATGAAAGAAATATTGTTCTTGAAGAGTATATGGATTGCTTTAATGATCAAACACAAAGCCATATATTGAACCTATCACGTAAGTTATTCAATGATTATGATCCTATAGGATTAAAGTCAGATCTTGAAAATCTAAAATTCATGGACTGTTTGAATTATTTTGAATTACAATATATGAATCCGTCAAAAATAATAAATGTATCTAAACATAATTCTTATAAGAATGGTGAGGTAGATTTTATTAGTAGAAAATTAGACAAAAGAATAGAATTTGGAAAGAATAGAGTGGAGTTTGAATTTGGTAATAAATTTAAAGATAAAACATCATTAGCTATGCTATCTCCAGTCATTGAGGAGGACTTTGCTTATGTTAGTTTTATCAATTCTATGCTATCACTTGGATTAAAATCCCCTTTGTATCAGGAAGTGAGAGAAAAGGAGGGATTGGTGTATTATATACACTCACATATATCAAGAATGAATAATCAAGGTGTGAATATGATATCAACCCAAACATCAAATAAAAATTCCGATAAAGTTGTAGATGTTGTTAAAAAAGTTTTATCCAATCCAAATAAATTTCTAACAAAAGATAGATTTAATCTAGTTAAAGATTACTATTTAGTCAGAGATCAAAAGGACGAGATTCTAAGATATAAAAGTGTTAATCAATGGATAAGTCCAGAGGGATGGAGTATAAATGATATATTAAGCAATGTTAATCTTAAAAAGATCAAGAGTGTATATGAAAAATATTTCAATTTCGATGAGTTTTATATATCCAATGATAAAAAGGAATTTGAATAAAATAAAAAACTAGATATGCAAGAAATATTAGATAAGTGGGGAATAAAAATTAAGTATGATACAGTATTGTCAATGTGGAATGAATCACATAGGCATTATCATAATCAGTCACACTTGGTCGATCTTATTGATCAGATAAATAATTATTATAAGAATAAATCAAATAAATTATCCAATAAAGAATACGAAAAGTTATTAATTTCATCTTTATTCCATGATATTATATACGATCCACTAAAAGAAAATAATGAAGAGATGTCATCTAACTTTTTTCTAAATTTATGTGAGGATAAAAATCATGATATTATTGAAATATCAAAAATTATACTAGATACTAAAAATCATAGTTCTATTAATGAGCTATCAAATTTATTTAGTTCGTTTGACATGAATATAGTCACAAGGGACTATAATTCACTTTTAGAATGGGAGTCCGGGATACGCGAAGAATATTCTTTATATAGCACGGAAGAATATAAAATTGGTAGAATTGGATTTTTGGAGGGACTATTAGATAAATATCCATCAAATTCAAATAACTTAATAAGATTAATATCCTTTGTTAAGGATAATTAGATGATTCAATAGTCTATCACTATTATATTTGGGATCTGATAGTTATCTAATAGAAATAAATCTTTTTGTAATATATACTACAATAAGATTCGTTCATATGAAGATACCTGGAAAATTCCCAAAAAATAATCTTTTTAGTAAGATATCTAACCTTAATCAATCACAAAAGGGATTAATTAAGGACTCACTTAATCAGAAAGGAGTAGTGTCAGTTGATCTCAAAAAACTAATTTATAAAAAGTCTAAAAAAACATTTTCTACTCGATTTATAAATTATGTGGAACCATATGAGATATCAGGAGTTAGATATACCCTTTTCTATACTGAAGTTGATCATAATTTATCAAAGGGGGATAGAGTATTTATTGTTGGTGGTAATTATGACTCTGATCTAATAATCAGAGCCAACCCATTTAATTCTAAATCTGATGGTTATTTAGTTCAATATGTAGATAGAACAAAAGTTGTATTGGATATTGAATGGATAAATATAACCCCATGGGAAGAAGAACCTATTGATAATTTTATTAAAGTATATGTTGCCTCAAGCCAAGATGAATTTGATTTTTTATGGAAGAGTGTGTCTTACAGAGGGACAATACTTGTAAATTATCAGGGAACTGATCAGCCATTCCTTGCAAATAAATTTGCCTATGATCCAATAACTGGAAATTCTATGGGGAATGTGTTATTCTCAAATGGTACCTTTGATACCATTGAAATAAATGATGATTCAATTTCTGGAAATCCAACATATTCTTACACATTCAACATTCTGGAAGTTGATCCTACCTCGACTGGTGCCCTAACCACTGGTAATATCTTAGATGTAACATCGGACGTATTATCCGGTAACTATACTAATTTTAATAATATGTCAAACGGGCTATTTAAAATAATAGGAGGGTCTTTTGAATTAAATGGAACATCTTTCCAAGAAGGATATATCTATTATTTTGATGTATCTGACTCTAAGTTTAAAGTTAAGAGAGAGTATAGTCAGCCATTTATAACCGAACAAAACTTTCGAAATGGTCGATTTAAAAAGGGCAATTTTAATCAAGGATTATTGGGAGATAATCTAAATAAAATTGAATATTATGGAGATAATTTTGATTTTAAACTAGGGACAATAGTTAATGTAAATTGGAACAGTGGAGATATAGAATCAGGAGAAGGTAATGTTCTATCCCACAATACTTCATATGATGGCATATCACAACCAAATATTAAAATATCTGGTAATAATAACTCAGGGTATGGATATAATTATGCCTTTAATACAAATTTTTTAAATGGATCTTCTCTGAATGGTAATTTTTTCAATTCTACATTTGGGACATCATCAAATTCCAATGTCATATATAATGATATTCAATCAATGTCCTTAACATATTCATTTTATGCTAATGGTGGTAATTATTATGGATCGACTTTCAACTATTCAAAAATAACAAAATCACTTATTGGAAATTCTAAAATAAATAATACTGTGATTGACCTATCAAAATCAGTTAATTCTGAATTAAGTAGAACACTATTCAATAATTCGAAGTTTATATCAGATAAGATAATTAAGATCCAAAAATATTCAGAACACGTTATTTCTCGTGTAGATCTAACATCATCTGATTCTATCCAAAAATATAAGTTATATAAATTTTATATAAATGAGAATGATTTTCTAACTAGGCTTTCTAACTTCGATAGTATCTATTTTGATGTTTCTGTTTCTGGTGGTACTGATTCAGATCTATTTAATTTCTTCGATGATAAATTTACAATAGGTGAATATACACTATCTTTTGATGAGACTACAGGCAAATCATCAAAAAAAATAATAGTTCAATTATCCACAAAGGAAGACAATAAATATGTACCATATCAAGTAGATTTAGATGTTCCATATCAAACTGATACTTTATTAGAATCTAATCCAAATTATGGATTACCATCTATAGATATAATGTATACTGATTATGGTCAGAGCTTTTTAGGAAAATATTATACATACATAGAGGTTGGGACTTGGTTATCATCGCCATTTAACTATCCAGTACCATTTGCATTTTCTTCCTTCTATATAAATAGTGGGCTTAATCCACCATATACATTAAGCAATGGTTTAAGTATAAATTTAGGAGATGATATTTATGATATTGTTGGATATCTATCTACTCTAACTGGTGAAAACTGGTTATATGACCCAATTCTTGAAGTGCTATATTTATATTCAGACCAACCATCAATTGTTGATTCAATTTTTATATCATCAAGTGGAAGCCCTATTTATATAAAGGAGTCTATTAAATCAACAACCCCGAAACTGGATATAATAAATGGATATATTATTGATTCTGACTTTAAATCAGGACTATTCAAAAATTCAAATTGGGTGAGTGGTAATTATATGAACTATAATAAAGACTATAGTTTAAGCACTGATACACTAGGATATTATCTAACTTCATCAATAGCAACTTCCAGTGGATATCCAATGATTACTTTATCAATAAAGGATCAATTAAGATACGATCTAATTGAAAGTGGGGATATGGTATTTATGAATGGTCTACACTATGATACTACCTTAAATGGTGGAGATAATTTGGTTAGATTAAATGACTCATATTTAGTAAATGGATTTACAACAAGTACTCCAGATCGATCGATCGAGATCATAGATATACTTGGTACCCAATCTTTACTGAATAATGTTCCCTCCTTCACAAATCAAAATTATCTAATAACTAAAAATGCTGAAAATAATTATAACTATCTACACCCAGTTAAGTTTCAGAATTCTAAAATAGAATCAGGTATATTTAGAAGATCATATTTTAGTGGATGTGAATTTATAAACCAAACATTTAATAATTTAGATAAAGACATATTACCTGGTAATGTTAGAAAATTATTAGTATCAGATTCAATTTTTGATGACTCTAGTAATATAATAAAATCTGGATTATTCAGACACTCCAGTTTTATATCAGGATCAGATATTTGGCAAAATGGTATATTATATAACTCCATATGGAATAGAGACTCATATACATATTCTATATCCGCAACTGGATCCTCTATCTTAACAATTACTGAATCATCATTCAATAATGGTATTGTCAAAAATTCCAGATGGGTACATGGTCAATTTGACAATGGTCAATTTATAAGTAATAAGACAAATCAAACAGGGACTTCATCCGTTTATGATGATTCTATTCCAACTCATTGGAGAAAAAATTTCGAGACAAGATATTCATGGATAGATGGGGAATTTAATGGAGGTCAATTTGAATTGAGCAATTGGGAAAATGGAGAATTCAATAATGGAGAATTTTTTAATTCCACATTCATGTCTGGTGAGGCAACTGGTGGACTATTTGGAAGAATAAACATACCATTTAGCCTGACAAAGATTTTATCAGGATCCTTTAGTAATGTTGAGGTTATAAATGCTGAATTTAGATCCCAAGATCCATCGGGACAAATATCTGCCACTTTTAGTATTGATTGGCATTCTGGAAAATTCAACAGTGGACTGTTTGGTGTTAAAATAGTTGACCAAGAATACTCTAACTTAGAGGAAAGCTATCCATATACATCAACTTGGTATGGTGGTGATTTTAATGGTGGTGATTTTACAGATATATCCAAATGGATAGATGGTAAATTTAATGGTGGTAAATTTACATCATACTATGGAATGCCGTATACTCCCATCTATCAATATAGGATATCAAACTCAGATAGATTTGCTTGGGTAGGTGGAGAATTCAATGGTGGAGAATTCGGTAATTTTTCCACTGATCTAAATTCTACATGGTATGACGGTGAGTTCAATGGTGGTATATTTGCTGGTAGATATTGGAGAAATGGAGTCTTCACTAAAGGATCATTCATAGGATCTGGTACATCATCAACTAAACTTAGTAATGTTTCTAACTATATTTCAGATTATTCAGACTATTTCTATGGACTTTGGGAAGGGGGTAATGTTACAGAATTAAAAGAGAGTGTTATTTTAGGAAAGAAATTCTATACTAAAATAGAAAGAGAATTTTCGAAAAAGAAAAAGAAACCTGAAGTTAATTTTTCAGGTATTCTCTGGATGGGTGGTACATTTTCACACAATGATGGACTAATTGATAATTCTGTATGGTTGGATGGGTCTTTTGAAAAGGGAATTTTCAGAAATTCATCTTTCAACCCATATGTTAATTATTTAACTAATGATAGTCTTAATTCTCTTTCCGATTGGGAAATAGTTTATGGATCATCTGGGTCAAATGTTTCTAACTATTCAAGTAATATTGAGTGGTCAGGGACATCAAGCACTACAGTAATATATCAAACTGCTGGACTTATTGCTGGGGATCAGTATACAGCTAATTTTAAAATAAATTCAATAATAAACTCTACTATAAGATATGGTAATTGGATATCTCCAGTAGATGGAAACTTCAATAGTATTGGAAATTGGGAAACATATTCAAATGGAACATCGACAGCTTCAATTATATCAGGGTACCCAGGATATGCTATTTTATCTGACAATTCAGGACCAACAGATTATTGTCTATTATACCAGGAAGGTATATTAGAATCAAATAAAATATACTCCATATTATTTTACTATAATGGTGCTCCATTAGGCACTAATATTGAAGTGGGAACTATGGATAGTGGTGATGAGAACACATTCTCACCGGATCTTATAGTAGGTATTTCAGGATATGGCACTCTCTCTGGAACTTTTTCTTCCGTTTATACAGATCTAGCGATAAGGTATTCATCTACTCTATTATCAGGCACTCAAATAACAGGAATTGTTGTCACCGAAAACTACAGTTTAGTATCAACCGGACCTTATCCACAAGAAATTAGTTTATCTTTTACAGCAAGTGGTCCGAATTTTGCTTTAGAATTCCTTTCGGATGGTGTGCCTGGAATTTCCGGTCCTAGTTGGTTAGATGGATCAGCTTCTATAGAATTCATAGAGGTTATAAGAGGAGAGAGCGGTTTTAATACTAGTCCAAATTGCATTTGGAAAAATGGACTATTTGATAATTCTGAATTCTTTTTTTCCAAATGGTTAAATGGTAAATGGTTAAATGGAACAGGATATGGTATGATATGGGAAAATGGAATTTCCAATTACATGAATGCGTATAATATATATTGGGGTGGTGGACTGTGGAGGAATGGAAATTGGAATGGATCGCCATTTAATTTAGGTAATATTGTTGGATCACAATCATTTGTTTCGTCTGGATTCGCCTCTGATATATTAACAAATATATCTCTATATAGAAAAGAAATAGGAGACATTGAATATCAAAATATATTCATAAATAATGCATTCACACAATCTTCAATAAATCAATTACTTTCAGATCCTGATCTTGATAACGGAATGGGTGATCTATCAAATCAATCTATTAAAGTATTTAATACAATACCATCTAGTGATCATAATTGGCAATCTTTCCCATTCCTTACTTTATATTCATTATCATCTGGTGGGTGGGATCCATCAATATCAATGACACCTGATGCTGGTGTCCAATCTCCGATTGGAACAACAACACAACCATCTAATATTCTCTATACTTCAATATCTGGAGACACTGATGTATTTGATGATACTCTTCATCAATATGATATAACTATAGTCTATAATGCTTATTATGGACCAATAACAATCACTCCTTCAACATCTGGACCAACTACCCAAGCTCAGGCAACATCAAGGTTTAGAGTTAAATATGGAAATTCGACTAATGGTGGCGATGAGCATATCATCGAAGACCAAATACTCAATATTAGTAATATGAATGGTAGCAATTCTGTCTTTTTTGGCCGAACAAGTAACAATACTTTGAACTATACATTTGCGCCAACAAATTTAACTGGTCAGAAATTATTAATCCAAAGAATACTGACTTGTGATCCATCAATAACAATAAATATTCTAAGTATAGAGATAAATAAAAGGATAGTATTATATGACCACACCTATAATAATGCCACATATTCAATCATGGGAGTGAATCCACAATATGGAGATCAACTTGAGTTACCAAGTATTGAATATTTAGGTGGGGCAAATGCAGGCGGACAGATAACCATTCAATTTGGGAATGGTATGTTCGAATCTGGTACATTCTCAAGTATATGGGAAAATGGGGTTTGGAACCAAGGTATGCGATATGATAAGAATGTTATTTATTTTGATGATCTTAAATTATTTGATGGTACCAGTAAACCACTAACATATAAAGGAAATGTTTCTAACAATGGATCAAATGAAAAGTCATATTCTCAGAATATCTCTTCAAATAAATCATACCAAGAGGGTATAGTATCTTATAAATCATCTACATGGATATTATCAATGAGATTATCTATAGGCACTTTGAATTTTGAGGATGGGTACATCACTTTCCAGGATTTGTCAACAATTTCCAATAAATTAAAAATTGGTGATAAGGTATCAGTTGGTAATATTATCACAATAGACATAAACGGAAATCGAAGGTTATTAAAAGATCATTTGACTATTGTTAAAATTGAGAATGAATATATTTCTCTACAATTTACATCTAATTTCCCAATAAGAGGAGTTGAAAAAGACTCACAAAACCATTTAATTTACTTATCTAAGAACATCTGGTTAAACGGGGCTTTCTTAAATGGTAAGTTTAGAGGAATTTGGAATAATGGATTATTCAGAGGATATCCCTATATAACAAAAATGGTAGATTCACAATGGATAGATGGTAGATTTGATGGTGGTAGATTTAGAGGCATAACACATTCCCATATAACAATTGATAATAGTGAAGTTATATATCACTCAGGACTTGTTCAAAATTTCAATTTCAATGATGGCGATACATTGTCTTCTCTAACCCATAGTTATAATTCTTGGATAGATGTTAACTACCATACTTATTCAGCTGTTTCAATAAATAATAATATGGTACTTAATAATGATCTTCTAGGAGAATACTCTATTACAGAGTTTTATAGTAGACCAACTGTTGATATACTTGGGTCTAAATCTAAACTAAGAAATAATTCAGATTTCATTATCAATGAATTCTCTTTAGGACATAAATATAAAGAATATGTAAATTACTTTGAGGATATAGGACAATTTGAAAAATATTATAATTCTTCACCAACATCATCAACGATGTTAGGAATGAATAACTTAATAAATGATGGATTTACATGGTCAAGTCCGAATCTATCTATATTGTCCAATGATCAACAAAGTAATTCTGGAATTCTTAATTTAGAATTCCAGAATCTTGGAATATATTTTATCAATAGATCTCTACCATTAAATAAGAAAAGATATTCTTATATATCCTTTGATATCGTTAAGCAAAATAATTTAGATAGTTTATTCTTATCCTTTGATACACCACCGGGATATATGTCTTCAATTCTATCACAAAGGCCATCGAACTCAATTAAAGAATACTTCTTCAATAAAATTGGACTTAATTTGATATCATGGCAGATCATAAGTAATGCTGGTAATATTAAAATAGATAACCTAAAATTAGTAGAGACAGATATGATACCATTTTTACAATTAGCGACCGAATCCCATATAAATCAAGACATTGCTTTTCCATTAGAATCGGTGGCTCCATTTATAGATTATTCAGATTCTAATTTTTCTTTAATAGATAACTTAAATATAACTGAAACAATATTTGTCACAGTCCCATCATCAACTAGCCTAACATCAGCTGGTATTAGTAAAATTGTTTAATCGGAATTTTTATTCAATATTAATAGATCCCCTACACTACCTGACTTAGAAAAATTACCCATTCCTTTTATCCTTGTCTCATCACCTGATAATTCAATATTTGATGCTTTTTGTTTACCTAGTACCCTTTTCTCTCCATCACATACCGAACAAGGAACAGCCCCAACTTTACCTAGTCCTGAGCAAAATCCACAGACCTCATTTCGAAAATCTTTCCCACTCCCCTCACAAAAATCACAGCCATCTTCTGAATCAAATATTCCCTTTATATTCCCCAATTCGTCCTTAACCACAATTTTGGACTTTAGGTCTTTACCCGATCCGTCACATGTCTTACACATCACCCACCTTTCATATTCTAATTCTCCATCAAAAGAATCATCAATATTAATTATTATTGTCAGGACTTCATTTTTTTTAAAATTATCATAGTTTTTTTTATGAGATAAATGATCAATATTGAAATCCACATTGAAAAATTCATTGATCTCGCTATAATTTTTACCCCATCGACTTTTATTATCATATTCTTCTCGTAAGTGAGGATCCATTAAAATATTATAGGATTCTGATATTTCACTAAATATAATTTGATCTCCCCCTTTATCGGGGTGATGTTCAAATGATAACTTATAGTATATTTTCTTTATTTCTTTATTTGAGGATTCGTGTGAAACTCCAAGAATTTTGTAATAGTTTTTTGTAAGATTCATATTTTACTATATGAATTTTTGGTAATTTTTTGACATATAGAGTCAATTTTTTCATTCACAACTATCCTCCATGGTTTACCATCATATTTAGATATATCATATTTAGATCCATTCATCATGTCAGTAAGATATATATCAATTGATTTAGGATCAGATATTAAATTTATTAAAATATTACTAGGGTTTAATAAAACATCCAGATCTTTACCTAATATCGGTTTTACTAAAACCAACTCACTTCTTTTTAATTGATATTCATCAATATCTTTATTTAATAAAGATAAAAATGAGGATGACCATTGGTCTAATAAGCAACTTTCTGATTGAATTACTTTTTTTATAAAATTCCAATTAGAATTCAGAATATTTTTTTTACTAATTATCAATCGATTCATTTAGAATATCTTTTAATTTAATCTCTCTATCAATTTGGATCATATCTATAACTAAAATCAATTCACCCTTTGGATTCTTTCCACAAAATTGAACAGGTAGTCTCATCCCATGATATTTTTTGATAAAGTCAATTGGTAATTTTCTGGTGTCTAAGTTACCCGCCGTAATAGGTGGTAGTAAGCCGCTTGGTTCCTTTGCTAACCACACCCCCATATTAAGATCTTTTTTATTATCAAATTGAACAGCTCCAGTACAAAAATCCCAATTGAAATCTATACAATAATTTCCGTCTTTTCCAAGAATGGAATTTTCCACATCCACATATATAATTATAACTTCAGACACACTACTTATAAGAAAAAAATACTAAAAGATTTTGGTAGATTCTCAAAAAATTAGTATATTTGTAAAAACAAAGAATAAAATATAAATATATAGGTATAATGAAAATGTTTAACTCATCTAGTCGCTCGTCAATAACTTCCCTCCGAAGGTGAGATGACTATATTATTATGTCAACCCCCTCCGGAAAGAGGGGGTTTTTTATTTGGTCTATTAGTGTAATGGATAACACTATCCGCTTCGGACGGATCAATGTGGGTTCGAGTCCTACATAGACTTCAAAATGGAAGAGTAACTGCAGTGGCCTGTGGCTCCGTCTTGAAAACGGCTGGTACCCTATGGGTATGGAGATCGATACTTCACTCTTCCGCATGGAAATCAAACCTACTAGGGTAGGAGCAGTTTGCTAAACTGTCTGATCGATTAGTCGATTGTGGATCAGGACCACTGGTTTCCGCAAATCTCCCTGTACCGGCCTTTGCTACGAACAAAGAGCACCGTAATGGAAATGAAAATGTGGGTTCGAATCCCATCTGGGAGTCTGAGAGAGTAAACTAATTGGGAATTGGTAATACTTGGAAAGTATTTAGGACAATTATTTGTCTGTGGATCGAGACCACTGCTCTCTGCTAATTAATGATATCACCATCAAATCCAATTCTTAAATCATGACCATCAAAAACAAGTGTCTCAGTTATATTACTGGGTTTAAATGTATTTTTATGATATACTCTAATTGGAAAGTCAAAATCCTCACTTACATAGACATAATTTACACACTCACATGATTCTTTGAATGACCATTCCTTAAGTAACATAAAATTATCCGAAATTAGATCCTTCATGTGGAATTTAATAAAATTATCTTTTGAAAATTCATTAACAGGCATTAAAGATACAATCCCAACATTATTAACTCCAATTTTTCCAACCCAATCTAGAAATTTAAAAACTTCTTCTTTTGAGTCAATATACCCATTCATTAAATTACACCTTATTTGAAATTGATTCTTACTATTTCGATGCTTTGAATATTCGATAATCTCCTTAGTTGATGGGGTCTTTGACTTGAATATTTTATTATTTAGATCATCATCATAATGATGTCTACTTAATTGAATGTAATCATATAGTTTGACGATATCTGATTTCATGAATCTATCGAATTTATATCCATTGGTTGTTATTGTCATTTCACAATTAGGAGAATATTTTCGACATTCTTCAGATATTTTAGTAAAATTGTCCCAATATAAAGTTGGCTCGCCTCCAGATATTGATATTTTCTTAATTGGTATCTTTGATGACATTTCATTCATAACCTCATGAAATCTATCCCAATTCCAATTCCTAGCATCGCTATGATATATACAAAAATCACATTTTGAGTTGCAAAATTTAGTTCTCAATAATAAATTAATTCCTAAGTTTTTTAGAGGAACTCCTTCATTACCAAACAACGAGCAATTATGTGTTCTTAAGTTTATATCTCTACCAAAAATATTAACGATTCCATTTTTAGTTTCTAGCATGAACTCTGATTATATCGTCCTCTATCGTTATCACCAATTGGTCTAATATATGGTTTATCATCACTACAATGGCTAGTCCCATAATCCTTAAATTGCTTAATTCTTGTTGCATCATCGAGTGGATCATCAGTATCTCCATCCAAGAAATAGTCGTCGATGTCGATTTCATTGTCCTTACAAAATTTCAAATAAATATCTTCTTCAATATCACCCTCGTCAACTAGTGTCATTGCAGTATATGCAAATTTTGATTTAAATATAGATTTATTTTTCTTCTTATAGAACTCTAAAAGATTACTGAGAATTTTTTCTTGATCGACCATTTAATATTTAATGTATTTTAACTATATATTAATTTTGATATTAATTTTTTTGAGGATCGGTATCTAGATTCCCAACCTCCACCAACCTCCACATATGACTTACCAAACCTATCTAAATTTGCCTTGATCTTATTGTAATGATCCCATCTATCATCTATATCATCTATGAACATTCTAGTCCCATCTTGTACAGAATCACAATCAGGAGTTAGTAAAATAATCATATCATATTTAGATTTGGTTATTTTATCAACAAAATAATCTTCATATTTTAAATGGTCAGAAGAAGGGCAATACATTTTAGAATATGTATATGTAACTATATCTTCAGTATCACATATTATAAGTTTATTAGAATATTCCATAAGCCAATCTTCAAGTTCTTGTCTACCGATAGATATATTTAAAAAGTCATCTATTTTTAGGTTTGGGTTATTTTCAGATACCATTCTACCATATTCAGGAACAAAATTTGTATTGAAATATGAAGATATATTCTGAACCAGAGTTGTCTTACCAACTGACTCTGGACCAACTATTGCAATTTTTTTAATAAAAAATGACCTCATATCTTTAGGGATGAATTTCCAATTTTTCATTGGATCATTTCTTATTTCTGTTCCAGATATTGGATATTTTTTTCTATATCTATCAACTAAAAAATGTTCAATTCCTAAATATCTAGCAAAATCATCTCCATAGTCCTCAGAAGTAAAAACAACATCTAAATCTTCAACAATTCCATATACAGCTGGTACCCAAAAAGAATAAAACTCATCAAGAGATGGGGATTCTTTATCTGATTGTGGTAATCCAATATCATCAAAAGAGTATGTAGTAACACCACTGGTATTTGAATATATGTCTTTTATACAATTAAATCTAATATCACCTGGAATTGGTTGATCTTTATTATGACATATGATAATATGTACTTCATCGCTATGATCAATAGCCGTATCAATTAAATATAGATGTCCTAAATGAGGAGGCATTGCCTTCATCAGAACCAGTGCGTTTTTATATTTTTTGGACATCTATCTTCTTAAACAATTTATCAATCCTTGTGCGAATTTTCCAATTATAGTAGCCAAAAATACAAAGTATTAAAAGTATTAAATAAATAAATGATGAGAAATAAAGTCCTGATTTTAAGAACAGGACAATCATTAATATATCACATATTCCCCACACAATCCATGATTCAATCTTTCGATTAGATGTTAGATAAATTCCAAATAAAGATAAAGAACTTGTCAAAGAATCTAATATAGAATCACTACCACTAAAAAATATGGAAATATTGTATAATACTATAGGTAGGATAATTGAAAATACTAAGCTCATTATAAATGAAGGTCTCCCATTTAGATGACTAATTTTTGTATTTTTATTCCATTTAACCCAACCAATAATAGATTGTATCAAGAAAACAATCTGTAGTGACATATTTATCCAATTACTATTGTTTCCGAAAATAATAGAGTATAAAATTACACCAATAATGCCAAATGGCCAACATAGTATATTAGATCTATAAGTTAGATACACACATAATACTGTTGATATTGCAGCTAATATTTCTAATATATTCAAAATTAATCAATTATTTCATATTGGTTACTCATGTATTATTGTTAAATATGAGTTAGTCAATTATAAATTTTAAATTAAGAAAGTAATTTCGTCCTGATCCTGGGTAATATTGACCTGCACCAGATAAAACACCAGCTGGTAGAAGGTATCTATTATTAAATAGGTTATTGACCAATAGATTTATGGAAACATTACCAATCGGAATTTCACCTGTTATATTAATTATGTAATATGGGTCCGTAGATAGATTAGTGTCTTGTGTATTGTCCAAATACATACGACCAACAAGCATCCCATTAATACCAATTTTACTAAATCTACCATATTTAATAAAATTATTCATTGTAAAATCCGGAGAAAAAGATGTCCTACCTGTTTTATCTGGACTTTTTGTTATTTCAGCTCTTAGAAAGGAACCATTGGACCCGAGTGTCCATTTATTGGATCTGAACCTAACATCCAATTCAAACCCAGTCCTAAAACTATTACTTACAATTTGTCTTATTGGTAATCCAGAAATGGGGTCAATTCCCACTACTGTTCTCTCATTTCTGATATCCATATAATATAAATTACTTGATAAAAACACATCATGTAATTTGAACTTATGTCCAATTTCAATATTATTAACTATTTCTGGGGTGTTATTAGGAATAGTTTGATATACATTAAAACTATTTAAGTTAGATTCTCCTAGATAATCAGAATAATAATTACCACCGTTTATATAGATATTATCATTACCATCAAAAAGGTCTGATCGAGTTACTTCACGACTTGTTCTACCAAGGGACACCCAAGATTCATTATCTCCCTTATATCTTTTTATTCCAACTTTAGGATTGAAGAACCTCCACGATTTATTCACATTGGATCCATTCTCATCAGTGTATTTAAATCCAACACCTCGATACTGAAGATCTATAAATGCTAAGAAGTTATTGAATTTATAGGATGATCTGTTATAGATCGTAATATCATTCTTATCTCCAAAATTAGAATATCTAAGGGTGTCTAAATAGTTTAAGGTGTGATTTCTTCTATAAATATTATAATTAACCCCAAAATTTGTTGTCCAATTATTTCTTTGATAGATGATATTGGTCATTATACCACCTTGATTTGATTTAATGCCATATCTAGCAACATCACCAAACGAAACATCATAGTATCCATTGACATTGTTAAAATATGCTGATGAGTTTATAGTGAAGTCTACTATACTTGAATTTATCCAATTTATGGAATAGAAATTCTGATTGAACTTGTCTTTATCAGACAATGAATTAAAATTTATTCTATAATTTTGACATAGGGACCCTTTATCAACTGGTATATAAGAAAGTTCATTTTTTGAGCTACCACTAAATCCAATTAATTTAACTGTATTTCTTTTTGTATGATACCCAATTTGACCAAAATATGTATATCCATCTGTACCAGACCTCTCTCTAAATCCATCAGTCTTTAAATAACTTATATTGGATGAGAATGACATTCTTCCTATCTTACCGGAAGAATATGATAAATTGTATGAATTTGTTCTAAATGATCCTATTCCAACTTGACCAACAAATTCTTTATTTAGAGAAGATTTTGTTTCCATATCAACCGACCCAACTAATGATGTGGTTCCATACTTAGAGATGCCAACCCCACGAGTAATATTCATTTTATTTATATTATTATAGAACCCAGGCATGTTACTAAAATAAATTCCTTGATCTTCCACCTCATTCATGGGTATACCATTTAAAGTGAAATTTATTCGAGTCTGATCCATGCCTCGCATACGCATATATGAGTATCCATATGGAGTACCATTATCAGATTGGGAAATAACACTTGGAACCTCTCTATTTAGAGTGAACATTGGATCAAATCCCATGTTTGTTAGATAATCACTTGAATCTGTTTGTATATATGTATGTGTTAATCCTGGTTTTATACCAATAACATTAAAAGAGCTTAGACTTATTGTATCTAAACTTGTTGTATCATTAGATTGATAATCTGTATATTGCCCATTGGTAATAATTGAAATTACCAATAGTACTAGGGTAAAAATTATTTTCATTTTTCTGATTCTCTTTGTGATATTTTATCTCTTAGCTCAGCAGCTAACTCAAAATCCTCATTGTTAACTGCTTCCTCCATCATAGAATTTAAATTTTCCAATGATATAATTTCATTTGAGTCTTTATTTTCATCTTCTACAAAGTCACCTTTATCGTCAACAGTAAACCCACATGTGCTCAATACTTCCTCTGTTACATAGAGAGGACAGTCAAAGTTTAAAGAACTTATAATAGCATCTCCACAAGATGAGTCAACTTCAATTCCATCAATTCCATTAGAAAAATATATGGTTGAATAGAAAATTCCCTCTAAGACCTTATAAATACAGACTTCTTGGCAGTCTATATTAAGCCAATCAAAAGATGTTCTCATAACATCATGTATGGTTGGTCTAGATGGACTCATATCTTCTATTTTGAGTGCTATTATTTGAGCATCATGTGTCTTAATAACAACAGGCAATTTTCTAAACCCATTTATCTCAGACAGAATGACTACATATGATCCTATTTGACTCTGTGAGTATGAGAGACTTATCACTTTAACTTCCCTTTTCATTAAATATAGAATTTAATTTTAATAACCTTTTATACTTTTTATTACAAGATAAGTTTTCCTTTATTAATGAATAAAGATCTTGATTGCTTTTAAATTTAAAAATATGAATAGACCCATTATATTCTCTATTTTTTTTTATATTCCAATTATTAAAATTTTCTAGAGCATCAAGACCTTTTATTTCATTAGAAATTATAAATAGAAAATCATCCTCATCACCTTTTTTAATTAGAAATAATTTCTTAGTATCTGAAAAAAACATAATTGGACTTAGATCTTCAAAAAAGAGGAAAATCCCCATACTCCCATCTTCAGCAGAGTATCGAGACCAACCCATTTTACTCAATAAATCAAGATTGATCTCCATTAGTCCTGTAATAATAGATCAGCAGCACTTGTACTAGCAAATCCAAGTGGTTTACTAAAAACTCTAAAATTCAATCCCCTTAGCCAAGGAACATAAGCCTTATAGGAGGCATAAGATCTATTTTTAGACACACCTCTTTCATTGATTGTTCCAGCACTTGGATTAAAATCCACATGGATATCAACTAATTTATAGTTGTTTATCTTCTCATAGTTAGAAAGTGGGATATGGGAGATGAAAGAATCTTCGTGGTGTGGTAAGATATGTAAATTATCTCCCTCACATTTAGATATATGAAATTTATATTTCTTTCTTTCCAATTCCGTAAGATCCATCCGAGAATAATGCCCAGAAAGTTCATTATCCAAAAATGTTGAAATATCATGAACATATTGAGCTTCTTTATGCAATCTCTCAAAATCATTTCTAATTTTTGGATGGTTTTCTCTGAAAAAGACAACGTGAGCTCCATTTTTGATATCAGTATTATACATCATAATAGTGCATGCATATGTTGTTCTTTTTCGCTTTTGAATAGAGTCACATCCGACGCTTATAGTAACAGTAGGGTCTATTTTTACATACTCTTTAATATATTCTACTATATCTGGTATATACTCTCCCCCAAATTTCTTAAATCTATCTTTAAACATTTTATATTTTATTCTTTAGAGTCATCTAATATATCTATTTTTAATACTGATCTCTCTATAATTTTAGGTGGAATTATAATGTACCCACCAAAATCTGATACCATCTCAAATCCATTTTTATAGTAATCTACAGATATTTTTTTCATTTCTTCAAACTGATCAATATTTACAGAAGTTGGCATTCCTAAAAATTCACCAACTTCTGTAAATATTTTGATCTGAATCATCATTTTTTATCACCTATTTTCTTAACAGTTTGTAGAACATTTTTGAACTCTAACATGAACATTTTGATTTTCTTTTCACCAACATCAATATTATCTAATATGTAAAGTAGATATCCAGTTAATTCATCCTCACCAACACTTTTCAAGAAACTTGAAACATTAGATAATTGTTTTTCGGAAAGAGACATTAAATCTTTTTCTTTTAAAGATTGTATTAGTTCAGACTTTTTATCACGATTATATTTCTCAAGATCTTTTTTAATGTCATCATATCTATTAATAACATCTCCAATGTTAATATTTAACATATCTTCACAATATTGGATAAATTTTAATGAGCAGTTGCCTACATAGGATGATGATATTTCTTTAGCATCAGATATGAATTCTCTTGGTGATGAATCTTTACCAAAGTTGGATATGATAAAATCACTCAAAAATGTCCATGATCTTGGTGAAGCATAAGCTTGAGAATTGTCAGAGATTTTATATAAATTCTCTGGATATGACTTTAAATATGAGATTATCATACTGTGGACATTATCATTAGCAAATCCAGTTAGCCACTCATCTAAAGACAGAGAGTGTTTATAATGTATCAACCTATTATTTAGAGCTGCATCAAATTCTTCAACGTCCGTATTATCTTCATCTCCAAGATTACCAGATGATATCATCAAAACATTTTCATTAAATTTAAAATCTACACCAATTTGCCTTTCAAGTAGAATTTGAAGTGCTGCATTTCTTACTGCTTGTTGAGCTCGGTTAAGCTCTTCGAAATGTATAATTGTTGGTTGTTTATTGGCTTCAATAGCCCATCTAGGGACAACAAAATCTAAGCATTTAATAGTCATGCCATTATCGTCAGTGATATCTGACACGCTTGGATAAAGTCCAACATCTGTTTCATCAACCATAGAAAGTCGAAGATCCATGTACCGGAATCCCATTTTATTAGCTATGGACTTAGCAATAGCTGACTTAGCTACCCCTGGTTTAGCTGTGATATAAAGTACGCCTGACTTAGGCCACATCGACATAAAGTACAATCTTTCTCTTTTTGTTAAAAGAGACATTTTACTTTTAAGATCATCTGAAATTTGACTCATATTTTAAATATTATTTTTTAGTAAGCAAATATATTATTTATATATAACAAAAACAAATCTACTTTCAATGATAGATAAAACAAATGTTGGATCTCTGACATATTCAATTTTTTTTGATAATAATAAGTTTAATAGAAATAAAATAAAAGAAAGTTGGATAAAATCACATTATCCAATCGATTATTTAAATATAGGACTATTCCATCAAGAAAAAAAATTAAAACTTGATATTTTTTCACAGAAGGTCTATCACTACATATTAAATCTTACTGAGATACCAATTTGTCTAAAATGCAATAAAAATCTACAAAGATATAAAGGGTTCAATATAGGGTATGATAATTTCTGTTCAAAAAGTTGCGCATCATCTAACTCATTCAAATCCGGATATAAAAAAAGAGTTATAAACACAATAGAAAAATATGGAGTTAAACACACAAGTCAGTTAAAATCTGTTAAAGATAAAATTAAATCTACCAATCTTGAGAGGCATGGAGTCGAATATGCTGCTCAAAATCCAGACATACTCAATAAGATAAAAGAAACAAATATTGATAGATATGGGGTAGAATTTCCATTACAAAATAAGTCAATATATAAAAAGCTAGTTGATTCTGGGGTAACATCATGGTCTAATTTACCTAAAAATATAAAATATAGGAAAGAAAACTCACTGTTAAAATATGGGGTCGAGTGGCCAATACAATCTAATGAAGTTAAAGAAAAGATAAAAGTATCAAAAACTAAATCGATATCAATTAAAATTGAGGAGTTATATGAAAAGAATGATAGTGTTGACTTCATAGAATATAAGGATGGTATGTCGAAGTTTAAATGCTTGATATGTGAAAAAAACTTTGATATATCATCAAGTCTATTATATCAGAGACATATAAAGCATGACATAACAATATGTACACATTGTAATAAATTAAACGATAGAACAACAAGTGGTCACTTAGAAATATGTAATTACTTACAAGAAATTGGAATAAATTATAAAATTAATGTAAGAGATATACCATATGAAATTGACATCTATTTACCAGATAATAAAATTGGAATTGAGTTCAATGGTATTTATTGGCATTCTGAAATTATTAAAGAAAAGAATTATCATATAAAGAAAAGAAAAAATTGTATATCTAAAGGGATTGATTTGATCCAAATATGGGAAGATGATTGGAAATATAAAAAGGACATTATTAAATCGATAATATCATCTAGGCTTAAAAAGAGCTCATCAGTTAAATGGTCTAGGAAATTAAAAATAGAAAGAATAAGAGATGAAAATTTAGTAAAAGATTTTTTAAATACTAATCATCTACAGGGATGGTCACTGAGTGCTATAAAATATGGATTATTTGAAGGAGATGATCTTATATCAATAATGACATTTTCCAAATCTAGAATAAATGTCAATAGTAGTGGATGGGAATTGGTTAGATTCTGTAATAAGATAAATTACACAGTACTTGGATCATTTAATAAGCTAATAAAGAAGTTTATTAAAGACAATAGCCCAGAATCTTTAATTTCATATTCTGATAATGATATATTCAACGGTGAATCTTATGAAAGGTTCGACATGTCGAAATCCATGGAATCACCAAATTATTGGTGGTGTGATGGTAAGATTAGACACAATAGATGGAAATTTAGGAAAGATATCTTAGTCAAGGAAGGTAATGATAAGTCACTTACAAGTACAGAAATAATGATTAATAAGGGGTATTTTAGGTGTTGGGGGTCAGGCACTACTCGATGGGGTATAAAATTTTAAAACCTGAATATTAATTAAAATACAATTTCCCATCTACTTACAGACCCCCAACAAACAGAAGATTCACCATTTACTTTTTAAGATCCCACTTGTTTGTTTTGATCCTTCCAACTTCCCACCAATATTTATTGAAATTTTCAGACTTAATGAGACGCATACCAGATTCCTGGTATGAACTACCATCAAAAAGGTCTGCGTCTACCAATTCCACCACCCTCCAATGTTGTACTTATATCGTTTTAAATACAAACTTACCATCAATTACATGTGGTATCTCACAATTATAATATTTCGCTAGTCTAATTAGGTCCTTCATGCCTGTTGGTATTCCATTATCTTTATATTCCTTCATATGACTACAAAATCCTTCATAATTCGCACTTTTGTCCGAGATCTGTTCCATCTTTTGATATTTTATTTTTAAAAATGATTCTTCTTAAATTTATTTGGAGATTTATAATTAGCTCCGCCAAAATTTCTTGAGAGCATATTTTGAGATTCTTTATGTGATTTTACACCAGCCTTTTTCACAGTAGGGTGTGATGTAAATCTTGGTCCACTACATCCGAAAAGAATGAATGGAATTAGTAAAAAAATAGACTTGATTTTCATTTTAATTATGGGTTATAGTTTTTAGATAGATTTAGATCATAAATTTTCATTTGAAAGTCTATCATTTCATTGAAATGTTCAATAATACTATTAGACCCATTTACTAGATCGTTATAAGAATATTTTGGATCGCTATCTAATGCCATTATGATATTTTTATTTCTTTAAGATAGTTTGCTGGTACACCAACACAAGAACAGATTGTTGTAATTCCTTTATGTCCATACTTTAATATATTATCTTTAATATGATCTTCTGAGTGTGGATATTCTATTGTTCGATGGTCCTTTTCCCATTGAATAGAAGTAGGATCACCAATATAATTGGATCTTAGAATATCAGAATTCCTAACCAAAAATGGCTTTCCTTTTCTTATTGACATTTGATCCGGACCATCGTATATAGCTATATACCCATCATAATCATGATTCACTATCAAATTAATATGATCTATCATGTACTCACACCCCCGGCCACCAGGACATACCCAATAAATTTGTGTGGTCGGACTTGATACCGACTTCCTTGTACTTCGGATATAACCTATATCTGTCACCCACCCTAATGGTGGAACTAGATATGGACCATGTGTTTCCTTCAACACCGCACACTGGACTTATACTAATCTTTTTCTCCAAGCTATAGCTGCTTCAGCAAATTTATCATTGGAATTTGGATCCCATGACTCAGGTTTAACTGTAGTCACTTTAATTTTGGGTTTCTCAATCCTCTGACCGTGTTTAATTCTATTAAGTATCGTCACTCTCATTTAATTTATTTAGACAAATATATACCAAAAAAACTAACTATCAAAAATTATCTTAATAATGTCACGGATCCGGATTTATTAATGAATTTATCATATAACTTACCCTTTAATCTGTAAATATATACATCATTGGAATAATTATTACCATTCCAAAAATCCGACTGATCTTCAAATTGATATATAAGTGATCCAAATCTATCATAAATACTCATATCAAAGTCATCAATAGACGAATTTGTTGAGACTTTGAAAACATCATTCCAGTTATCTCCATTAGGCGAGAATGTATTAGGAACATAAACCTCCCCACACCTTTCAGAAAAGGTCATAATTTCAGCCTTGGGTCCCACACATCCGAATTGATTTATTTCATACACACTGATATAATTCCAATTATCTGAAATATTCGGAAGATCTAAAATAATACTATTCGAATGTATATCATGATCAATTCCATTCAAATTCCAATAATATGATGATCCAATTGTCAATGGGACATAGTAATTATTAATCCTATCACTATTATTGCAATTAACAATAGAATCTGGACCATTTATTTCTAAAATTTCTGGATTTGGATTTACACCAATATATGTTGAGTCTACATTATAACAACCATATTGATTGGTATAGAGATAGTATACCCAACTTGATCCCCACTCAGGGTCAAATTGATCCCCAAAAGGAAACCACAGTCCACCAATAGGATCTCCTAATAAAGAGACAACATTGTCTTGTGAACATAACATATCTATAGGCTGGATATTGACTAATGGAGTATCTAAGACCAATATACTGAAGTATATAGTATCAACACACCCCATTTCAGTTTCTTCTGCAATAAATGACTGATATGATCCAACTGAATTCCAATATTGGATTATTGGATTATTTGGATAGAAAATAGACCCAGGTGTTTCTAAAATTGAGTTCACTGTACTTCCACCAACACAAATTGAGTCAATCAAAGATGAAGTTGGAGTACTTTCAAATTCCGTAGGTTCATTTTGTCCTAAGGACATATTAAATGGGTCTAAGGCACATGTGTTATTCACCCAAGATCCCCAAGTCCCATCCCCTCCGACTGTAATAGAGACAGAAAGTGGTATCTGATAACACGTATCAACTACTTCAACTAAAAAACAAAAAGACCAAATACAATTATTCCCATTATCACCAAAATCATCACCAGGATTACCATTACCATTTAAATCATAAAACCACCCTGGTCCAGCCGATATTCCAGTGTTGGATGATGTTATCATATCTGACCATATCCACCCATCCCCATCCCCAAAGCAATCACTAGGTGGATCAATCGGTGTTAGATTGGACAATCCTAATGACGTGGATACTTCAAACCCCTCTACCCAATTGCTAAGTTGGGTATCCCAACCATTCATTGTATAACATATTTGAATTTGAGAACCACTAGGATAATCTACCATTACTGGAGATACAGTATATGTTTGGTCCCCAACACATTGTGGATAGGATGATAACCCTACCAAATAAATAAGGGAGACTAATAAAAATTTTATTTTACTCATGACACTGGCGCTTCTTTTAGAATCCAACGAATTAGATATTTAGAATCCATGGTTCTTAAAAAATCAGATTCCCCCATATCATTCGTGGGGATTTCAAAATTAACCATTTGGTTATCTGACTTCACATAAGTAGAATAGTATGCAATTCCATTTTTTATTGATCTAAATTCAGCAGGTGGATTTTCTTTATAAAGAGATTTCTTAATTTCGTTTATTTCCATTTATATTATATGGATTTTTTCAAAAAAGATTTCAGTTGGGATTAAATGTTCAATATGGTCGGTTACCAACCGCGGCGACGATCTGATAATTCTTCTTTAGAAATGATCCGACCATTAGAAATGGATGGTATCCAATCCTTTTTCTTAATTTTTTCTCCTTGTTCTAATAATTTCCTAACCACTTTATGAATACCTGGATTTACTTTAATTACCTCAGGCATGATATTATGTCTAATTCTATTTCGAGCAAATCTAGTGTCTTTATTAGACTCATCATCCCAATATGGGACATTCTTATCTAAACACCATTTAATAAAATCTTTTTTTCTTGTTTCTAAAAATGGACGAATGACATTTCTATTTCTATACGAAATTAGTTTAGTCATTCCATGGAAAGTAGTGAACAGATATGTTTCAACGACATCATCTAAATGATGACATGTGATAACATCACCATCAATAGAGTGTAAAAAATCATATCTGATATTTCTCCAATATTCTTCTAATGACTCCCCACTATCCTTTTCTCTGGATGATTTACCACAGATCATTCCAATCTTTTCCTTATAACAGTAGTCTTTAAGTTTAAGAAATACTTCATGTGAATGTTTAGTACCATGATCAAAATAACAAACAACAACTTCTTTATTTCCCTTTCTTAGAAAGTCTAGAATAGCCATAGAGTCAACTCCTCCTGAACAAGCTAGATAAACTTTATTCCCAAGATTACCATTAATTTTAATCATATAAAAAAGATATTTACAAATATAATAAAAAAGATTAGATCATGGTTAGATAATATAAAAAAAGGGAGATGAAAATCTCCCTTTTTGGCTCCACCACCTTGTTTTAAGAACAAGGAAACTTCAGCACTTACCCCTTAATGACACTAGCTCCCTTTAGGGAAAGAACAGGCTTAGTAGCCTCCATGACTTGGATAATGTCTCCATAATCTTTAAATTTATCAATCGTACCTTTAGAGATGTTAAACTTCGTAACAGCTTTGATGATCTTACCCTTATCATCATCAGAAATGTCATCTGACATTTCGATTAGGTTAGATAATACCTCACCATACTTTTCGATCATATCATTATCAAAAGCGAATGTTGTGTTTTCTTCAACAATATCCTCACCGAATTCATCACGTAATTCATCAGCTCGGTCGGAATTTATTGTAATATACTTATCCATAGGAATGAACATAACTTGCCCAACATCATCACCCTTTTTAGATTCCAACATCACACTACCAGGATTCTTTCCCATTTTTAGATACTGCTTTGACCAAAGGTCTTTACCAACTTCTTTGATCTCACCTGTTAGCATCGAAACTTTAGCTTCTGCAGATTTGATCTTATCTTGAAGAGATTCCACCATCTGTATTTTATCAAAAAACTCACCACTATCGTCAACATTCAATCGAATTTTTTCATCTTTGACTTTTGTAGTAGTTTTAGCTGTTTTACGTGCTTTACTAAATAGGTTGTTTGCCATGTTTATGTCTGTTTTGTTGTTTGGTTATACAAATATAAGGATAAATTATGAGATATCCAAATTATTTTAATTAATTATGAATCCATACCCACCAGCACCATAGATGTCATTTCTCCCTGGGTGTCTCCAAATGGACACATACGGTTTGGCTTCATGAAATCGATTCTTTAAAATTAATCCTGAGTAAGTTTTATAAAGGATAATATCAGCGCGGAGTTGACTTTCTTTAAATGTCATGTTGGTAAACTCACCAGCTAGAATTTTTAGATCTAAGAAGAAATAATCATATTCTAACTGACCATCATACAACACAAATTTAACTCTAGGTAGTCCAGTAAAATACTCCTTACCTACTAGATGTTCCCTATGACCTATATGTGCATCAATCGCGTCAGCTAGTGCTGGATTTCGATAACGCAAAGCTAGTTCAATATCAGAATCATTCAATCCAGAATACTCATTCTCCTTCTTGAAATCTCTTATTAAATAATTACTTTTATAAATTTCTCTGTTCATTTATCTCGCGTTTATATTTAAAAAGAAGTTGAGTCCAAAGGGAAGTATTCAATTGTATAGTCTAGTACTCTTATTTCTCCACTCTCACCTTCAAAATAAATTTGCATCGAAGAATTATTTTTAGTATTAATTTCTGAAACACGAGTAGTGAATTTTAGAGCTAAATCTAATTTTTCTTGTATGATTTTTCTTAATTCAGAAGATTCGATGGATTCAAATAGACGCTCTGTGATGAAAAATTCTAAAATATAACCTATTAATATTCCTCTATAACTATTTTCTAATATCATATTTTATTATTTTTGGATATACCCCAAATCCATTCTGGAAAACATGTTCTAAATGTATGTCTATCAACATTCTTTTCAGTGTGGGGCCCACCATTATAACTCCAATGCCACAAAATATCATATTGGATTCTATTCGAATTATTGGGGACATTTGATCGAATAATATATCCACTTACTCTAATCACACCTTCATCAGTATGTATTTTCCTATAGACAGGAGTATCTTGAAAAAATTGAATTAATATCATTTTCTAAATAAGTTTCTGATTTTTTAGAACTTAGACGATGATCATCACCTGATGTAATACTATGTCTTACAAAAACTGATCGGTCAGTCATATTCATCATAATCCATATCATCCTCTTCAACTTCATCCACATCATCATAATCAAGATATGGAAATGCGTCACACCTATCTAAGATTTTAGAAACCTCTAAAATCTCATTATCAGTTAGGTCAATATCAGTTATCCTAATAACCCACCTATCCATTAAACTATATTCTAGAGATCCATTATCGACAAATTTATCTAAGGACTGATATAATCCATCCTCATCTATACATTCATCTATTGAGTAGTAATTAAATAATTTTTGTTCCATTTTCTATATATCTATCAATTATTATTAAAAAATCCAATTATTTCAGTCAGAGGAATTCTTTTCTTATTCTTTTCTGTTGTATATGAATACATAACCCAAAGTTCACCATTGTCCAGAGATCCAATCCCAATAGTTAAATCTCCTGATAATATTTCCAAATTTGTATTGGATATAGATGTGGGGATTATTTCATCTGAATCTGACCCAGTAAAATTTTTTATGTCTTTCAAAAAATTGAAGTTGTCTTTTTTATAAAAATTAGACTTTAAAATTTTTATAAATTTTGACTTTGGTTTAATTAATTTATCTTTGGGGACTCCAAAAACATCTTTCCATTTAAACCCCAATGTTATGTGTAGATCTTGTTTTGGTAAATTACACATTGATCTAATTGAATCAATTTTCTCAGATTTACATACTATAAAATAGGATGTATTATCGCCCCTTGTTGCTGAACCAATGCCCATAAACTTAAGATCATCGATAGGGTATTCAAATAATCTATCAATAAATTCAATAAATTTAGTTACTCCCATTGATTTTGATAATAGATTATAATCCATGACATTAATTATTGTTATGTGATATGAATTATCATCCCTTCTTTTTTGATTATTAACATAATCATCATATTCCTCATCTAAATAATCTTTGAGATCATTCAGAAAATTAGAAACTACATGTGGGTAAATTTTTATTCCAAGGTAGTTATTACCTACAGAATCTTTGATATTAGTTATATAATAATTCATTAATAATGTATATCTTTATATTAAAATAAGTTCAATTATATGCATTCTAGAATACTTGAAAATCTATGTAAAAAGCATCATATAGAAAATTATCATATTAACAATGATATGTCTATATCTATTGATGGTGATGTTCACTTAGACTATATGACATCAGATGGTAAAATTCCAATCAAGTTTAAGGAAGTTTCTGGTAGCTTTTTTTGTAATAATAGTAGCTTAACATCGCTTAAAAACTGCCCAAGGAGTGTTGGTGGTCGATTCAATTGCAATGATAATAATTTAACATCACTAAAATATTGTCCTGAATATGCAAATAGTGATTTTTCTTGTAGTGGTAATCTATTAACATCTTTAGAATATTGTCCTAAAAATATTGGAGGTGGTTTTTTTTGTAGTCGCAATAATTTAACATCTTTAGAATATTGTCCTAAAAATATAGGATTTGATTTTTATTGCAATGATAATGAAATATCATCATTAGAACACATTCCAGAAATAATTACTTACTTATCTTGTTATGGAAATAAAATAACTAATTTTGATGGACTCCCTGAGTTTTTTGAAAGGACTATTAATTTGGTTGACAATCCCTTATATGAGATCTATAAACTATTCAACCAAGATCCTAGATGCATTTATTGGATAAGGGAATTTGGTGTCATCCAAGGTGATGAAGTGGTTAGAGACAGACTTGAAGAAGTCTATCATACTTTAGGTATATCCATACCAAAGAATATTGAATTAAATATATACTTACATGACAACTTCAGAAGTACACAATCTATGTATGAAATATCATATCAAAAATTATACTATCAATGATGATATGTCCATAAGTGTCAATGGGAATGTTGATCTATCAGACAAAAATCTAAAATCCATCCCGATCAAATTTAAAGAGGTGACTGGTTATTTTTATTGTAGTTATAACCAATTAACATCCTTAAAATATTGTCCTGAAACAGTGGGTGGTGATTTTTGGTGTTCTTATAATCAAATAACTAATTTTGATGGACTTCCTGAATTCTTTGAACAACCAATTTATCTATTGGGAAATCCTGTATATGAGATCTATAAACTATTCAAGAGAGATCCTAGATGTATCTATTGGATAAGGGAATTCGATGCTATTCAAGGTGATGAAGTGGTTAGAGACAGACTCGAAGAAGTCTTCCATACTTTAGGTATGGACATTCCGAAAGATATTAGTCTGAGGAATTATGAGATAATAAATTATTAAATAACTCAGATTCTAGTCTTTTTATCTCATCTCCCAATTCTTTACCTTTGAATCCCTTATTCATTAAATCCTCTGAGGATATACTTGGCTCATACTTAATAAAAGAATTGAAAAGATTCATATCTAATTTATTCAATTTGACCCAATCCAAAATCATATCATCTGAAATATGACATCTGATCTTATCCTTATATAACATAAAAACATTATCAGGTGATAAGTCCATTAGTTTCAATAGATAGCATGATTTAGAAGAAGTATCACTTTCTATTTTAAAATCTAATGTCATTTTTCTCTCCAATCCATTTAAATCATTTTCCCTGAATAAATTAGCCATATAACAAGGTAAGTATTTGCAGGACTTAGTATCTGTATTTATTTTAACATTTGGAAATATATATTCCCAAATGGATAATTTTGATATTATATCCAAATATATCTTAAAATCACCACTATATTTAAATGATTTCTTAACCTCTTCCCAAACTCTTTCTTTAGTTATTCTAGATAGAGAGCTCCCCAATTCTTTAGCTGAATTGAAAGTGTCATCATCAATATCAAATCCATATCTATATGAAAATCTAATAATTCGCATTATTCTAAGAGGGTCTTGGTTAATCCTTTCTTTTGGATCCCCGACCATTCTTATAATTCCATTCTTAATGTCATCCAGGCCATTTACCATATCGATAATCTTCCTCTTTTCAAGATCATAGAAAAGTGAATTTATTGTCAAATCCCTGCGCAGAACATCAAATTCAATTGTTGAAAATTTTATTTTCGGATTTCTGGACTTATAGTCATATTCATCTTCTCTAAAAGTAGCCACTTCCATACCATTTGGTTGATCATCAGTATAAACTATAACAACACCAAAATCTTTACCGACCTCATTTGTTTTATAGTTATTTGAGTTTAAAATTTCTATTATTTCATCAGATACTGCATCAGTACATAGATCAAAATCCTTAGGATCATCTCCCTTTATAAAATCCCGGACTGACCCACCAACTAAATATAATTTTCTATTATTTTTTTTAAAAATACGGTGTATTTCTTTGACGGAGTTAGGGATAGAATCCCACATATCATTCTTACTGGATTTCTCAAAAAATTCTAAATATTTCTTTATCATGTAAGTATATATTTCTTTAATTCAATATCCTTCGGAATATCCATTCCTAAAGTATGATAGACTTCTTCAAGTCTGTCTCTAACAACTTCATCACCTTGTATGGCACCAAATTCCCTTATCCAGTAGATACATCTAGGATCTTCTTTGAATAATTTATAGATCTCATATACAGGATTTCCAATTAGAATAATACCTTGTTCAAAAAATTCAG
>Ga0138256_10000616_pt1 | contig 39004 bp, 37 predicted proteins | sample KNB2016incub_MG_FD_105486 | JGI IMG/M metagenome (GOLD analysis project Ga0138256, IMG submission 105486) | Active sludge microbial communities from wastewater in Klosterneuburg, Austria - KNB2014incub_MG | ecosystem: Engineered > WWTP > Activated sludge > Unclassified | place: Austria... | reverse complement strand
TTCCGGGACCCTTCGTTTTTCTGTGGCCAGGCGCGGAGCAATCCTTGAAAAACCTCATCGCGCTTCGTGCGGCACAACCAATCACTCGTGCGGACGGCTCCGCCGCCGCACAGTTCAATAGTTCGCGGACAGGCACGTGCGGCTGAACCTTGCCGCATTCCGCACCGAGTACAGTGACATGCAACTGACGATGCAGGATCTCACCGAGGCCGGCATTTACGAGTCGGTCACGGCCAATGCGGGCAAGTCGACCATCAACGGTGCCGAGATCGAGGCGAAACTACTCGTCGGGGACTTTACCTTCAATGCATCGATTGGTTATCTGGACGCCGGGTTCGACGATTTCTTCGCTACTCTGACGGGCAGCGGCGCGCCGACGGACAATTCGAATCTGCCGCTGGCATTTGCGCCCGACTGGACGGCAAGCCTCGGAGGCGTGTACGAACTGGCCACCTCAGTTGGCACCGTCACCCTGCAGGCCAGCGCTACCTACACCGACGACATGTATACGAGCTTCACCCCGCTTAATGCCACGTCGGATCTGACCTTGCGAAAAGCCAACATCCTGGTCGACGCTACAGTTGCGCTCACCACGCTTGATGGCCACTGGAGGTTTGCCCTGTGGGGCAAGAATCTTACCGACAAGCACCAGATCAACAATACGTTCCCTATAGGCCCGCTGTTTGCCGACAGCGTCTACGGACCGCCGCGTACCTGGGCTGCCGAAGCGTCTTACCGGTTCTGACCGGGCTGCCGGCCGCTTGCTGAGATGCGTGCGGGGCGTGTGTAGCTTCACCGATATCCCCGGGCATAAGGCAGAGATTGACCGGTTGTGTGCCGTGGTCGCGGAGATCACGGCGGAGAACCTGGAACTGAAAAAAAGATCTGAGGTTGGGCGATCTGTCCTGAGTGCCAGCGGAGACCAAAGCGGCGGTGATGCAGATAGTGGCTCAAACCAGGCAGCATTCAGGGTCGCAGGCATACCGCACCCTGTCGAGCTTGGGCCTACCCTGCATCGTCTACTACGCCTGGAAGCGGCGCGAGAGCCTTGGGGATCGAGCCGGTTTGCCGTGCCGGATTTACGAACTGCTGTCGGATGAACGTACGGCAATCTGTGCAGATGCGGTGCAGTACCCGAAGATCGGCTATCGGAAGTTGACGTGGATGATGATCGACGCTGGCACGGTCTGCGCCGGGGAGGGCACGGTTTACCGAGTGTTGGACAAAGCGGATCCGCTCTCGCGCTGGAAGCGCTCAGTGGCCTTCAGCGGCGAATACAACTGCTGTCTTACGGGCCCAACCAGCAGTGGCACACGGACGTGATGTACGTTTGGGTGGCGGCACGGTTCTATTTCCTGCTGAGCTTTGTCGATGCTTACAGCCGCTATATCGTGCACCATAAGTTACTGATCACGCTGTATGGGAAGCCGGTGGCCATGGAGTTGCAGGCGGCGCTGGAAGCAGCAGCAGGCACGACGCCCCGAAAAGACATTTTAATCTGTCACCTTGGGCCGTATGTTGGTTCTTAATGAGAACACTTTCCTTAAGACTCAGCATTACTTGCGGCTCCATTTCTGATTAAAAACCACCGCAATTAGAGTTTTTACCTTATGAAAAAAGCCATCCTTAAAACTATTCTAGTCTCCCTACCGCAGGTTCTTAAAGTGGCAGGGAAAACAAATAAGGACTTCAATGATCATCTTTGCGCTGCCAGTGGTGTAGTACAACTCTCGTTGAAAGATGGATCAGTTGCACAGTACATTATCTTCAGCAACGGAAAGGTAACAACATCCTCTGGTATTCACCCCAATCCCGATGTAAAAATTCTTTTTAAAACCGCTGCTATTGCCCTTAAATTCCTGCAGATAAATCCAGACCAGGGTGAGATTGTTCACTTTGTAAAGAACTACCAGGTTGAATTAAGCGGTGACGACACCCTTGCACAGTGGTTTGCCACGCTTGCCAACAAGCTGGTAAGCACGCGCTGGCAGATGGGAACACCGATGAAAGACGGTACCACCAGGCTAACCGCCAACAGTAACGGCGGCCCTATGTTTGTCTATGTGAAAGACGGAAAAATTATTCGAACCACACCTATCACTTTCACAGACAAAGACCCGAAAAGTTGGCAGGTACACGCCAAGGGAAAAACTTTCTCGCCAATCAGGCAGTCGCTTGTCAATGTTCACGCCCTTGCAACCAAATCTCTGGTCTATTCCGGCGAACGACTGCTCTATCCAATGAAGCGAATTGATTTCGATCCCGATGGTGAGCGTAATCCACAGAACAGGGGTATCTCCGGTTACGAACGAATTTCTTGGGATGATGCGCTGAAGATCGTGTCCAATGAAATCAAGCGCCAGAAGAGCGAGTATGGTCCCGGTTCCATCGGTATTATTAATTCCCCACACCACATGCCTGGGAACGTCGGTTACTCGTTATCCGCGCTGTATCGATTCTCTAATCTCATTGGGGGTACACCGATGATGATAAGCCCCATAAGCTGGGAGGGTTGGTATTGGGGTGCTCAACACCATTACGGTAATAGCCTTCGGCTTGGCAGCGCTGGCTCCTACGGCACAATCGAGGACTGCCTTCAGGAATGTGAAATGATCGTTTTCTGGTCCAGCGATCCCGAATCGACTTCCGGGATATACGGTGGGCACGAAGGTACCCAACGGAGGCTGTGGGCCAAGGAACTTGGAATAAAATTCGTTCATATTGACCCTCACTATAACCAAACCGCGCAATTATTAGGTGGCAAATGGTTCCCCGTCAGGCCAACCACGGACTCAGCCTTGGCCCACGCAATAATGTTCGTGTGGATTACCGAGAATCTCTACGACGCCAGTTATATAGAAAAAAACACAACTGGTTTCGAAGAATGGCGCGACTACATTCTCGGCGCTTCTGATGGAACCCCCAAGACACCCGAATGGCAGGAGGAAGAGACCGGCCTTCCCGCTAAGGATGTTTACTCACTGGCTAGGGCCTGGGGTAACAAAAAGACTTATCTGTCAGCTGGTGGGGTTGGCGGTGGTTTTGGCGGCGCATGTCGCGCATCTTCGGGCCAGCAATGGGCAAGAAATATGATTTTGCTGATGACCATGCAGGGATGGGGCAAGCCAGGTATTAACTTTGGCAATCTTCAGTGTGGCACGCCCGTTGATCTTTCGATCTATTTCCCCGGTTATGCGGAAGGTGGCATGTCGGGGGATGTCGAGCGTACCGCGTCCGCTGTCAACAACTACACCCGTATGCCCCACGTGATCACCAAAAATGTCATCAAACAGCACATCCCACAGGAACGGATGTCTGAAGGGATCACTCAAGGACATAGCGAAACGTATATGTGGGATGGAGCAAGTCTTGAAGGACAGTTCCAGAAGTCTTCCTACCCTGCCCCTGGTTACTCACCGGTTCGCATGATGTACAGATATGGAGCATCTTTCTTCGGTACGACCACTGACTCATCTCGTCTGATTGACATGTATCGTCATGACTCCCTTGACATGGTGGTCTGTCAATCCATCTGGAACGAGGGTGAAGCACAATTCGCCGACATCATCCTACCCGCATGCACCAATCTGGAGCGATACGACATTAGCGAAGCGGCAGGTTGTGCCGGTTACGTCCACCACAACCAGAACCAGATGAATCACCGTATCGTTATTATGCAGCACAAATGCATTGAACCACTCGGTGAATCTAAATCCGACTTCCAAATATTCCTCGACATACTTACCCACAAGGGAATGGGCACCGTGTTTGCAGAAGGTTGTACCGAACTCGACTGGTGTAAGCGGGTGTTTGAGTCATCCGATATCAAAGACTTTATCTCCTGGAAAGATTTCCTGAAAAAGGGTTATGTTGTCCTTCCTCCTGAAAATCCAAAAACCAGAGATCCGGTCTATATGCGCTGGTTTGCCGAGGGAAGAAAAAAGGATGTACCCGAGCCCCATCCGTTACCGGGCGATTACAATGAGGAGTACCTCACGGGTCTTCAAACCCAGTCTGGCAAGATCGAGTTCCTGCCTAATTCGCTGAAGAGATTTGATCCAGATAATGACGAGCGACCCGTTCTCAATCGTTATATCAGATCCTGGGAAGGCCGACATACCACCGAACTTGTACATAAGTTTCCCCTGCAACTTGTCACCTCTCATCCAAGATACAGCTTTCATACCCAGACAGACGGGAAAAATAGCTTTATCAATAGCATTGAAGATCACCGTATTGAAATTGACGGCTACCGCTACTGGGTGCTGCGAATGAATCCTCTGGATGCCAAAGCGAGGGGAATAACCCATCACAGTCTGGTTAGCGTCTTTAATGACAGGGCTACAGTGGTATGTGCGGTTGATGTATCCAGCGTGCTTGCACACGGTGTTTTAAAGTCCTTTGAATCCTCGGCAGTATGTGACTTTATCCAACTTACAGACGGTAAAATCATTGATAGAGGTGGATGCATGAACCTCCTCACGCCTTCTAGAGATCAGGCAAAGGGGACCTCTTCCATATCCCCAAATTCCTGCCTGGTAGAAGTTAAACCCTGGGATCAAGTCTGGGAGGATCTCGCAAGTGAGCAAGTGTCATCTTGAAATCGATATTGCAAAGTGCATGAACTGTAACAATTGTGTTGTTGCCACAAAAGATGAATTTTCGGGCAACGAATTTCCCGGCTACGCAAAGCCTTATGCCTCTGGGACAGGTGACCTAATTAAAATAAATCGCCACGACAGGGGTTCAGGCTCCGACATTGACGTGAACTACATTCCCGTAATGTGCAATCACTGTGACGAAGCACCCTGCATTAAGGGAACAGATGATGGCTCGATCTACAAAAGGAAAGATGGAGTCACGATGATCGACCCGGTGAAAAGTTTGGGGCGCAAGGAAATTATTGATTTATGCCCTTACGGTGCTATTCGCTGGAATGAAGAACATAAAGTTCCCCAAATTTGGTACTTCGATACTCATCTGCTGGATCAGGGCCACAAGACACCAAGGTGCGTCGATGCCTGCCCCACAGGGGCGATGCTATTCCACAAGTGCTCAGACGCTGAAATGAATGTAATCGTAAAAGAGAACGACTTAAAGGTACTTGGTGTTCACATGGGAACAAAACCACGTGTCTACTATAGAAACTTGCATCTATACTCATCACATTTTATCGGTGGTACCGTTCTATCATCGTCAAACGGCCAGTCCAAGAATATAACTGGTGCAAAAGTTCTTCTTTATAAGGGCGAAAAGATAAAGAACGAAACTTTAACAGACGATTTTGGTATTTTCAGATTTGACAAGATACCCGATGGCGAGACCGGCTATACGGTGAAGGTGGAAAGCCTAGGTTGTGGTAGCAAATCAACGGCTATTGGCGGTGCAATAACCGACAGTTTGAACCTTGTAATTAATCTAAATTCATAGCCTTGGATTTTCAATTTGGTCTATTTCTGCTTTCTCTCGGAAGACTTTCGGGCAAGTTGAAGTAGATTAATTTTCACCTGGGTATGGCAACGAAAGAAAAATATATCGACGTTGTAATTAGTGTCGGCGAACAGTCCGAGCTGCAGCCGGCCCCCGGGTATCAGATATTGAGCTGCAGGCCGGGGCGTGGCCACCGTGTCCGGTACAAGCGGCCGCTGGAGGACGCGGTGATCCAGGTGTCGCGCAGATCGTCACCGCCGAAGCAGATGTTGGTGACGATGATTTCGCCCGGTAGCGCGTGAAATTCACTGTGGCCGTCCGGCTCGAACACCGTAATGCCGCCTTCAGGTCCTCCGGCTACGCATATCCGGCCGCTCTGTTCGACGGCAAGACTGTCGAGCATGGTGTAGCCCGGCAGCGTCGCGATCAGACGCCCGGCCATCCAGGGCGCCGGCTGTGCTGCGAGCACGCCCGGCGCAACGATGTCGAAGGCCCATAACCGGCCGGTGTATGTCTCGGCGACGTACAGAACATCCTGCTGTGGGGAGAGGCCCATGCCGTTCGGCGAAATGAGTCCCGTACGTGCGCGGACGATCTTCGAGCCATCCGCGAGCGCGTAGTACAGCGCACCGCGGTCCATCGTCCACTCGGTCGACTTTCCGAGGTCGCTGAACCAGAACCCACCATGCTGATCGAATACGAGATCGTTCGGGCCGCGCAGCGCACGTCCGTCGCACTCCGTATAGAGCGTGGTCACCTTGCCGCTCGCCAGGTCGACGCGCTGGATCGACCCGGTCTGGTAGTCCTGCGCCATGTGACCCGGAATGCTCAGATCGCCGATGTCATGCCAGGCGACGCCACCGTTGTTGCAGACATATACGGCGTTTCCGGGGCCCAATGCCGCGCCGTTTGGACCACCGCCGAGCCGCGCGACGATCTCTACCGAGCCCCGCGGATCCACGCGACCGAGTGTTCCACCACGGATGTCGACGAACAGCACCGAGCCATCCGGCATGGCGATCGGACCTTCGGGAAAGCCGAGACCGGTAGCGACGACTTCAAGATCCATGAGCGTACCTGCAATCAGGTCGTGACTCGCCAGGGTGCCACGGCGGTGCTGTCGAAGTATTCGTCCAGCCGGGTGATCCGGCCGTTCTCAACCCTGCAGACTATACAAGCGGACAGTCGCAGACGTCGGCCATCGGCACGCACTCCCGTGAGGACGTGTTGCTGAACGAAACCGTCGGGAAAAATGTCGACGCGCCGGTTCTCGTAGCGCCGCTCGCGGATGCGCGCCACGAACCCTCGCAGCACGTCGCCATTCTGTTCCGGCGTGCAGTCCAGTTCGTCCGTGTTGTGCCAGATCACTGCGTTCGGCGCATAAATCGCCAGCACTGTCCCTATGTCGCCCAGCTCGATGGCATCGAAGAATCTGCTGGCCAGCGCCTTGTGGTCATCGACCGCATTCACGACATGCTGACTCATGATGCTACTCCAGAGATTTGCAAGACTGCTGATGAACGTCATTTGTACAGGCTGGTGTTGAGGTGATCAAGTGGGCAGTTCAACTACGCAATATAATTGACAATGCTGGCCAAGTGAGTTATCCATGGCTGCAGTGCTGGTGCCTGCGTGGCAGGTTGTTCTGACGCCGTCCGCCATTCGGTGAGCGATCTGCACGAACACTATCCAAAACCATCGGTTGCCTGGTTTGCAGTTGCGATCCTGATGCTGGCCTATGCGCTGTCGTTCATCGATCGAATGATACTCAGCCTTCTGGTTGAGCCTATCAAGCTCGATTTGCAGATCAGCGACCTCAAGATCAGCTTGCTGCAAGGCTTTTCATTCGCGCTTTTCTATGCGGTAGCTGGAATCCCCATCGGCCGTCTGGTCGATGTGCGCCGTCGCACGACCATCGTCGTCGTTGGCATTGCCGCGTGGAGCCTGATGACCGTGGCCTGTGGCCTGGTTCGACAGTATTGGCAACTGTTTCTGGCTCGCACCGGAGTTGGCGTCGGTGAAGCGGCACTGGGGCCTGCCGCGTATTCGATGCTCGGCGACCTTTTTCCTCCCGACCGTCGCGGACTCGCTTTCGGCCTGTTCTCGGCAGGCACATCGATCGGAGCGGGCCTTGCCCTGATCATCGGTGGTTATGCCATCCATGTAATAGCCATGGCCGGTAGCGTCACCCTGCCAGTCGTCGGGATCCTGCAGCCATGGCAGCTGACATTCATCTACGTTGGCGCTCCGGGTTTGCTGGTTGCAGCCCTGGTAGCCGCTATTCCGGAGCCGGTACGCCGCGGAATAGCGTCGGGCAGTGCTGCCAGAGACCTGCCGGTTCCGGTTCCTGAGGTCATCGCGCATTTCCGTCGCTACGCATCAGTTATTGGCCTTCATCACGTGGCGAATAGTCTCTCGGCCATGGCGGCCTACGGCATCATGTCCTGGGCGCCGGCGATGCTGATGCGGGTTCATGGCTGGGCACCGCAGGAGGTTGGTTTGATGATTGGCGGCTGCATACTCGCGGGAGGTACGTCGGGGGTGATTCTCGGCGGCTGGTTTGGGGACCATCTGTTGCGTCGTGGGCAGGTTGCTGGCCGATTCAATGCTGCCGCGATCTCGATGATGATCGGTGCGGCCGGTGCGGTCTCGTATCCGTTTCAGGAATCAGCACTGGCGATTGCAATGTGCCTTGTGCTGGCGATGCTTGGTGCCTTTATGGTTATCGGCAACGCTGCGGCAGCTTTGCTCGACTTCACGCCAGACCGGTTGCGCGGGCAGGCGGCCGCCATCTTCTTTCTGTTCACCAGCCTGCTCGGCATTGGTGTGGGGCCGACGCTGGTTGCCCTGTTTACCGATTATATCTTTGGCTATCCGGAAGCCGTACGCTACTCGCTGGCGATCGTACCGCCCCTGGCTTTTCTGCTTGCAGCCGTCTGCTTCCTGGCAGTACGGGCACCGTATCAGCGCCTTCGCCCGACGGCCCTGCCCGGCTGATTACTTGTCAGCGAATGGTGGTGTGGTGACGGGCGGAATGGACGCAACATACCGGCACTATCTCGCGCTGCTCGGGCTCGACGCGGTGCGCGCTGATTTCGACGGGCTTGCCCAGGTAGTGCGCCGCCATCTGATCGCGGTACCATTCGAGAGCATATCCAAGCGCCTGTACGGATATCAGGGTGCGACAACATTTCCGGATCTCGATACCTGGTTGCACGACATACAGGCGTATCGATTCGGTGGTACCTGCTACGCGAACAATTACCATCTCTACGGGCTGCTGCACCATCTGGGCTTCGATATCCGGCTGTGCGGGGCTGATATGGCGCATCGGCAGGATGTACACCTGGCCAGCATAGTCACCTGCGAGGGACGCGAGTACATCATCGACTGCGGCTTTGGTGCGCCGTTTTTTCAGCCACAGCAAAGAGACCTGCTGCACCCACAAGTCATCTCGCTTGGCAATGAGCGCTTTGTAATCCGGCCACAGGATGCAGCTGGCGTGTCTCTGGTTGAACGGCATGAGGACGGTGAGCTTCGCTATGCGTATGCGCTGAAACCCCAGCCGCGGGAGCTGCATGACTTTGGCAGCATAATCGCTGGCTCCTATGCCGCGGATGCTGTCTTCATGACCAGGCTGCACATCACGCGTTTTCTCGAACACGGTTCGGTAAGCCTGCGAGACCAATCCCTGACGCACAACATCGACGGCATGTCATCTACCGTAACAGTTGGCGATGACGAACTGCCCGGCGTCGTTCAGGCTGAATTCGGCATCCCGGCTGATATATTTTTGCGAGTTGTAGCCGGCGTCCCCTCACATACGCGGTGACCAGGCGGCGAAGGTTGGTGGCAACAGAATGCCCGGTGCCGCCTTGATGACCTCCGGTATCGCACGGATGACCGGGCCAGCCACGGCATACTGCATCGCCTTGGAACGATCTGGCATGTTTTCCGGCTCCACCAGGTCGATGCGCGCATCGATGCCGGGCGCGCCGCGAATACGGATATTCCAGCCGTCGGCATAGTCCCAGCCGGGCAGTGTGCGGTCGCCGATCCACAGCATTTCAGTTGTGAAAAATGGTTCGCCATTGCACCGGCCGTGCCAGCGCCAGCGGAAATTGATCACACCACCTGCTGGCGCCACCCCGGCGGCCAGCGTGACATCGCGGCTGGCGATGCCGAACTCATGGTCAGGCACGATATCGTCATAATCGATCTTCAGCGCATGACCGACATAGCCGACCGTTTCAGTAAAAATATGACGGAAAACCCGCTGGATTCCGGTCTCGATACGGAAGGTACCAACCGGCTTGCCGATGCCCATCAAGTCGAACAGGAAGCCGGCAGAACGAACTTCGGAGACATCGTAGATTTCAGTGAACGTCATCCGGTCTACTTTTGTGCAAATGCTGGTCAGTGCGACCGACAGCCGCTCGGCCATGAAGCCCGGGTTGACGCCAGTGCCGAGCAGGGTAGAGCCGCCTTCGCGGCCAGCTTCATCGAAACGCCGCGCATAATCAGTGCCATGGACGTAGGGATAGATGTGGGCGGTCGTCGTGATGACATTCTTGCCCGAGCGCAGAAGGCGCAGGATGTTGTCATCATGAGTCTCGAGCGTGTCCACAGCGTTCAGCGGGGTATAGAGCACGACATCGGCCGGGGTGGCCACGATTTCCTCAATTGACCGGGTGGCGAGAATTCCGGTGATGGGCCGCCGGGCGATTTCGCCGGCGTCTTTGCCGGCTTTAGACTCTGAATAGACCAGCAGCCCGGCCAACTCCAGGTCCGGGTGATCGATGATCTGGCGCAGGCAGGTCTTGCCGATTGCCCCCGTAGCCCACTGGATCACCTTGTAAGCCATGGCGCACCTCCTGAAAAAAAGCAATCCGGTGATTTCGGCTAACCATGCCCGAGCTGTCTGTTAATTGTCAATTACATTGACAACGGAGTGGGCAGCTGACTATTGTTTCGGCAAAGCGGAGTTTACTGGAGAGCACTGATGGCGGATCTTCGGGGCCGGAGCGCGTTGATTGTGGGTGGATCGCAGGGGATCGGTCTCGCGATCGCGCGGGAGTTCATTGCCGCAGGGGCCAGGGTTATGGTCGTTGCCCGCCGGCCCGGGCCGTTGGCGGCAGCGCAACGTGAGCTGGGCACTGACCTGTCGATCGTTGCAGGTGATGCGGCAACCGAAGACACCGCCGATCAGTGCATCGACGAGGCGCTGCGCCGCTTCACGAGGATCGACATTCTTGTCAACAATGCGGCACTCAATCTACAGACGGGACCGACTATTGACTTGTTGCTGGACGACTTCGACGCGGTGCTGCGACTTAATTTGCGCGCGCCGCTGATGTGGAGTCAGAAAGTCTGGCATGCGTCGATGAAAGACCACGGGGGCGCCATCCTCAACGTGTCATCACTCGGCGGCCGGATGCTGTATCCGGACATGGGTGCGTACAACACCAGCAAGGCCGCTCTGAACTACCTGACCAAGGTGCTTGCGGCCGAACTCGGTCCGCGGGTGCGAGTCAACGGCCTGGCACCGGGTGTGATCAGAACGGAAATGTCGGTTTCGGCATGGCGGGACGGGAGAGGGGAGCGGTTTGCTGCACGCCTGCCACTGCAACGTCTTGGCGAGGCCCGCGATGTGGCGCGCAGCGCCCTGTTCCTCGTTGGTGATGATGCCGCCTGGATTACCGGCGAAACCTTGACCATTGACGGTGGAACCGCGGTGTCGCTTGGGCGCGGAAGACCGCGTGATGGGAGGCCCGGTTCCAGTCGGGAGTAATGCGACAGCTATGGCATCTCCGCGCCAGGCGCTGCCATCGTTGCGTCGCGCAGGATGGCGCAGCGCACAGCATTCTGACGCTCACCTCCGATGCGCAATTCGCCGGGCAGCACGGCCTCGATAGCGAAGCCCAATTGCTCGAACAGGCGCAATGACCGCACGTCACCTTCCGGCAGCTGGACGAATATCTTTTCCAGATCCAGGGTCGTGAAGCCGAATTCAAGCCAGGCCTTGGCACCTTCCAGTGCGTAGCCGTGCCGGCGCACGCGGGGTTCACCGATCAGAATGCGAAGCTCTGCACGGGCATGCAGTTCATCCCGATCCAGATAGGCGACGGCGCCGACCGGCTGCCCACCATGCAGGCACATCAGCCCGAAGACGTTCTGTGGATGCGTCAACAGGCCGTGGAGACTTCGAGGCTGGGTGGTGGCTGATGACAATATGAAATGCGCGCTTAACAGATCCTGCAGCCAGGCCTCCAGGAGCTTAGAGCGAGGGTCATTGCTGTCAAGCGCATGGATGTGCAGCCGTTGGGAACTGGCCAGCAGATCGCTGTGTGCCGGCAGTTCAGCTGTCTGCGCAGCGGTGCCACGCGCCGCGTCAGAACTCCGCCGTATTGCCAGTTCCGGGGCATTGCATAGCGACAGCAACGCGCTCGCCAGACGCACGTGATCGATGCGTGTGAAGCCGTATGATGTGGCCTGCTCGAATACTGATCGTGCCAGCGTCTCGATTGTGACTGCGGGCATTGGCGGATGACGCTTTTCACTCATCTGACCGGGTAACAGCGGCTAAAAAATCCGTGCCGCCGTGCGCGCCTCCACCAGTTTTTCTTCGGTCATTTTCAGGATCGCATCCGGCGTCGCATCAGCGGTCGGCTGGATGCGGATTATCCGGATGTCGCTGAAACCAATCCAGCGCGCAACGTGCAGCAGATAGGCCTGAAGAAAGTCTGTTTTAATGCCACTTTCGGCGTGCGGGAATCCATCGGCGTAAGCGCTGCCGCTGGCGACAACCAGTTGCAATGGCCGGTCGCGTATCAAGCCGACATATTCACGACGCTGGTTGACGTAGTAGCTCAGCCCTGGCTGGATGATGATGTCGAGGTAATGCTTCAGCCGGTAGGGCAGTGAGAAGTTCCACATCGGTGTAGAGATCAGCACTTTGTCGGCGGACTTCAGCCGGTCTATTTCGTTGACTACGGCCGCCCATTTGCCTGTGGGTTCTACGCCTTTTTCGCCACGTATGAGTGCGGCGATGTGCTGCATCTTCTGGGCAGCAGCTTCGGCGTCAAATTCCGGAAGCGGATAGTCAAACAGCCGCAGCTGAACGATGTCGTCCCCGGGATGGATCTGGCGGTATTCGTCGAGAAAGGCACTTGCCGTCCGCGATGAGAAAGACTGCTCGCCTCGTGGACTTGCCTCTATATGGAGAAGTTTTGCCATGTCAGGATCTTCTACTCATCAACGCGTCCTCCCGGACGGATAATACAATTCACTGTCAGCAGCCACCCGGCGCAGAGCCGCGGCCGCTGCGAAGCGTTGACGCAGACAACCGCCATGCGCTCGCGCTCCGCCGGACTTCCCGAGGCCACGCAGCGTCCGGAGATGATCGTAAGTGAGCGCAACAGGCATGAACTCCGCCGGATAGCCAGGTCGCGCCGCCGAGAGCGGGAAGAGCGGCCTTCCTCGTCAATCAAGTTGACATAGTAGATGAGCCCGGCAATGGCCGTCCAGTTTTGCCTGCGTACCGGGTCGCAGTATGCGTTTGCGATTGTCAATATACGTGACTATTATGAACCGTCTATATTCGGCCCGAAGAAGTCCTGATGGGGTCGTTTTCTTGTTCGGCGCCCCGTTATGACTGTCAGCACACACCAGCGGCTCAGGGATTCCCTGATCTATCCGTTCCCGACCCCACCTGCACCAGGAGAACTGGTGCAGGTGGGGTCGGGCGTGTACTGGCTTCGGATGCCGTTGCCTTTCTCGCTCGATCACATCAATTTGTGGCTGATCGAGGATGGCGGCGGCTGGACCATCGTTGATACCGGTCTTGGGACGTTGGTGACCCGCAAGTTATGGGAGACACTGCATTCCACCGTCATGGGCGCAAAACCGGTAACGCGCATTATCGTTACACACTTTCACCCGGATCACGTGGGCCTGTCGTTATGGCTGACTGAGCGCTTCGGTTGCGAGCTATGGATGACCGAGCGTGAGTATCAGATGGCCAGATGGGCCGTCTATGGCGATGACTTCGACGACCTCACGGTACGACAGGAGTTTTTTCGGCAGCATGGCTTAAGTGGCAAGAAACTTGAATCCCTTGCAACCTTGGGCGGTTCCTATCGGGATGGTGTATCGGGTCTGCCAGCGACTTGCGTTCCTGTCGAGCACCGACAAGGCCTGCAGATTGGCGGTCATGAATGGCGGGTCATAACAGGGAATGGGCATTCGCCTGATCACGCTGCGTTGTACTGTGCGGCGTCAGGCACGCTGATCTCCGGCGATCAGATCCTTCCCGTCATAACGCCCCATGTTGGTGTCTGGGCCTCGGAACCAGACGCTGATCCGGTCCGTTGCTATCTGGAATCGCTCCGTCGCTTCGTCGACCTTCCTGCAGATACGTTGGTGCTGCCAGCCCACGGACTGCCGTTTATCGGCTTGCCGGAGCGCCTCGAAGCACTTGAGCGCCATCATGCGCAGCGCTTCGATATTCTTCTGCGAGCGTGCGAGCGGCCGCATATGGCGTCGCGGCTGCTTGACGTCATGTTTCGCCGTCGACTCGACACGCAGCAGCTGTACTTCGCAATCGGAGAAGTTGTGGCGCACCTTAACTACCTTTACGTTGACGCCAATCTCTCTCGCTCGATTGACAATAAAGGCCGCTATCAGTTCCAGCGATCGTGACTCGCTCTGCTTCGATCAGCGCTGCGGCCGTTTCATGGCAGGCCGCAGCTCCGGCAATTTTACGCTCCGTTGTACCAGCTGCCAGCTGCCGCCAGTACCGTATTGGGCATCCAGGCGCATCATCGACCGGTAATAAAACCGGGCAAACCATGCAGTGAAGACCAGCACTATGGCAACCGGCTTCCATCCCAGCGGCCATGTCTCGCCATAGGCGAAGTACTGGATCGAAGCGAACGCCGCATACAGCCATGCGTTGAGGGCTATTGTTGCCCAGATGGCAATGCCTCGATAGCGGTGGGGATTTCCCGAGAACTGTTTGGTCATGACGGATCCTGGACCAGGATGAGGCGGGTTTGTACAGCGGGTATCACAATAGCGTTCAAAAAGGCTTGACCACTGCAAGGTACATCACGAGCACTCCGAAAAAAACGACAGGTGCGCTTGTGATCAGCAGAAACCACCAGTGTCGTTGTATGCCCCGCTCATACCTGTCCGGGTCGCCGCTGGCGCGGAGCAGCTGCTTTTTTCCGCCGAGGTGGGACAAGTAGTAATCACAAAACTCTATTGGCAAAAATACACTGATTACAATCAGCAGCTTCAGCAGGAACCAGCCCGCTGCCGGACTCCAGCCGGCGGTAATCCAGAGCAGTGGGCCGGTCAGCAGCACCACGGGAAAAGCGAGATGCTCGTAAATGACGCCGTGATCAAATCGCTCCATCACCCAGTCACGCAATGCGATGATTTCAAGGTCGTTCGGGTTGCGCCGCCAGGCCTTGAAAACCGGAACGAGATAGAAGGCGTAACCAACGGCTGTAGTCCACAGCCATGCCGTCACGGCGATCAGGTGGATGAGCTTGATGTAGAGGTAATATGGTCCAAGCACACCCTGTAGAAATGTCAGCATCGGTGAGCACCCCATAACTAAACATGTCAATTATATTGACTTTCGCTGATGTGTAAAGGAAAGTGATGCCGGTTTCAATCGATCTGAACGGTCACTGATGTACTCGTTCACACAACTGATACAACGTGCGGCAACGGTCAATCGCCATGGCATTGCCAGCCGCTTTCAGGGCCGCAGTACGACCTGGGGCGATACCCGCGATTGCGTGCAGCGAATCGCCGGGGCCCTGTCTTCCATTGGAATCGCCGGCGGTGACCGGGTGGCGATCCTCGCGACCAACAGTGACAGCTATTTTCAGTGGCTGTTCGCCATTCCCTGGGCCGGCGGTGTGGTGGTGCCGGTAAACACGCGCTGGTCTGCCGACGAGATCGTTCACTGCCTGGATGACTCGGGCAGCCGAATCCTGATAGTCGACCAGGCCTTTTATGCCGTTGCGCAGGACATCCGGGGGCGGCTGAAAACCGTCAAGCACCTGGTCTGCGTCGGCTGCACGAGTGTGCCTGATGGAGACGCATCGCTTGAGGTTCTGATGGCTGCGTGCAAGCCGGTGGTCGATGCAGGGCGGGGCGGCAGTGATCTGCTGGCGCTCTATTATACCGGTGGGACGACCGGGCGCTCCAAAGGAGTGATGCTGACTCACGAAGGGATGATCATCAATACGCTGCAATGGGCTTTTGAGATCGGGGTTGGTCGGGACGACCTGCTCCTGATCGTCGCGCCAATGTTTCACCTGGTCGGTGGCCTGAACTCGGTGGCGGCAGCGCTGTTGGCAGCTGGTGTGTGTGTCGTGCCGCGCTTCGATGTCCGGAACCTGTTGCATACGATTGCCGAGCAGAAGGTCAGCAAAGTAGCGATGGTGCCTACGATGATCAATGCACTTGTCTCGCATCCCGATATTGGCGCATTCGACCTGTCCAGCCTGAGTCGCATCAGTTACGGCGGGTCACCGATTTCCGAGACGCTGCTGCGGCGCACGCTGGAGGCGCTGCCGCATGTCAGGCTTTACCAGGTATATGGGCAAACGGAGGGTGGGCCCAATATCTCGGTTCTGAGGCCGGAGGATCACAAGCTGACAGACGACTTGAAGGGTCGCCTTGCCTCGGCCGGGCAGCCGATAGTCGGCACGGAGGTTGCTATTCATGATGAAGGCGACGCTGTTCTCAGCTGTGGACAGATTGGAGAGATCTGCGTCCGGGGACTGACGGTGTCACCAGGATACTGGAATCTCCCTGAGGTGACGGCCGAGGCCAACAGGGGTGGCTGGTTGCACACTGGCGACGCCGGGTACCTTGATGAGGATGGCTTCCTCTACATTGTCGATCGCGTCAAGGACATGATCATCACCGGCGGCGAGAACGTTTATTCCCAGGAAGTGGAGAATGTCCTTTATGAACACCCGGCCGTTGCCGAGTGTGCCGTGTTTGGCATTCCCGACGAACGCTGGGGTGAGCGGGTTCATGCAGTGGTTCGACTTCGGGAGGGACACAGCGCCTGCCGCGAGCAGCTGATCGCTCACTGCAGGCACCATCTGGCGGCCTACAAGTGTATTCGCAGCGTTGATTTCCGCGTTGAACCGTTTCCGTTGAGCGGTGCAAACAAGATTCTCAAGCGGGAATTGCGGGCACCTTACTGGGCGGCACGGGAAAGGCAGCTGTAAGGTCCTTTATCCGGTAAATTCGGACACTTCTACCCCGTCCTCCAGGGCATCCTGATACTCGACGCTCGATCGCTCGTAGCGGCTGCGGTAATGCCCGCAGGTACGCACATAGTTCAGATAATCTGCTACGTTGAAGAAGCCGACGTTGTCTGCAACGACTACCGTGCCGGGCCGTAACAGGTGGTTTGCCTCAAGGCGTCGCAGATCAGGAAGGTATACGTCTTTCCAGTGATCCAGAAAAATTGCGTCGAACGGGCCTTCCAGCGAGCTGATTTCGCTTTCCAGCGTACCGCGGCGAAAAGTCACTACTGATGCCAGGCCGGCATGCTTGACGACCTGCATGGCCACTGCGGTATTTCTGCGGCTGATCTCGATTGCCGTCAGGTGACCGCCGCATGCGGCGAGGTACTCGCCGATGAGCGTTGCGGAGTAGCCGCAGTAGCTACCGATCTCGAGTACGCGGCGGGCCTGTGCATCGCGCAGAGCCTGCAGAAGAATTTCGCCTTTCTTCGGGCCGACGCTCTGCAACCAGCGCCGCTGTCTGGAAAACGTATCCATGGTTTGCAGCACGGACTGCGGCGAGCCGCTGGTAGCGTGCTTGAGAACGAACTCCAGGGCGGCTTCTTCACGGCGCTGCCGGTGCACATATTTGTCAATGAGGTTGGTGACATACTGGCTGCTGAAAAACCAGGCGATGTGAGGGATGGATGCAAATCGTTTTCTGACTGTCATTGCCACGGGCTACCCCTCCGATATACGGCGTGGATAAGCTGGCCAGCTAGCCAGTCATGGTAACGATGACTTTGCCCATTACGGCCCGGTTTTCCAGACAGGTGAGCGCCATCGAGGCCTGATCGAGAGAAAACACACGGTGAATTGGCGGGGCTACTTTGCCACTGCGGAACAATTCACACAGGGCCGCCATGTTACGGGTGGCCTCGGCTGGTTCCTCTTCACGAAAACGACCGTAGTACACGCCAACGATGGCGCAGCCCTTGAGCAGTGCAAGGTTGACTGGAAAACGCAGGATGGTGCCGCTCGCGAAACCGACAACCAGTATGCGTCCATTCCAGTTGATGCAGCGAGTCGCCTGCTCAAACAGGTCGCCGCCGACGGGATCGAAAATTACATCAGCACCACGCTGGTTCGTCAACGCCTTGACCGAGTCGCGCAGGTTCGTTGTGGTGTAGTTAATCACGGCATCAGCGCCATTGGCGGTCAGGAACTCAAGTTTGTCATCAGTACTGGCAGCGGCGAGCACGCGTGCCCCCATTGCCTTACCGATCTGGACAGCGGCGATGCCGGTCCCGCCTGCGGCACCCAGCACCAGCAGCGTCTCGCCTGGCCGCAGTTGCGCACGCTGGGCGAGGGCATGATAGGAAGTACCGTAGACACCGGGAAAGGCTGCAGCGGTTTCCATGGACATTCCGCGCGGCAAATGATCGATGTCGCGGGTTTTGGCGACGACATACTCGGCCAGACCACCGAGAAACGTTGTTGCCATGACAGGCTGGCCGATATGCACATCGTTGACGCCAGGACCGAGTTGGTCGATGACACCTGCAACTTCACCGCCGGGGATGAAGGGCAAGGGTGGCTTGTCCTGGTATTTACCTTCCACAAGCAACAGGTCGGGAAAATTTATGCCGCAGGCACTGACTCTTATCCGCACCTGGCCTGGGCCCGCTACCGGTGTGCTGGTAACGCCTGCCTTGAGGTCCTGCACTGGACCATGCTGGTGGCAGAGAACGGCTTTCATGGTTTCAGTCATGAGTCAGGGTGCCTCAGCCATTCCCGGCGGGCTGGTGCCCGGTGATCCACATCACCAGCGTCTCCGCGACCAGCGCCGGCCGGGCTTCGCCTTTGATCTCAACTGTCACCTCGGACTTCATCAGCATGCGATCTGGCCCCTTGTCCTCGATCGAGAGTAGTGTCGATACGGTACGGATCGATGCGCCGACATGCACCGGGTTAAGAAAACGCAGGCGATCAAGCCCATAGTTGATGCCCCAGGCGACACCGGCAGGCTGCAGAATGATCGGCTCCAGCATCTGCGGCAACAAGGCCAGAGTCAGATAACCATGCGCAATGGTTGAGCCATAAGGAGTGTTACGGGCGGCTACCGGATCGACGTGGATAAACTGGTGGTCGCCGGTGACGGTGGCGAATTGATCGATCCGCGTCTGGTCGATCTCAAGCCACTCATCAGCAACAAGGCGCTTGCCGATGAACTCCGCAAGTGCATCTCTGGTGACGATCATCGCCAATGAAATCTCCCGCCGCGGCGAAGGGTTAAGGAACCACTCACGGTCCGATGTTCCGAAGCGTAGCATCTCGTAAACTAGATTGACAAGATTGATGGCCCCATGTAGCTTCAAGCGGACTCGCGGTGCAACTGCTGCCAGCAGTATGGAGACAGCGCAATGCCGATCACAGCCAACGGCCTCATGCGTCCGGCTGTCGCCATCACGGGCCTGGGAGTGGTGTCCGCCTACGGTTGCGATACACAGGCGTTCTATGACGGCGTGATCGGCGAGAGGCCGGTGATCGAAGTGGTGGTTTTGCCGCGGGATCCCTCGGGGCGCTGCGTCTGGTGGTCGATGGTCAGGAACTTCGATCCCCGTGCATGGCTGGACGACAAGGTCATCGAAGGCACCGACGTTTTGGCTCAATGGGCGATCGCCGCTGCCGCGCAAGCTATTCGGCAAGCCGGCTTGGCGCTTGATCCGGTACGTACAGCTGTCGTTCAGGGCACCAGCATGTCGGGAGTGCAGTCGCTGATGCGTGCCCAGTACGAGATCGATGTCAACGGGCCGGCGGCATTTCCGCGCAAAACGATGATGAAGGCGCTCACCAACATGGGGGCAGCCCAGATTACGATGTTGTATGGCTTGCACGGCCCCAGCCTGACCATATCCACGGCGTGTGCATCCAGTATCGATGCGCTCGGAATTGCAGCAGGCCTGATCACTGCCGGTCGTGCAGATGCCGCCATCGTCGGTGGAACCGAGGCCGGCCACAGTCTCATCTCCGGTGGTGCCACCGCTGATTTCGTTCCTGCCATGGTTTACGCACCCGCAATGTTTGGTATGCAGTCGCCCTCGAGCGATCCGCGCCGTGCCTGTATGCCTTTTGACAAGGAGCGCTCGGGTATCGTGACCAGTGAAGGCGCAGCCGCTTTTGTCCTTGAACGTGCTGATCTGGCCGCAAAGCGGGGAGCCAGAATATTCGGTTATGTCCGCGGTTACGGCTCTATTGCCGATGCTTTCCATCCGTCAGCCCCTGATCCGTCCGGGCAGTGGGAGGCACAGGCCATGCGCATGGCTCTTGACGATGCCGGCCTTGTAGCGGACGACGTAGATTGCCTTTATGCACATGCCACCGGTACACCAATAGGAGATACGCCGGAAATACGCGCGATCAACGCGGTTTACCGTCACAGAAGCAAGCCACTTGCTGTGACATCGATCAAGGGGCATTTCGGGCATGCAGCTGCAGCTTCTGGTGGCCTGTCGCTGATCGCGGCGCTGCTCGCCATGACAGACGGCAAAGTCGTGAATACCGCCAATACCACCACGCCGGATCCGGAAATCGGGTTTGACCTGGTACTGAGAGCGCCGCGGGCGATGGATGTGGCAGTCATTCAGGTCAATGCCTTTGGCTTCGGCGGACAGAATGCTTCGATCGTGGTCAGCCGCGACCCGGTGGATATCCCGTCAGCCCGGCGATCCACCTAAGTTATGCGTTTCACCATCGTCGACAGCATTGCCATGCGTTGCTTTGCGTTCCCGGATCGCCCGGCGATCGAGGTCGCCGGCACTGCAGGAGCGATGAGTTATGGTGAGGTCTGGTGCCGCATCTCTGGTCTCGCCACCGCGTTGTCAGCCTGTGCGTCCGGTCGGCATGGCCGCATGGTCGGGTTGCTGCTACCGAATGGTCCCGATGCTGCGCTGGCTATTGCCGCTTGTCAGCTGGCTGATGTGGTTGCGGTACCGGTCAATGGTCGGCTCAGTCCGCCGGAGATGCGCCATATTCTGGGCGATGCTGACTGCCGGATATTGCTCACCGCAGGTGATTTCGTTACCACCGCGCGGCGGGTCTGCGAGGGACTGCCTGTAGCGGTGATCGACGCCGCGGGCGTCAAGACGCCAGTCCATGCCCCGAGGCCAGCAACGGGCAACAGGGAGATCGGTGCAGAAGTTTGTGTCATCGGCTATACCTCCGGGACTACCGGATTTCCCAAGGGTGCGATTTATACGCACGACTACTACACCATGAACAACTATCGCTGGGGCTGGGAGTTTGGCCTGTCAGCGGACCACACCGTTCTGATAGCTGGTCCGATGTTTCATATTTCTTATGCAGGTTTTGCGCTTGCGGGCCTCATGATCGGCGCCACTGTACGGATTCTGCCGGAGTTTTCTGCTGCTGCGGCACTGGACGAACTCAGCACGCGTTGCACATTTGCATTTCTCGTGCCAACCATGCTGACCCTTATAGTCGACGAGTGGCGTCAGCGTGGCTGCCCACCGGTCAGCGCAGCCCGCCACGTCATCAGTGCCGGTGCGCCCGCAACCATCGAGCTGCTACGCACTGCGATGCAGATGTTTTCGTCTGCCAGGCTTGCTGAGATGTATGGCTGGACGGAAGGCTCTTTCGTTACCTACGAAGTCAAGTGTGCAGATACCCTGCTGCCCAACTGTGTGGGGTGGCCGGCCGTGGGCGCCGACGTCGTCGTATTCGATGAAAACGGTGAGCTGTGCGGCATCGGCGCGGCTGGAGAGGTTGGTGTCAGGAGCGGCGTGCCATTCGCCGGCTACCTGGGCGCCACCGAGGCGACGGAAACATGCTTCCATCGCGGCTATCTCATGTCGGGTGACATAGGTGTCTTCCAGGCTGACGGCCGCCTGTGCATCGTTGATCGCAAGAAGGATGTCATCATCACCGGAGGAGAGAACGTTTACACCATAGAGGTCGAGCGTGTGTTGCTCGAACATCCGGCCATTCGTGAATGTGCCGTGGTTGGCCTGCCGGATGACAGATGGGGTGAGCGGGTCGCTGCGCTGCTGGTAGTCGATCCGCTCGCCACACCGGACCCGGCCTTGCTGGCAGATTTCTGCCGCGCGCGACTCGCAGACTACAAGGTCCCGCGGGAGATGGTTTTTGTCGATGCCTTGCCCCGCAACTCAATGGGCAAGGTACGAAAGTCGCTTGTCATTGAGCTGTTGGCTGAGCGCGCACATTTGGCGTAGGGCTGCAGCTGCTGTCAGTGGAGTTGACAGCCGTGATGTGCCTTATAAAACCGGGGATATGAGCCGGAGGCTCCGCTGGCTGGGTCAGGAAGGAAAGGAATATGATTCATACGAGAAAGACTGTCCTGATTACTGCGGGCAACGGTAACCAGGCTCGCGCCGTCATTCCCAAGCTTGCGGCAGCCGGCTTCCGGGTAAGGGCCATGCGCCGCGTTGACCGCTCTGGACCGGGGCCACGGGATTTCGGCGCGCATGAAGTCATTATTGGCGATGCCTGCAATCCCGATGACGCCCTCAACGCCATGCAGGGCGTTCACGCCGTATACCATGTTGGCCCTTCCTTCCATCCGAGTGAGCGCGAGATGGGATTCAACATGATTGAGCAAGCGCGCCGCGCCGGCGTAGAACACTTTGTCTTCAGTTCGGTGCTGCATCCGATTCTCACTGGTCTGCCTCAACACCAGATCAAGCGCGATGTAGAAGAAGAGCTGCTTGAATCAGGTTTGAACTTTACCATCTCGCAGCCGGCCGATTATATGCAGATGGTGTCGGTGGGGGTCTTGCCAGACCGTTCGTTATTTCTGCTTGGCTGGAGCCTTGACAAGCGCCAGGCCCTTGTCGACCTCGATGACGTGGCGGACGTGTTGACCACTATCCTCATCGAGGGCGAGGCGCACTACGGTGCCACCTACGAGTTGAGCAGTGGCGACAACCTCTCTGGCCACGGCATTGCCGAGTTACTGTCGCAGGCTTTCGGACGCCCGTTCACCGCAAAGCAGTTCGAGCACAAGTACGATCGGCCCATCCCTGATATTCTGGGCCACTACGACGAAGCGCATAGCCGCCACCAAATGTCAGTATTTAAGGTGGTCATTGACTGGTATAACCGCTACGACTTTATTGGCAATGGAAATGTGTTGCGTGCGCTGCTTGGCCGTAGCCCGACTTCCTTTTTTGAATTCGTGCGCAAGCGTTTCGACATTAAGGACTAAATCGTTCCTTCGCTCTTCGAATATCATCAACACCAAAACAGAAAGTTGCCGGCAAAAAAATCGCTTGAATACATTACGGGGTCGTTCCCCGCGACACCAATTCCTGCAGCTTCTGTTGCCTCACGCGGCGTGAATCTATTATCCCTTGGCATGCCAAAAGCCCCGGCGTGACGGAGCACTTGCTCCCGTGTATCCGGCAGTACCGAGGGCGCCTGCAAGCGGAATACGGAGGTGGCCTCAGCTAATTTCCGGGGGGGGGATTGCCGTCGACTGAACTTCACAAATTGAAAGTTTCACCGACCATTTTTTCCGAAAGAGTCCAAAGTTTTCTGGCGCTCTCGGGGTCGAGTGCATAGGCTCGCACGCCATACGCTTGGTCAGGGTCCGTCGTTTCGGCAATTTGGCAATCTTCAAGGTATAGACCGCCCTTCCCATTGAGTGCGGGACTCGTTGCCGCCCACACGCTTGTCGCCGTACCCTGCGGCAAGGTCTTGGGCTTCATCTTTGCGCCACCGGGCACCTTGGCAACTTCGGCCAGCATTTCCTGCAGGTTATCCGCACTGAAATAGCGTGACAGATCCGTGAGGATTACGCCCGGATGAAGGGCAAACGCGCGCACACCCCTATCCTGGAACCTTCGGTCAAACTCTACTGCAAACAAGATATTGGCTGTCTTTGACTGGCCATAGGATTCGAAGCGTCGGTAAGGCGTCGTTTCGAAATTTGGATCCTCCAGGTTCACGTCAGACAAGGCATGGAGAAAGGCGCTTAGCATAATGACGCGGGCCGGCGCACCGGCCACCAGTGCCGGTGCCAGACGGTTTGTCAGGACAAAGTGCCCAAGGTGATTCGTGCCGAACTGACGCTCGAATCCGTCTTGCGTTATCGAAAAACCGGTTCCCATGACACCCGCATTGCATATCAGGATATTCAGCCTCTGGTGCCTGGAGAGAAATTCGTCCGCGAATGCGCGAACGCTTTCAAGTGACGAAAGATCCAATTTGCAGAGCTCGAAATTGCCGGGTGGAGCGAGCCTCTTCAGCTCTTCCAAGGCACTCTTGCCCTTTTTCATCTCACGTACGGCCATCACAACATGCGCTCCGTGCGATGCAAGTGCGCGCGTCGTCTCAAACCCCAGGCCAGCCGATGCCCCCGTCACGATGGCCGTTTTGCCCGTGAGGTCGATACCATCCAGGACGTCATCTGCTATCGAATAGTGGCCAAATCGCTGTCTTGCCTGTCCCATTCTGTTGGTCCCTTGTTTCCCTTTTCAATTGTCAGCCGGGTGACGCGAAACACCGCTCGCGGCGTTCGGAGAACCGGTGTCGGGTCCTCACAAAAGCCACCGCTTCCCGCCGACGCGTTGGGCTCAGTACTGTCTCATCATCATGATTCTGGTTTCCTTCCAATGCTGAGTTTGCGTACACAACATCTGGACCAGAATTTCCTGGTTGGCTCAGCAGGAGATGGCTTTTGTCGACGCCTTGCCCCGCAACTCGATGGGTAAGGTACGAAAGTCGCTTGTCATTGAGCTATTGGCTAAGCGCGTGCATTTAGCGTGGTGATAAATTAAACTTGTCAGCGGAGTTGACAGTTACATGCTGATCAATTAACTTGACAACCGGCCGCATGGCTCGCGCGTTGAGTTGCTGTGGCCGGGGCAACAAAAGCGCGATTTCGTACCGTCCATTATCGACTGCCACGAAACTGATCAGGGGGAAATATGTCGCACTATAAATCTGGCTGCAATGTCATTGTCACGCTGTTGATGGCGATGATGTTTGGTGGCACCGTTGCACATGCTCAGGACACCTCTGGCGGTGCCCTGCCAGAAATTGTCGTTACCGCGCAAAAGCGCGAGGAACGGCTCCTCGATGTGCCGATTTCCATAGCGGTCGTCAGCGGTCAGGTGCTCGACGAATTCAAGGTTACGGCGATGGACGATATAGATCGGCTGGTGCCCAATCTATACGTTCAAAACACACCCGGAAGCAATGCGTTTTACTTGCGTGGTATCGGCTCGACGCCTGGTAACCTCGCCGTCGAAGCGTCCGTAGGATTGTTTGTCGATGGAGTCTATGGCGGTCGGTCCCGTCAGTTCATGCTGCCGTTTTTTGATATCGAGCAAGTCGAGGTGTTGCGTGGCCCGCAAGGTGCGGCGTTTGGCGTTAACACCAGCGCCGGTGCGGTGAGCATCACCTCGGCGAAGCCGACCAAGGACCTCATGGCCCGTGTAAGTGCCAGTTACGAGTTTGAGTTCGACAGTTATGAGGTTGGAACCGTTGTCTCTGGTCCGTTGACCGATCAGCTGCAGGGACGAATTGCGGTTCAGTATCAGGACATTGGCGGGTATCTGCACAATACGGTGACCGGCGATGACTCACCGGAATACGAGAACACCCTGATGCGTGGGTCACTGGCGTGGCAACCGACGGAGAACCTCTCCGCAAGCCTCAAGCTCGAACACGCAAACTTTGATATGTACGGGAACAGCTACCAACGTATCTTGCTGCCGGAATACATCGATGACGATAAATTGGAAACGGCCGGTTTTGGCCAGAAAGACGTCGACAAGACCGATGCGACGAATCTCACGCTTCGCGCAGATTACAGCATCGCTGAGGGGACGTTGACGTCGATCACCGGCATATCCAAGTATAACTATGACAAGTACATCAATGCTGACGCGATGCCGACAAATACCTGGCTGACGCGATTCCAGGAGGACTTCCAGCAGTTCTCGCAGGAGTTTCGTTTTGTTTCAGTAACCGGTGGAAAGTTCGACTACCTGGTCGGCGGCTATTTTCAATACAACGAGATAGATCCGCTGATTGCGACCACTAGGACCATCTTCCCGACTACAGCGGGGCCATTCAATGGCACCAGTGAGGTGAACTATCAACAGGACGACCAAATGTACTCGGTGTTTGGCAGTCTGGGCTGGAACTTTCTGGATCACTGGCGCCTGGTCGGCGACCTGCGTTACACCGATGATGACAAGGATGCGACGCAGCAAAGACAAATAGTGTCCGGTTTCTTGCCACCGAACTGGGGTGCTCAGCGCCTCGACGGCAGCCGTAGCGATTCCACGCTGGATCCCGGCGTCAAGCTGCAGTGGCTACCCAGCGAGGACCTCATGGTCTACGCCTCCTACGCAGAGGGCTCCAAGAGCGGCACCTGGCAGGGCAGCTCGCGAGATGTGACCGCCGCCAACTGGGCGCTGCAAGGCGAATCGTCGGAAAACTATGAGGTGGGTGTAAAAGCCAAGCTCCTGGATGGGAGGGCGTTCATCTCTGCGACGATTTTCAACACTGATTTCAAGGATCTGCAGGTATCCCGGTGGAACGGGACGTCGTTCTCGGTGGCAAACGCCGCCAAAGCCAATTCCAAGGGGCTCGAGGTAGATGGCCAGTGGCGCATCAGCGACGCCTGGTCCCTGCACGGCGGTTTTGCCTACCTGGATGCCAAGTACGACGACTTCCCGGGCGCGCCCTGTCCCTTTGATAATCCGACCTGTAACCCGGCTACCAACAATCTTGCCGGCACACGGCTGGGCTTCGCACCGGAATGGAGCGGCAATCTCAGTGCCACTTTTGAGCATGCAATCGTCAACTCACTGTTGCTGAAGGCAATCGTCTCCGTGCAGTACCGGGATGATGTCTGGCTGGACACGGCGGGCGATGCCGGACCGGACTACAACAAGCAGGATGCGACGACCTGGATTGACGGCAGACTTTCTGTGAGTACCGATGACAACCGCTGGACCATCGCGTTATACGGCAAGAATCTGACAGATGAACAGACCATATCGCACAATTTTCCGTTTCCGTTCCCGGCCGATGTGATCGCGGGTCGCCAGACCTACATAAACGGTACTGACCGGTTTCGCGAGATAGGCGCGGAAGTGATCTTCAGCTACTGAACGACCGGATTCTGTCGCAAGTCGGGTGCGTCATCCGTTCCTGGGTGGCGCACCCGGATAGATGCGGAACCGTGGATCTCAGAGGTTGCTCTTTCGCCAGCGCGAACCCGGTGACCTGGCTGTCGAGGTACGGGGAGCGCGCTTGCTGCGTGCCTCGATGACAACTGGCCCCCAGTCCGCGTAGAGAAGCCTGCGCAGATCGTTGATCGTATTCTTGCCGAAGCGCCTTTCGAGCTCGGTCTCCATCATGGCGATAGCGCGCAGCGCAGACGTATAGATACCCTTGCCGCCCTTGCTGGGTTCGACGATTTTGGCGCGGCCATCCTCGGGGTCGGGCACTATATGGATCAGCCCTTCGTGCTCCATCTCCATCAGCGTCCGTTGAATTGCCTGCCTGCTGACACCGATTGCCCGTGCCAGGTCTGATGGCCTCGTTACGCCATCAGACAGGTTGACCATTACCATTGACTGGGTACGCGATAATGAAGGCCAGCCACCAGCAGCAAGATTCTTCTGCAGGCATTCATCGCACCAGTAAAATGCGTGGAGCAATCCTCTCATCACCGATTTATCTGGTACTGGCATGATCCTGTATTTCTGACGCTCAGAGCTCTTTTTCAGGCAAGGTCATTGGTTCCCAGCCAGTTGCCAATGACGTCAATGGCTTCGTTGAGCTGCCGGGGTTGGCCGATATAGTAGTGCGTTGCGCCCTTGATTTCCGCCAATTCCTTGCGTGAGTGTGAAATGGCGTCATAGAGCCGAAGCGTGTGGCTAGGCGTGCAGGCGTCGTCGGCCGAGTTACCGACAACCAGGATCGGTACGCTGATGCGGCGGGCGCAACGTTCGCCGTCGGCGTTTGAGTCATCCAGGCTCCACTGCGACAGCCAGCTGCGCAGAGTGCAGAATCGCGCCAGGCCAATCGGGCTGTTGTTGACCACTTGCGGGTCGCCTAGAAAGCACCAGCGTGGCTTGCGGTCATTCGGGTCTACTGTGGGATCGAGAAAGCGCGGGTCAGCCATGGTGCCATGTACGACAAAGCCAAATTCTTCTGCAACACGGTCTTGATGACGTAACTCGTCCAGCTTGCTCTTGACCCAGCCGGTGATCCGCCGGTTACGTTGCTCCTGGGCAGCCCGGTAGCGCTCAATAAACTCGTTGCTGAAGGGTGGCTGATTGGGGTTCGCCGGGTTGTATATGTTCAGCTCCGGGTCGCGAACCTCTGGTCGGGCCTCGTCAAGTATGGATGCATCCATCCACTCGGTCAGGGTTCGTGCGCGACTGACGTGTGCGGCGAGAAACATCACCCCGTCCGCAGGGGTGAGTGCGGCACTCGTCAGATCTGGCGGATCACCCGCCGGCGTGGCGGTTACGGTCGGATGCTCTGCCTGAGACTGGTAGAACGCTGACAGTGAGCCCCCACCACTCCAGCCGCCGAGAATCACCTTGTCGTAGTTCCACCGCTCCTTTGCGTCGCGGACGCAGGCGCCGAGATCCACTGCGACTTTCTCCATGATCAGGGCGTAGTCCACGCCCGGATAGCGACTGTTGCAGTAGATGACATGAAAGCCGGCTTTAGCCAGTGCTACGGGCATAGGCAGATACTCGCCGCCGCCAATCGGGTGCATGAAAACGATGACCGATCGTGATGGGCGATCCCTGGGCCGCAGCAGATGCGCTTTCAGGGTTACCCGACCGACTTCGCCCCCGTAGGTGTCCTTGAACAGGGCAGTCTCGTCGAAAACCATGATGTACGGAATGCGCTCATAAGCGCTTGCCGCCTTGTTTGTCTTGCTCATTGCGCGTCTCCTGCACTGTGACAGCCAGTCCGGCCATCGTAATCATCCAGCAAAAAAAACCGGCAGCGCCTGTAGCGCTGCCGGTGCTTTCTGGTGCCCGGATCCATATTGGCTGTCGCTGGGCCCGGCAAGTGTACAAGTCTTCGCACGCATCAAGCATGCGGCGATGCTCAGGACTTTTTGCGGTTTGCCTGCCGGCTACGCATGTCGATTGCGGCCGCGCCGAACTTGGCTTCTTTGGCGGCCCGCGTCCGCGTGTTCCATTTGCGGACGTTCTCGTGTGCGACCTTTTGCGCATCCGCCATGGCCTTGTCGTAGACCGGTGTCCTGACGCAGATCTCGGTCTGCAGGCCATTTGGGTCATACATGTAAACTGACCGCACAATGCCGTGATCGACGGGACCAAGGCAGCTCACGCCCGCGGCATTGATACGGTTCTGCCATTCCAGCATCTCTTCCTCAGTGTCTACCTCAAAAGAGATGTGCCGGTTAAAACTGTGCGCACGCTCGAATTGATCTGCTTTTGCACCGACCGGTTCGTCAAAAAATGCAATCAGATTACCGTTACCCAACTGAAAGAACAGGTGCAGGTACGGCGTTTCTTCCTCCAGTCCGGGGATTCTTTCGTTCAACAATGCCGCAACAAGTGGAATGCCGAGTACGTCCTCATAAAACCAGCGTGTCTGCTCGGAGTCGCGACAGCGATAGGCTGCATGGTTGATGCTGTTAAGTACGGCCAGTTGACCGGGCCGGGAGTTCTTTGCTGGGCTACTCATTTCCACTGTCCCTCTGGTTAAAAAACTGGCGGACATCGCGCCGAATGCGGATGCCAACCAGATCAGGCTCTCATTCGCCTGCCAAGTTGTCAACCAAGGTGACTAGTTATTAAATTAAGGACCGGTTTGATCAACTGGCATCGGGCTCCCCGAAATCGAAGCCAGGTCCATCGCTGCGATAGCGTTTCAGGTAACGTCGGCCGATTGACTGGATGTGCACCTCGTCAGGCCCATCGTAGATGCGGGCCTCGCGGGCATGCAGGTACATGCGCCCAAGCGGCGTGTCGTCGGTCAGTCCCAGCGCGCCGTGCACCTGGATGGCGCGATCGACTACATTGTGCAACATGCGGGCGCCGACGACCTTGATGATACCGATCATCTCGCGGGCGTCGCTGCCGGCGTCCAGTTGCCTCGCAGCCTCCAGTGTCAGCATCCGGCAGGCCTGTATCTCGGCGGCACTTTCAAATACGTGGCTCTGCATCAGTTGCTTGCGAGAGAGCGGTTCGCCGAAGGCCACACGTTCGTTGAGGCGGCGACACATCAGGTCAAAGGCTCTCTGTGCCTGTCCCAGCCAGCGCATGCAGTGGAATATACGGCCCGGTCCCAATCGCTGCTGTGCTATTGCGAAGCCTGCGCCACGTGGGCCGAGCAGGTTGTCCTGCGGTACCTGTACGTTGTCATATTCGACCTCCCAGTGACCACCCGGAATGCCGAACAGAGGCGTCTCGCGCACGATGCGATAGCCCCTGGTATTGGTTGGTACGATAATCATGCTGAAGCATTCGTGTCGCGGCGCGTCGCTCTCCGTGCGACACATGACCGTGGTGTATTCCGCGTCGCCAGCGCCCGTGGTAAACCATTTTCGACCGTTGATTGTCCATCGACCATTGTCGAGGCTTGCTGTCGTCTGCAGCTGAGTGGGATCGGAGCTGGCCACGTCAGGTTCTGTCATCGCGAAACTGGGAATAATCTCACCAGCGACGAGGGGACCGAGATAGCGGGTGCGCCACTGTGGTGCTGCATGGCGGTGCAGCATCAGCGAGTCCTGCAGCGATAGCGTTCCGAGCGCCTGCATGGCGTAGAACGACCTTCCTATCACTTCGTTGACGTGCACGTAATCGAGAAACGGCATTCCCTGGCCACCGATCTCCTGCGGGTGCCCGAGTGCCCACAATCCGGCTGTCTTGGCCTCTTCGATGAGGCGAGCCATGATCACATTGCGCTGCGTGCGAGGCCCGTAGTCCATGTCGTGTTCGACCGGGTAAACGCGGTCCTCCACAAATCGCTTTACCTTGTCTCGCAGCGTTTTCCAGTCGGGTGAATTCATGATGGCCTCATCTTTTGCAGGCACGATTCAATAGGGCAGCGGCCGGTCAGGGCTTCGTTGACTTGCGCGGGTCCAGCCCGATTGAACGGGCAATGATCTCGCGCATGATTTCCGACGATCCAGCGTAAATACGCGATATGCGTGCATTACGGTACATGCGGGAAATCGGGTATTCGTCCATGTATCCCGCCCCACCGTGCAGTTGTACGCAGTCGTCCATTACCCGCCCCTCGAGCTCGCTCGCGAACAGCTTGGCCCGTGCGGCAATGTCGCCTGACAATGCACCCGCGTTGTGCTGCCTGACACACGTATCGACAAACACTTGTGCAATGTCTATCTGCATGCGCATGTCAGCCATCCGGAAGCGGTTGACCTGAAAATCGCCGACTGTCTGGCCAAAGATCCTGCGCTCCTTGATGAAATCGAGTGTGATATCAAAGGCGACCTGTGAGTTGGCAACGTAGGTGCAGGCTCCAATCAGGCGTTCCTCTGCAAGGAACTGCATGAGGTAATAGAAACCCTTCGCGGGATCGCCCAGCACGTTGTTCTTTGGGATCCGTACGTTCTCGAAGAAAAGTTCGGCGGTATCCTGCGAGTCGAGGCCCATTTTCTTCAGTTTTCGGCCGCGGGAGAATCCCTCCATCCCGCGCTCGACGAGAAACAGGCCGATCTGCCGCGGGACCTCCGGATTGGTACGGGCTGCAACCACGAACACGTCGCCGATGATGCCGTTCGAGATATAGGTTTTGTGCCCGTTGAGCAGAAAGTGATCACCGCGATCCTCGGCACGGCACTTCATGCCGGCGAGGTCGCTGCCAGCGCCAGCCTCTGTCATGGCTATGCCGAGTATCGTGTCGCCGCTGACGCATCCCGGAAGAAAGCGCTGTTTCTGTTGTTCGGTACCGAGCGTGGCGATGTATGGCGCGACCAGGCGACTATGCAGATGAAGGAAGAACCCCGGATCACCGTACCGGTGATTCTCCTCAATCAGAATCTGTTCATAGCGGAAATCCATGACGCCGGCGCCACCGTAGGCTGGATCAACAAACATGCATACCAGGCCTTGCTCTCCAGCTGTCTGGTAGGCTCTGCGATCGACCATGCCCTGCGTGTGCCAGGTCTCGCGGTGTGGTCCGATTTCGTTACGGAAAAATCGGCGCGCCGAATCCCGGAATATTTCGTGCTCGTCGTCGAAGTGGGAGTTTCTCATGTGACCTCATCGTCTGCTGCACGGGGTGCCGGTGCGGCGCTGGCAGCACGCCTCTGCCGAAACTCCCGCAGGCGCTCCTGAAAATAAACACTCTGCGCACAGCGCTCCTGAAAGACCGCTTCGCTGTGAAAAACCTCGTTGAATCCGGCTGTCATTGCCAGTCGCATTAGCTTCTTGGTGCCAGCCACGGCGAGCGGCGACTGTGTGGCGAGCCGGCTGGCCCAGTCATGCGTCTGCTCCATTAACTCTTCGGCGGGCACCACCTTGTTGGCCAGCCCGAGCTCAAGCGCCCGCCGTGCCGGAATACGCTCGGCTTCGATGGCCAGCTGAAATGCGCGCCGGTAGCCGACCTGGCGGACGAGTAACCAGCTGGCGCCGCCATCCGGTACCAGGCCGATGCCGCCGAAAGCAGCACACAGGAAGGCATCTTCCGCCATGACCATCAGGTCGCAGTGCAGTGCGAGGGACAGGCCGACACCGGATGCGGAACCGGCGACGGCGGCGATCACCGGCTTGGCCATATCGCTGATAGCATTGAAACAGGGTTGGTACTCGTCCAGAAGTTCCCGTTCGACGTCACCTGACCCGGCCTCTTTGAGATCAGCGCCGGCGCAAAACGCCCGTCCCTGGCCGCCCAGCACCACTGCGTGGACTGCATCATTTTCGGCGAGCGATTCGAGCGCATCGCGCAGTTCAATGCGCATTTCACGCGTCAGGGCATTAAGCGCTGCGGGACGGTTGAGCAATAGCACCGCTACAGGCCCACACGTTGACAGGAGTAGATGCCGATATCCTGTCATCGGCTTCGCGCCTGGCCGATGTGCTGGTTGTGGCTCATGCGTTACTCCCAAGTGCTGCACGCAGTGTATCTTCGACTGCATTGGGGTAGTCGGCGCCAGTATCGAAGTCGCTGAGTACCTCCCAGCGGGCTGCAACATCCTCGGCGCTGAACCCGCGTTGCGGGTCGAAGCGCAGCCCGTGACTGCGCTGCCAGCGCAGCTTGGCCAGCCAGCCGGCGCCGACTTCGAAGACCGAACCGTTTTCCGTGGTGCAATGGTGACTCAGCGCGATGACCAGCGGCACAACGTGTTCTGGCTGCAGTCTGTCGACCAGCTCAGGTGGCATCACGCCACTGCTAAACCTTGTCGCGGCGAGTGGTGCAATGGCGTTGCTGTAGACGTTCCTGGTAGCTCCCTCCCGGGCCAGCGTGCGCATCATGCCAACGAGGCCGAGCTTGGCCGCGCAGTAATTAGCCTGTCCGAAATTGCCGTATAGTCCCGCTGCTGACGAAGTGAAGACGATACGCCCGTACGGCTTTTGCAGCATGTGCTTCCATGCAGCCTGCGTAGTGCGCCAGGCACCGGTCAGGTGCACATCGCAGACGGCACGCCAGTCTTCTTCGGTCATTTTTGCGAAGCTTCGGTCGCGGATGATGCCGGCGTTATTCACCAGTACATCGACACTGCCAAAGGCCGCCATGGCAGCATCGATGATCCTTGCGCCGTCAACCACCGAATCGACATTTGCGACCGCTCGCCCACCCTGTGTATTGATCTCATCGGCTGTCGCTGCAGCTGCCGGTATACCGGTGCGGTTCCCATCGAGAGCAACACCGGGATCGTTTACCACCACGTTGGCCCCACGGCGTGCAAACTCCAGCGCGTAGGCACGGCCCAGCCCGGATCCGGAGCCGGTCACGATCACCGTGCGTCCGTCGAACCGCAGATGGCTGCCTGGTTGATCTATGCTGTCGCCCATAGTGTTCTTGAGCTGCAATTGTCGCTTTCGCAAGCGTCGGATAAACCGATAGTCAATAATATTGACATCTTAGCCGAGCTTTCGTCTACTAGTCCAGTTATCACACGATCAGGGTGTATCAGGTGACGATACCGGATAGTCTGGACTTGCCGTTGTTCGATCTCACGGGGCGTGTGGCGGTGGCCACCTTGCTGAGCGGCTGGTGATCCATGGACGGCACTGAACTCTCGGCATCTATCGCCAATGCTTACCGGCGCCGCGGCGCCGGTAAGATCATCGTCGATAGTCTTCAACGTCTCTCGGCTGGGGCTTCCGCTGAAACCTGGCGCTTCGACCGCGTGATCGATGGCGTGAGGGAGCCGATGGTTGTCCAGATTTTTACCGGCGAGAACCAGTTCACCGCGGCTCTCGACAAGCGTACCCAGGGGCTGGTTCAGCAAGCTGCACATGGTGCCGGAATTCAGACGCCGCGCATCGACATGATCTTTGACGAGCGGGACCGCCTCGGTGAAGGCTTCGTTTCGGCCTTCGTCGCCGGAGAGACGCTTGGCCAGAAAATCACACGGGGGCCGGAATTTGCCGCAGCGCGCGAGGCATTGACTGCACAATGCGCAGGCATTCTGGCCGGCATTCACGCAATAAATACAGATTGCCTTCCGCCACTGCCGGACGAGCCACCGGTACAGATGGTGGCGCGGCTGCGTAGCGCGCACGATTCGTTTGGTGTGAGATTGCCGGTGTTTGAACTCGCTTTTGCCTGGCTTGATGATCATTTGCCGAAAGAGCGCTTCGGCCAGCTGGTTCATGGCGATTTTCGCAACGGAAACTTCATTGTTGATACGCAGGGAATGGTGGCCGTGCTCGACTGGGAGGCTGCTCATCTTGGTGATCCGCTGGAGGATCTCGGCTGGCTCTGCCTCAATGCCTGGCGTTTCGGCAGCATCGGGCAGCCAGTCGGCGGATTTGGCCAGCGCGCGGAGCTGTTCCAGGCCTACACGGAGGCGTCCGGAGTTGCAGTGGATCCGCAACGAGTACGCTTCTGGGAAATTTACGGAACCCTAAAGTGGGGCATCATCTGTCAGTGGTTTGGCAACCAGTTTATCTCCGGTGAGGTGCCAGGCATTGAGCGGGCGGCAATCGGCAGACGGGTGTCAGAAGCGGAGATTGATTTGCTTGACCTTGTCGAAGGAGTCGAGTGATGCCTGTCAATCCGCCCGACAAGCTACGATTGCTTGATGTGGTGCTCGACGTTCTGGACATGGCGCAGCAGCCCGAAATTGATACTGCCAAAACGTATGAGACGCGCATTGCTCTCAATTTGCTCAGGCTGGTGCGCCGCGAGATCGAACTGACCGATGCACTGCACAGCCAGGAACAATCGCAGCTGGTGACGCTGCTACGAACAGATGGCAACGTCATGGTGCTTAACACGATGTTGTGTGAGCGCATTCGTAGCCGGCAAATCGATATCAGTGAACCGGGCTTGTTGCATCATTTGCGCGCCACAACGCTGGCGAAGCTTTCCATCGATAACCCGCGCTACTCGGCTTACCTGCGCGCGGTGAGGGTTGCAATAAGGGCGGGGTCCGCTGCATAGCAGATCTGGCACACGAGGGGGATTGCCGGGCAGTTTCTATACATCTCGCCCGGCTTGGCGCTCAAGATCGTGACTCAGAGAAAAATTCCCTGCGTCTCAGCGACAAGATCCCTGGTAGATGGTGCAGGGAAATCTGCTTTTCAACAGGATAAAACCAGACCCGGAGTTGCATTGACCACCTGCTCAATGGGTGTTTTCGCTGGGAATTCCCTGCACTTTCCCTGTGCATCAGGGCAGCCGGCGGTGAGCGGCAGGCTCGCGACATTGCGGCCACCGCCAATAAATAAAAAGGGGCCGCCTGCGGGCCCCTTTTTATTTACCTGATGGAGCGGGCTGCCTGAAGGACGAGGGGCTGTACCCTGTCCCGAGTGAATCCCGACCGGTGGTGAATCAATCCCTCCGCCTGTATCCAGCAACTTTGCTCCCAAGCCAATTGCTGCTGTGCGTGATCCCGAGATACTCGGAGCTGTATATCGCCAGAATCTGCGCGGCGAGAGAAACTAGCGTGCATGGTTCTTGACCCGGAGACCTCATGAACTACGACCAACTAAAAGCCCGCCAGCGCGCAGAGCGCCATGCGCATCATCCCAAACTCGCGCTGTGCGTACATCGGGCGATCAGCTGGCTGCAACGCGCAGAACAGCTTGCACTTCCGGATAACAAGGACGGCGAGTTCATCCTCCTGTGGATCGCGTTCAATGCCGCCAAATCCCCGAAGTGGCGCCGCTATGCGGTTCAGGCAAGCTCGAAAGCCTATGTGGTTCGCGTGCGCGAATGGCATTCGCGAAATATCCTGGTGCACTACGAAATGTTGCTTGAGCGTGCTGATCAATTTCCGGAGTATGAAACGACTCAAGAAGAGTAGTACCGAGAAACAATCGGTATCTATTTCTATTACTTCAGAATCAGGTACTTAGGGTGAGGGGAACATGATTAATCATTCATATCAGATAAAGGCGCAGTTATGCGCTATGGCAGTCGCTATAGCTGTTACTGGCCAGCCATCAGTAGCGAATGCCGCCATTGAAGAGATCGTCGTTACCACCCGTAAACGGGAAGAGAATCTTCAGGATGTGCCGATTTCCGTCACCGCATTCACGGTCGCGGATATGGAGCGCAAAGGTATGAATAACCTTGAGGATATTACGCGCCAGACGGCCGGGGTCATTTTCGACAATGGCGGCATATCCGCCCAGGATATGACGGTCATTATGCGTGGCCTGAATCCGACCCGCGGTCGCCAGAACGTCGCCATTCTTCAGGACGGTATTGACGTGTCGAGCGAGTCGCTTCTCACCTCAGGCGGGTCCCTGCTCATGAACACCCGTCTGTTTGACATCGAGCGGGTTGAGGTGGTGAAAGGACCGCAAATGGCCCTTTACGGGCGAAGTGCCTTTGCAGGCGCCATAAACTACATCAGCAAGCGCCCTGGCGATAAAGTTGAGGGCAAGGTCAACTTTGATGTTGGTGATTACGGTCAGTTCGAAGCAGGTGCGGGCATCAGTGGGCCAGTTATAGAAAATCGTCTGTCCCTGGGCGTCAACGCCTCATCCTGGCGGAATGATGGCTATTACAGCAACTCTGTAACAAACGGCGACCTGGGCGGCGAAGACGGTTACGGGGTCTCGGGATCTGCGTTGTTTGAGGCCGCGGACAATCTGTCGTTCTGGTTGCGGGCAGAGTATTCGCATGACGATTTCGAACCACGCGCGCGTGCAATCATACCGGCTAATACGATGCTACCGGTTCCGCCATCGGCGAATTCGCCGATACCGCCACCGCCGGTGACAACCGCGACCCAGGTGCCCGCTTTTGTCGGCTCCTATGGGGATGCCTCCGGGCGGGTTCCGACAATCAGCCAGAATCCGAGAACAGGCTTTGACTATACGGGTGGCAGGCGCAACATTTTTCGCACAACCTTGACCACCGAATGGCAAAACGATGCCTATAAGGTGACGTCGCTGACCCATTACGCGGATGCTGACGTGTATCAATTTGAAGATGCTCAAATTGTAGGCAGCTCTGCAACAACGGTGACGCCAGGCGGCCTGGGATTTGGTGGCGAATTTTACTTTGATACGACTACGAAGCTGTTGAGCCAGGAGCTCAGGTTGGCATCAAATGGCGATGGACCGGTCAACTGGATGGTTGGCGGCCTCTATTGGGATGAAAGAGCGACGTTACTGGACGGTTCCGTGAACGTGTTGAGCAGCATTGGCTCCGGTGCTGCCGCGCTGGCACCAATTGGCACGACATTGCCCCGCAATTTGCGATTTAACGAGCGCCGTACCAAGCACTGGTCGGCCTTTGGACTTGTAGAGTGGGCGTTTGCTGACCAGCTTGCGTTGACCCTGGAAGGGCGCTACGTGAATGAATATCTCGAGGTAACCGGGTCATCGGCTAATGCACTTGCCATTATCCCTTCGCCGTTCTTCTCGATTAACTATCCGCCTTCCGCTGGTGTGTCGATTACCGGAACCGACCGGGACAGCTTCTTTACGCCGAAAGCGACGCTTGAATGGACGCCGGCAGATGCAGTGATGTTGTATGCGTCTATTGCGAAGAGCGAGAAGCCAAGCGGAATCAGCACACTTACCGGCGGTGCTGGTGGCTTTAACGTCGCGCAAAACCGTTTCGATTCCGAAAAAATGACTACCTATGAAATTGGCACCAAGACCGCCTGGCTGAACGATACTCTTCAATTGAATGCGGCCCTGTTCTTCGAGGACTTTAAAGATAAGCAAACTTCCAGTACGGTTATTCTGCCGGACACCGGTATACCGGGTGTCAAGCCAGAGAATGCATCATCAGCAGAGGTCTGGGGACTTGAGCTGAACGCCTCATGGCAGGCAACGGATCACCTGTCCTTCGCTGCATCGTATGCATGGCTGGATACAGAATATAAGGATTTCCAGACCAAAACTTCGAGCGCAGATAACATTGCCTCAGCCGGCAACTGTACGGTGGTGATGGTAGGACCGAGTAAGCTCTGTGAGGTTGACTTGTCAGGCAACACGCTTGAAGGCGTTCCCCGGAATGCCCTGAATGGGTCGGTACAATACAAGGCGCCCCTCGATAATAATCTGGACTGGTTTGTTCAAACAGAAGTGCTGTATCAGGACAAGCGTTACGACTCAAGTTCCAATCGCAGGTGGTTTGATTCCTACACACTCACCGATCTGCGGCTCGGCGTTCAGGCTGCTGATGGCTGGGACGTAATGCTCTATGTCGACAACGTTTTTGACGATGACACCATCAAGACTGGCGCCAATCTGCCTGATCTGCGAACTTATGTACCACCTTCAACCATTTACAACGTTGGCAAGCCGATGTTGCCGGATCCCCGTACCTTTGGTCTCAGGGGCTCGTATAGATTCTGATTGGCGGTAGATCTCCAGAGCAATGCCGGGCCGGCGTCCAATTCCCCCGTGGACAAAGGCCCGGCATTGTAATTTTGCAACGGCATTTCCCATAAGTGTTTCTTACTGCAGTGTTTCTTGTGAAACATCAGGATTGCCCGTCTGTCCTGCCTGATCGAGTGAGCGTTTCACGCTATTCAAATAACTGCGACTGACCGGGACTTCCAGGCCACTGGAAAGTACCAGGTGGATGCGGTGGCCCTGGGTTTTCATTCGCACAATCTCCGCTTCGCGAACCCACCAGGACCGGTGGGTTTGCAGCCC
>Ga0138256_10000615_pt1 | contig 39016 bp, 31 predicted proteins | sample KNB2016incub_MG_FD_105486 | JGI IMG/M metagenome (GOLD analysis project Ga0138256, IMG submission 105486) | Active sludge microbial communities from wastewater in Klosterneuburg, Austria - KNB2014incub_MG | ecosystem: Engineered > WWTP > Activated sludge > Unclassified | place: Austria... | reverse complement strand
CAACTGCACACGCCGAAATCATTGCGCTCACCTCTGCTTTTAATGCTTTGGGCTCAAAATATTTACCAGAGGCATCACTTTATGTAACATTGGAGCCCTGTCTGATGTGTGCAGGTGCGATATATTGGAGCAAGCTTGGCAGAATCGTTTATGGTGCAGATGATGAAAAAAACGGGTATAAGAAATCAACAACAACCAACTGGCCATTTCATCCAAAAACTAATCTGGTGAGGGGCGTATTGCAGGAGGAATGTGCTCAATTAATGAAAGACTTTTTTCGTAATAAAAGATAAGGTGCCTGCGAAAACCAAAGTAACAAAAACAACTATCAAACATTCCGTTTTCAAAACAGGAAATAAAGATAGCTACTGCTATCTATAAACCTGTAGAAGCCGCCATCATTCAAAGCCTCAAAGGTTCAAAAGGAATATTATTTTCTGATTTGGTAGCTGATGTAATAAAATTTTACGCAAATCTGCACCATCGTTTAAAGAAGCTGTAGCCTGGTACACTATTTCAGTACTTCATCATTTACAATCAGAGGGAGTTGCGGTTTATTATTTGGAAAAAGGTAAAAAATACAATTGTCTTGCCTGATTATTTGCGAAAGGCGGAACAAATCATTTTTCTCTTTCTTTCAACAGTTTGCTTTTGTAAATTTATCTTGAAATTTATTATTGTTTTTGGCCAAGCGGAACTCCTATAAAATTTTTCATTCATCCATTGTGTATTTTATGAATAAAAAATTTCATGTACGTTTGTAACCCCTTACAGTAAACAATCATTACTCAATAAAGTTTAAATTTTTTTATTATGGCATTTACACTACCTGCACTTCCTTATGCACACGATGCATTGGAGCCGCATATCGACACATTGACCATGCAAATACATCATGGAAAGCATCATCAGGCTTATGTTGATAATTTAAATAAAGCAATAGCCGGAACCGAGCATGAACAAAAATCGCTGGAGCAATTAGTTGCACATGCCGGCGCTATCAGTGCTGCTGTACGCAATAATGGTGGCGGCCACTGGAATCACAGTTTCTTCTGGGAAAGCCTTTCTCCAAAAGGTGGCGGTGCACCTACGGGTAAATTGGCTGATGCTATCAATCATGCTTTTGGTTCATTTGATGAGTTTAAAACAAAATTTGCTGCTGCAGGTGCAGGCCGTTTTGGCAGTGGATGGGCATGGCTCATTGTACACGAAGGCAAGCTCACCATTACTTCAACACCCAATCAGGATAATCCCTTGATGGATGTTGCAGAAACAAAAGGCACACCCGTTTTTGGTGTGGATGTATGGGAACATGCATACTACTTGAAATATCAGAACAAGCGTGCAGATTATCTTTCTGCTATCTGGAGTGTAACAGAATGGAAAAAAGTGAATGAAAGATTTGAAAAACTGTAATCTGTATATTTTAATCTTTTTCTCAAATACCGATAACTAATAGTCTTTTTTAATAAAAATTATATCCTTTCCGATTGTAATCGGGAAGGATTTTTTATTTAAAATAAAGCAATTAACTCTTTTAATGAAAATACGGTGTGAGTGGGTGCTTTTCCATTTATGGTTTCTTTTTCATTACTTAAATGATTTACATGTATAGAATCTATACCTGCATTCATAGCGCCCAGGATATCTACATCCATTGTATCGCCAATCATTATACAATTATCAGTAGCTGCTCCGGTTTTTTGAAAGGCGTATTCAAAAATTTCTTTATGAGGTTTCAGACTGTTACTTCCCTCTGATGTTATAACCTGCTGAAAGTATTTATCTATTCCGGAGTTTTTTAATTTACTGTGTTGCGTAGATTCAAATCCATTGGTGATCAGATGAAGCTGATATCTTTTTTCGACGAGATAATTCAATAACTCATTTGTATAAGGAAATAAAGCCTTGCGGCTGGGAAGTAAATCTAAAAAGTGCTGTCCCATTTCTCGGGCAAGGGGTTCGTTGGCGATTTTAAAGTCAAGAAGTGTAAGCCACATACGTTTCCAGCGAAGTTCATCTACTTTTACGTATCCATTACGGTAGCGATCCCATAGCTTATCATTATGCACCAGGTAATTTTTATGAAAAAGGTCAAAATCTTCAACTCCTTTTTCTTTTAATTGCATGGTTTGAAATAATTCTTCCAGCGTTTGGCGGCTATTGGTATCAAAATCCCAAAGAGTGTGATCAAGATCAAAAAAGAGATGCCGGTATTTAATTTCTGTTTTCAGATTTCCAATTTTAGTTTTGTAATCTTGCGAAGATAAATTCTATTTAAATTGAAGCGTATGAAAGTTTTGATAACAGGAGCATCCCGGGGCATAGGAAAAGCACTTGCAGAAATCTTTGCTGCAAACGGACATTCTCTTTTGCTGATTTCAAAAAATGAAGTATCACTCTACAAGACATTGGAGGAGCTGTGTACAAAATTTCCTGAAACAACCATCAACGCAAAAGCATTTGATCTTTCATTAAAGGAAGAAGCGATAAAAGCCGGTAACTGGGTGCTGGATAAATTTGATGCTCCTGAAATTATTATAAACAATGCTGGCATTTTTGCACCGGGGAATGTAACAGATGAGCCTGATGGAAATCTTGAAATGCAAATGGCAACGAATCTTTACAGTGCTTATCATTTAAACAGAGCAATACTGCCCGCAATGATAAAACAGAACAAAACGATAAACCGTCATATTTTCAACATCTGCTCCATTGCTTCGCTTAAAGCATACAAAAACGGAGGAGCATACAGCATCAGTAAATTTGCATTACATGGGTTTAGTCAGAACCTGCGTGAAGAACTGAAACCTCATCATATTAAAGTAACATCCGTTTTTCCCGGAGCCGTAATGACCGATAGCTGGTCAGGGTTTGATAATCGTGACAACAGAATAATGGAGGCATCAGATGTTGCAAAAATGATTTATACAGCTACTCAATTGTCGCCTGCTGCCTGTGTGGAGGATATTGTAATGCGGCCGGTGCTGGGCGATTTGTAATGGGAGCAATTTGATTTTGATGAAAATGCTAATTAACAAATCCAGCCTTTCATCATATTTTTAAGGGGGCTAATATTTTTTCAGTTTATTTTCGAAAATGAAACAGGCTTTATTTCTGTTTGTATCTTTCTTAATTCATCTGGCAGTTGTATCACAGGTCAGTTTTTCTACTATAGTTTCTAAACAGACGGTTGTAAAAGGAGAAGCGTTTCAAGTGCAATATGCCGTTAGCAATGCAACTAACGAACTGCGCTTTCTGCCACCTGTATTTACATCTTTTCGTGTTGTCAATGGCCCCGAAGTTTATTCGGGTACACAAACATCGATAAGTGGTGTGATCGCCGTAAAAAATTATGTTTATACACTGGAAGCATTGCAGGAAGGTCGATTTACTATTCCGGCAGCAGTTATTGTAATGAATGGCAGGCAATGGCAAAGCAATAAAGTAGGGATTCATGTTATTTCAAAAAATTCTACACAACAAAATGAAACAGGCATCAGCGATCAACAGTTATTGCCGGGAGAAGATCCATATAAAAAGATGAACCAAAATCTTTTTTTAAAATTATTGGTAAACCGAACCAGTTGTTTTGTAGGCGAGCCGGTGCTGGCAACTTTCAAACTATACTCACGCCTTTCTTCAAAATCTGATATTGTAAAGAATCCGGGATTTTATGGATTTACAGTTTTTGATGTTATTAATCTGGCAGATAATAAATCCGGCACAGAACAAATAAATGGAAAATGGTTTGATGTACATACGGTGCGTCAGGTACAGTTGTATCCACTACGTGCAGGTGTTTTTTCTATTGACCCTATGGAAGTACAAAATGAAGTTGCTTTTACCAAAAGCAGTGTAAATAGCAAACCCGAACAAGAAATTTCCGAAGGAGCACCTTTTGAAAATGCAAAAGGAGAAAATATGTATGAAAACACCATCAGCACGCAAGCAGTAATGATTACAGTAAAACCACTTCCAGAACATAATAAACCGGAAGATTTTGCAGGAGCAACAGGAAATTTCAACCTCAGCACAAGACTTGTAAAAAGCGAGATTGCAATGAATGAGGAAGGTTTTTTTGAAGTAATGATTAGCGGCAAAGGAAATTTTACACAACTCAATGCTCCCGAAATAAAATGGCCTAAAGGCATAGAAGGATTTGCACCCATTATAAAAGATTCAATGGATAAAATGAAATTTCCACTCGAAGGCTTTCGCATATTTCGTTATCCTTTTATAGCATCTAAACCGGGCAATTACGAGTTGCCTGCAATCCGTTTTAGTTTTTTTGAATCCAATGCAAAGCAATATAAAACGGCAAGTTCATTAACACAACAGGTTTTGGTAAGTAATAAAATCTTAAAAACCGCAACTCCCGATATTCAAAAATCGGATATTGGAAAAGAAAATGACAGGGCAAGTCGTATCGCTATTATTGTTATTCTCTCGTTTATTGCTGCCGGGTTGGCTTATTGGATTTTTGCAAAAAGAAAAACAAAAGAAACTGTTTTGCCTATAGAGGAAACACGGGAAGAATCTATAGAAGAAATATTGTTGCCAGTGAAAGAGGCACTCCTTACTAATAATCCTGATTTTCTTAATTTACTTTACACTGCCGTTCGTCGCTATCTGGTTACTGCACTATCGCTGGAGCAAGGAATATCAACAAAAGAGAAAATAATAATGTCGCTACAGCAAAAAGGACTGTCTGATGAAGAAATTGTACAACTGGATCAGCTATTTTCAACCTGCGAAGCCGGAATGTTTACAAATGCCCATTTGGAAATTGATAAAAATGAACTGCTTCTTAAGGCTGAGCATCTTTTAAATGCAGTGAAAGTAACAGAAAGTAAGTTTAATAGCGGTTTCGGATTTCATTTATAAATTTTTCTACCGCTCTTCTTACCTCAGTAGCAGATGTATTATGATTGTTGACCAGTGTTGAAAAAATGAGCAGCCTGTTTTTTTTAGTATATAAAAACCCACTAAAGGCCACCACACCTGAAAGTGTTCCTGTTTTTCCAAAAATATATCCACTATCAGATTGATAGTAATTGCGAATGGTGCCTTCTCCACCTGTTGGCAATATTTCCTGAATACGCTTCATCCCAAATTCAGTTTTCATTTTGTAAAGTATGGCAATAAAATCCTGTGGTGTAAATAAATTGTATCGACTCAACCCGCTGCCATCGGCCCATCGTGGAGACTGTGGCAGGTCTTTAAAATCTGATTTGAGTAATGTGTCAATTACTTTTTTATCATTCATGTAGCCAAGTAGTACATTGCTAACCATTAATAAAGATTGCTCGGCAAAAAAATTATCGCTGCGATGCATCATTATTTTTAAAAACGAATCTGTAGGTTGTGAATATACTTTTTGAAATCCGGAGAAAGTATTGGAAAAACTCAGGCTGATGTCGTCCGGTGTTTTTCTATGTAAAGTGTCAGCAAAAAAACTAAACCCAGATATTATTCCATTAGTTTTAAAAGGAATTTCCTGTTCTTTGAAGATGGCATTATCCTTTGAAAAACTGAATTTGTTTTCATCTTTATTACGAGTTACTTTAAATTTTTCTCCTAAGCCTATCAACTGTATTAAAGGCTCATTAAAGAATGGTTGTTTTAAGACAGGAGGACTTGCGGTAATTGAATTTTTGTTTTTTTCAAATCTTATTACATTGCCGTAAATGGGTAGTGCAGCTCTTTCAGCCAGATAAGGCTCTTCATAATCATCCCACGACCAGCCGCTGCCATATTCTGAAAATTTATCATTGGAATGAAACTGTACTACTAATTTTTTATTTATGTTTTGTAAGCGATGGAAGGGCTGTTGGTTTTTAAAGTCGGGGTGTAAGAAAGTAGGATCGCCAGTTGGATGAATCATTACAATATCACTGCTGTCTTTTATTAAGTATGCAACCAGGCTATCGCCCAAATGTTTCATGGCTGCATAGCAGGTGGGGAGTTTGGTATTACTGGCTGGCACATAATATTTATCGCCCTGATAATTGAATAAATATTTTTGCGAAGCAGGATCAAAAATGCTGATGCCTACATGCGCCGTTTGTAATGCTTTAACTTCTAAAATATTTTCTCTGGCAGAACGGGATATTTCCTTTTGTACAGAGCAGGAGGCAAGTACAAAAACAAAAATTATAAAACAGAAATATGAGACTGGAATACTAAATAAGCAATATTGTCTGATTTCTTCCTTTTTCATTTTCAGGTAAACATAAAATTTCGCAGAACTTACAATTTCTTCCACACTTAATCTTCTACCTTTCCCATCATCCTCTTTCCTGTGCTCTCAGCCATCTTTCAGGTATTTCATTGCTGCTGGCAAGCAAATAATCCTTATAGCTACAGGCAATAAATTTTTTATCGGGCAACTGCATCCACCATCTTCCCGTTTTTTTGCTTTGTAAGAAAGTGGTTTCTACTTCGGCAAATGCTGTATGATATTCGTTGAAGGAATCTCTTTCGTCCAACTGTGCTTCGCGGCGGGCACGGCTGCGGCCATCCAGTACATACCAAAGCATGTGGCTGATTTGTTTGGCGGTAAGTTCATCTTTATCGTGCTGCACATCATAGCCGTAAATGCCAATGCTGTTGATATTAGGACTCATACCTGCATAACGCATCAATACGCAGGCTTCTTCGCCATTAAATCCGTTGGGAGAAGCTGTAGTTGCAGGGGCATAAGCATGTGCTACTGCCGTCATATCAAAACTCAATAAATGGCTATTGCGGATAACCGGCTCCATTTCTTCCATATTTTCTTTTACACTTCCTACACGGTAACAGTCGAAATGCAGCTTATCCATAGTTTCCAACATTCGCGGATGCACATAGTAGCTTTGAAACCCGATATGATTATAATGACGAATAAAATTGGGCTCGCCGGTAAGCATTTCCATCAAGAAATTTTCGTGGCGAAAGGGTGATTCTAAATTAATATCCACAAGGGCATCTACACAGCTAGCTTCTATCAGCCTTTTGCTGCCTGCATAGGCCTGGTATTGAGATAATGTAAGATCGTGTGAACCTCCCAAAACGATCACCGTTTTTCCATCTTGCATTAATTCACCAACAACCGTTTTTAATGCAGCATAAGAATCAGTGTACAAAGAACCGGGTTTTATATTTCCTACATCGGCAATTTTAATATCGGGATGCCAGTAATACAGCGAATAAAAATGACGGCGAATAATATTCGGGGCTTCGCTATGTCCATGTATTAATCCACTGCCTCTTTGCTCGCCACAACCTACAAGTACAATCTGGGCTTCGTCCAGTTCAGGAAATGATTCATTATAGATGTCTATTACTTTGCCCAATTGCCCGTCTTTATAACCTTCATCATGCGAAATCAGATGAAGATCAACCGGGTCTAAAAAATCGGAAACATTCAGGTAATCCATAAATACAAAACTAAGTGTTTCAGAGAGTAAAAAACCGGCCTTGATTGCCAGCATTATCTACCTGCAATTTTTTTTTGGCCATAGCTTATCTTTGCCGCCTTATGGAGCAATTGCTAAAACAGATAGCCGCTTATAAAAGCGAGATTGAGGTCACCAATATTTCGGATGCTACACAGGTTGAGGAGTTTCGTATCAAATGGTTGGGTACAAAAGGAATTGTAAAAGCAATGATGAGTGAGATGAAAAATGTAGTACCTGAACAGAAAAAAGAAGCCGGTCAGGTGTTGAATGAATTCAAACTCTTTGTTGAAAGCAAATTTGAAATATTCAAATCGTCTATTGAAACTCAACAGGGCTCCAATGTAAATGTATTGGATCTGAGTCTTCCGGGAGATGAAGTATTGATAGGCTCAAGACATCCGGTTACTTTAATGAGAAACAGGATTGTGTCCATTTTTCAACGGCTGGGATTCGCTGTAGCCGAAGGGCCCGAGATTGAAGACGACTGGCACAATTTCGGTGCATTGAACTTACCCGAGCACCATCCTGCCCGAGATATGCAGGATACCTTTTATGTACAACAAAATCCCGACTGGGTGTTGCGTACACATACCAGCAGTGTGCAGATAAGAGAAATGGAAAAAGGAAAATTACCGATACGCATGTTGATGCCCGGTCGTGTTTACAGAAATGAAACAGTAAGTGCCCGCAGCCATTGTTTTTTTCATCAGGTAGAAGGATTGTATATTGATGAAAATGTTTCTTTCGCAGATTTAAAGCAAACACTTTATTTCTTTGTGAAGGAAATGTATGGCAAAGATGTGAAAGTTCGTTTCCGCCCTTCTTATTTTCCTTTTACTGAGCCAAGCGCTGAAATGGATGTTTCCTGTTTTATATGTGGTGGCAGTGGTTGTAATATTTGTAAAAAAACGGGATGGGTAGAAATTTTGGGTTGCGGCATGGTGCATCCCAATGTGTTAAGCAATTGTAATATTGACCCCAATAAATATACAGGCTTTGCATTTGGAATGGGAATAGAAAGACCTGCTATGCTCAAGTATGGTATCAATGATATTCGTCTTTTTAGTGAAAACGATGTAAGGTTTCTAAAGCAGTTTAGTTCGTCGATTTAAGCAACCATTTTATTCCGGTTTCCACACTGGTGTATTTAAAATCATTCAGCCCTTGTTGCAATCGCAACATCAAAACGATTTTGTTCAATTTTTTTTCGGCATTAAAGCGAAATACAATTGGCTTGTCGCCACTTTTGGCCTCATACCCAAGATAGCCGGCAAAATAGGGTTGTAGTTTCCAATTGTTTTTATTCCATTCTAATCCGGTACCAAAAAGAAAAGCATCATTTTGCCTTAAATCACCTTTATCCATTTGCCAAACATAAAGGCCGGCCATCGATATCCACCTAAGTTGCGGATTTATATATTTTCCCATTGACACATCAACCCAATAGCTGGTGGCATCAATAAATCGTGCGGCGGCCACACCCTTACTTGAGGATGAAGGAAGCCGAACGCCTACTCTTAATGCGAGTTGTGTTTTATTTCTCCATTTATTAAGTAGGTTGATATTGGTACTAAATTGTACATCGCCTTTTGCTTGTTTATCAAAATAGTTTAGATAATACACATGTCTTTCTCTTTTGATAGTATCAGTCATTTTAAAGAATTCAACAGGCAACCAGGCTACATCAACAGCAACCCTGTTTCTGGCCAGGCAAAAATTGCCATACACATTAAAGTTTTGCGTTTTGTCGCCTTTGGCAAAATGTAATTGTCCAGTTAATCCAATGGCATTTATACTGTCAATACTTCCATTTGTAAGCGAAGGAATCGTAAGCGCATTTGGCCCCATGTGGCCTGCATTAAAAATGATATACTTAGAAAAATGCGATACGCCATCCCATCCTACTAATTGTGCCCATTGCTGTTGTGTTTGTGTGTGAGCAGATTTTACAGCAAACAAGATTGTTATTAAAAAAATTTTTTTCATTACTAACTTATCCGATAAAAATAACGGTTTGTTTAAAAATTATAAAAGCCCACCGTGTGGCAGGCCTTTATAAATGAAAATGCTAATTATTATTCTTTAGGGTTATAAGCTAATGCAGCAACAGAAGCAGCAATGGTAAGCCATAAACCGATTCCATATCCTTTTCCTAATGCTTTAAAAACATCACCAATTGCCTGACCATCTATTACTGGTGCTCCAATAAACAGAAAAAGAATAGTGAGCAATGGTAATGCAGTCCACAGCCCTCTGCCAAGCGGATAATTGCCGTTATTAACGCCGCCTACCAGCAACATTAAGCCGGAAAGAGGAATCAGGAATAACAAGTACTGCTTCCAGTCGCCGCCTTCGGCAGTTGCCATTTTTAGTCCGCTTACATTCATTCCAAAAAGGGAAAAATAAGGTAGGAAAAACCCAATTAATAAGATTGCACCTAAAATGATGCTGTACATTTTTCTGTTCATAATGGTTGATTTTGTCCGAAGTTAAACTTCGGTGGTGATTAAAATATGTATTACAAATTATAAATTGTTTTTGCCTGCCTGCATTCGCTTATAACAAAAGAATGCTGCTGCCAAAAAAGCGGCTACTGCGAGGTAAAACCACATCGTAAATCCAAGTTCCAGTTTAGCGTTGTTCAATGTATTTCCAATTTTATCAAAACCCTCCGAGGCATCACCCCCTTTATCTAAAGCATCTAACTTAAGTGCAGTAGCAAAATTTGATTTTTGATCTATCATTAATGCTATGGAAGCACCTGCTGCCAGTACACCGGAAACCAAGCCAGCTGAAAGTGACGATTTATTTGCTCCTAAACATAATAGCAAGCCCAAAACTCCTAAACCTATCGCTGCAATAGCTAAAATTTGTGTATTGCCTTTTTTCTCTTTACTGAAATCACTTGATTGGTCTTTTTTGGTATCGCTGCCAAACATACCTGAAGAAACGGTTTTCCATTCTTTACCCATTGCATATGTGATGCCGGTTTTGCTTGCTATTTTTTGTCCTGCACATTTAAGTTCGGAAAGCGGAAGCAGGAAAAGTAAAACGCCAATACCAAAAGCAATTGTCGCAGGAATTTTTGTGCCAAAGACTCCTGGCATAGATGCTTTATTAAAAACAGGTGCTGATGTTGCAGATTGTGTGGTGTCCATTAAAAAAATTTGATGTTAAAATAAGTCAAACTTCCGACATTTTTTAATAAGATTCAGAAATCTGATTATCCTGTGTACAACCATTAATTTTACCACTTTAAATATCGTAATATGACCAAGATCATCATTTGTGTTTGTGGTGCCGGCACTATGGGAAGTGGTATAGCTCAAGCAGCCGCACAAGCAGGTTTTTATACTTTGCTTTACGACCCTGTTTCCAAAGTATTGGACAACGCAAAATCCGGCATTGATAAAAATTTACAACGTCTTGTTGATAAAGAAAAGATTAGTAAAGATGAAAAAGAAATAATACTGCAACGTATTAATTTTTTAGATGACATTCAGTTTTGTCAGGCAGATGTTTTTATTGAGGCTATTGTTGAAAAAATTGACATTAAAATAAACTTGTTCAATCAGTTGGCCGAACTTAATCATAGCGAATGTGTTTTTGCAACAAATACATCTTCACTATCTGTATCAGCAATTGCAAAAAAAGTACAAAGACCAGAAAGAGTAATAGGTATGCATTTTTTTAATCCTGCAACCATAATGAAGCTGGTAGAAGTTGTAAGTACGTCATTTACTAATACTCAAACAACAAAAATGATTGTTGAGCTGGCAAAGGCAATGGGCAAAACACCTGTACTTTGTAAAGATGCTCCCGGATTTATAGTAAACCATGTTGCCCGTCCTTATTATATTGAATCATTGCGACTGTCAGAAGAAGGAATTTCAAACTTTGAAGCCATTGATAGACTACTGGAAGCTACAGGATTTAAAATGGGCCCTTTTCATTTGATGGATTTAATAGGAAATGATGTGAACTATGCAGTAAGTTGTTCGGTGTATGATCAAATGGGAAATCCAGAAAGATTAAAACCCTCTTATATTCAGGAAGAAAAAGTGAAAGCTGGAAAATTGGGTAAGAAGACGGGCGAAGGATATTTTGCATATCAACCATAAATTATAAATATAGTTTACAAATGATTTTAGTTACAGGAGGCACCGGTTTTTTAGGTTCTTATATTATAAAACATCTGGTTGAAAAAGGTTATAAGGTAAGGGCTATACGCCGTAGCAGCAAACTGCCCACATGGATGGATGAATCAGTTTTTAAAAATGTAGAATGGGTGGAGGGCGATGTGCTGGATGTGGTTGCATTGGAAGAAGCAATGGAAGGAGTGGAGGCTGTTATTCATTCGGCAGCAGTGGTTTCTTTTTTTAAGAAGGAAAGAAAGACTATGTACCAGGTAAATATTGATGGTACAGCCAATGTTGTAAATCTAATGCTTGAAAAAAATATTAATCGCTTAGTCTATATCAGCTCTGTTGCAGCACTGGGCCGCACCGCCGGTGGAAGTCATGTTGATGAGGATAGAAAATGGGAAGAAAGTAAGATAAATACACATTATGCCATTACGAAGCATAAAGCAGAAATGGAAGTATGGCGTGGCATATCAGAAGGACTTGATGCTGTTATTCTTAATCCCAGTACCATCCTGGGTTTTGGCGATTGGACAACCGGCAGTTGCGCCATTTTTAAAAATATACAGAAAGGCATTAATTGGTTTACCCCGGGCATCAATGGATTTGTAGATGTAGAAGATGTTGCAAAAGCTACCGTGCAAATACTGGAGAGCGATATTACGGAACAAAGATTTATTGTAAACGGACATACCTGGCCTTTTAAAAAATTGCAGGAAACCATTGCAGAAAATTTTGGCAAGAAAAAACCTACCAGGGCTGCCAATGCTTTCTTACTGGGTATAGCATGGAGAATCGAAAAACTAAAATCAATCTTTACTGGTAACAAACCTTTACTGACAAAAGAAAGCGCCAAAGTAGCTTGTAGCCAAACCTGGTTTGAAAACGAGAAATTACTAAAAGCACTTCCGGGGTTCTCCTATAGGCCATTAGAAGAAACCATTAAGAAAGCCTGCGATCAGTACAAGCAAATAGCTTCTTAATAGAAATACAGGCAGGATATTTGTTAATCAAATAGTGCAACCATTAACAGGAGGAGTTTATCTTTAGAGCACAATTTTCAGAAATGCAGAAATCTATTTTATCACTGATATTTATTTTTTGTGGCTATATTTTAAAAGCACAAATAGTGGTCAGCGGCGTTATACTTGACTCCGCCACCAAAGAGCCGCTGGTATCTGCATCTGTATTTTGCCAAAACACAACATCAGGAACTTATAGCAACAAGCAGGGAGAATTTTCACTTTCTTTAAAATCTGGCGGCTACGATTTGATCGTATCTTATACTGGTTATCAAACTCAAACCATAAGATTGGGCGATAGTACAAAACTGCAAGTGTTGATGGCAAAAGAAGATAAAAGTATGGGTGAAGTGGTCATTAAATCAAGCAGCGAAGTGCCCGACGGATGGAATAAGTACGGTGATTTTTTTATCCAAAATTTTTTGGGATCAACGCCCAATGCATCTAAAACCGTTATTGTAAATCCACAAGTACTGAAGTTCTATTTTTCAAAGAGAAATAACCGCCTCAAAGTACTGGCCGATAGTGTGCTGCTTATTGAAAACAGGGCATTGGGTTATCACATTCGTTATCAAATGGATTCCTTTGCGTATTATTATAATACAGAAAATAACAGCTATCGTGGGTATAGTCTTTATGCAGAAATGGAAGGCAGCGACAGTTTAAAAAATGTATGGAGCCTTGCCCGAAAAAGAACATATGAAGGATCCAAATTGCAATTTATGCGCAGCTATTACGATAGCACCATACAACAAGATGGGTGGATCATAGACATGCTTGATGAAAACAGTTCCAAAAAATTTAATAAGGTAAATGATGTTTATGATTCCAGTTATTATAATATAGTAACTATAACAAAAGACAGTTTGGGCTTAGATAGTCTGATGTACCAGGTGACCACAGGAAATTTTGAAGTAGAAATACATTATCCCAGAAAAATCAGCGTTACTTATACGAAGAAATGGCCCGAGAAAGAGTATTTGAAAAAAATGAATCTGCCAAAAAATATACCTTACCAGATTTCTTATATAGATTTAAAAGACTGGATATCCATTACAGAAAACGGGTTTTACTATGAGCAAAGAAACTGGATAAACCAGGGCTATTGGAGTTGGAAAAATCTTGCAGATCAATTGCCGTATGATTATGAGCCGGATTGATAAATATTATTTCTTTCCCATTACTTTTTCCCAAAGAATGGGAATACGCCTCACCCATACAAATTCTTTCATTTTCTCTCTTGCATCTTCAACCGGTGAGCCAAAATATACTTTGCCTCCTTCAATAGAATCTTTTACACCACTTTGCGCATAAATAACAGCATTCTTTCCGATGGTGAGGGTTTTGCTTACACCTACCTGTCCCCAAAGTATTACATTATCTTCTATTGTAGTGGCGCCTGCAATACCTACCTGAGCAGCAAATAAGCAATTTTTTCCAACCACCGTATCATGACCGATATGAATCAGGTTGTCCATTTTTGTTCCGGCACCTATTAATGTATCGCCACTTACGCCACGATCTATAGTACAGTTGGCGCCTATTTCAACTGCATCTTCAATAACCACTCGACCACAACTTGTCATTTTTTTATAATGAACATCACGATCAGTTTTTTTATTGTAATAAAAAGCATCGCTGCCTATTACCGTACCGGATTGAATAATTACATGATCACCTATTTCGCAATAATCAAGAATGGTAACATGTGGATGAATGATGCAATTTTTTCCAATCTTTACATGATTTCCAAGATATACATTAGGCATAATGATGGTGCCTTCACCCACTTCGGCTGATTCACTTTTCAATTGCAAAGAAGGATTGAAAGGACGATAAAAATTTACAATCTTAAGATAAGCCTCAAATGGTTCTGCAACAATCAGCAATGCTTTTCCCTCTGGAAAAGAGGTTTCTTTATTGATAATAATAAATGTAGCTGCGGATTGAATACAGGTATCATAATACTTAGGATGATCAACAAAAGCCAAATCACCGTTAGTTACCAGGTGTAGTTCATTAATACCGGTGGCCACGCCTTCAACATTCCCCTTCAATTCGGCACCTATCATTGCCGCAATTGTTGATACAGGAACAGGAGTTTCAAAACGCATAAAAAGATTTTGTCAAAGGTAATGACCAGCGCAATGAGAAGTAAAACCTGCATTCTTATTTTTATATTATTTGATTTCAACAGAATATCGATTAATTAATATCCCTATTTTCTCCAATGAAAAACCTAATTACAAGAATGTTTTTGCTGGCGAACATCAGCATCAATAATTTTTTTTCAATTGATTTTCTTTGTTGAAAATATCAGTAATGAAGTTTTAAAAAGCGGAGTGTTGTTTTTTTAATTTGAAAATTGAATGAACAATTGTTCGGGTTTATCCACAACGAGTTTTAAAATGTTAATAAAATAAATGCCAAAAATTTTTTGGTTGAATGAAATAATTTATAATATTGTGGTGGGAAATTTATTTCCCGTACTTACTAACCCATCCATATAAATGATCCCTTCGGTTTACCGAGGGGATTTTTTATTGTATTTATTTTTCATTAACATCAACAAACATTGCATAAAGAAATTTTATTCACTTGATTGAATTAAAATACCTTTATCAAAATCTAATAAGTATTACATGCTTAAATCTATGACCGGTTTCGGCAGGGCCGAACAAAATGCGGGTGATAAAACATTTCTGGTTGATTTAAAATCGCTCAATGGTAAACAGTTTGAATTGCAGCTAAAAATGCCTGCGATTTTAAGACCATTTGAGTTTGATATCCGCCGCATCATTGCAGAAAATCTTTTGAGAGGCTCGGTCGATTGCGCCATTAGCCTGAAAGATACAGGGCTGGCAAAACCGGTTACAATTAATACTAGCCTGGCAAAAGCTTATTATAAACCATTAGCTGAATTGAGCAATGACTTGAAACTGGATGCTTCTCATATTTTAAGTACGCTGGTTAAAATGCCTGAGGTAATCACTCCCAGCAGTGAAACCTTAAGTGATGAGGAATGGAAATCATTTCAATCTATATTACAAACAGCCATCAATAATATTAATAACCACCGGCTGAATGAAGGAGCTGTACTTGAGCAAGACCTGCTGTTACGTATCAATAATATTCTTGCTTTACAGGAAGAAGTAGCTGCACTGGAACCACAAAGGCAAGTAAAATTGAGAGAAGGATTGGTAAAGCTTTTGGAAGAAAAAGTAGGTAAGGATAATTACGACTCCAATCGGCTGGAGCAGGAATTGATTTATTATTTTGAAAAAATTGACATTAGCGAAGAACAGGTAAGGCTAAAAAATCATTGCGATTATTTTAAATCTCTGCTAAATGAAAAGGAACAAAGCAAGGGCAAAAAACTATCCTTTGTTTTGCAGGAGATTGGTCGCGAAATCAATACTACTGGATCAAAAGCATATGATTCCTCTATTCAAAAATGTGTAGTGTTAATGAAAGATGAATTGGAAAAAGCCAAAGAACAAATATTGAATGTATTATAAACCTTAGCTGTATTTCCTCGCCTGATGCAGCATTATCTTTGCCTCATGAAAAGAAAAGTTCGAATTTTTCTGTTTCCTTTTGGTTTTATTCTGGGTTTATTTTCCTGTACACAGATTGAACTGTATGAAAAAACAGTAACTATTCCCGGGCATGCCTGGCAAAGTAATTTTAAACCTTCGTTTACGTTTATTATAAAAGACACTACAGCACTTTATCAGCCTTTTATTGTTTTAAGGCATAGTGATAAATACAATTTCAATAACATATATATCAACCTGTATATACAACTTCCCAATGGCGATACCATAAAACGCCTGCATCAGGATTTGACTTTAGCTGACGATCTTTCAGGATGGAAAGCATCTGGTATGGATGATATTTATGAGCATCGTATTCCTCTGGGTGGCCCCGAACCTTTTAAAAAGGGAGAGTTTAAGTTTACACTAGAGCAGGTAATGCGGGAAGATCCGCTGAGAAATGTTTTGGATGCTGGTATAAGAATTGAGAAGGTAAAATAATATTCTGCCATCTTTGCATCATGCAATCAAAACGCATTTTTCGTACAACACTTATTTACTGGGCATTATTGGTGTATATAATTGCTGCATTAATATGGTGGTTTATTTCGCTCAATAAACAAAATGCCGAAATGCGTGACTTTAAAAAGGCCGAGCTGCATTTTACTGTTGATAGCGCAACCAATCCGAAACTTTATCAATCTCAACTTGAAAAAATAAACATTGCCCACCAAAGGGAACAATCAAAATACATAGGCGAGGGAAGTATTTTCTTTATTGTGATTCTTATTGGAGCCTGGTTTGTTTACCGTTCGGTGCGACGTCAGTTGAAATTACAACAGCAGCAACAACATTTTATGATGGCCGTTACTCATGAGCTAAAAACCCCAATAGCTGTAGCCAAACTGAGTTTAGAAACCATTCAAAAACATAAACTTGAAGAAGAAAAACAACAAAAACTTATTCAAAAAACGCTGGACGAAGTAGGGCGATTAAATTTTCTTACCAATAATATTTTGGTATCCTCACAATTAGAAGGTGGGCAATATAAAGCAGATAATGAAGAACTTGACTTAAACTTGTTACTCAAAGAAAGACTTCAGGATTTTCGGAATAGATTTCCCGAAAGAAGGATTGAAGAAGAAATAGAAGAAGATGCAGATATTAAAGGCGATCCTTTGCTGTTGCAAATGATGATTAATAACCTGCTGGAAAATGCATTGAAATACTCACCTAAATATGCAATAGTAACTGCCCGTTTAAAGAAAATCAAATTCGGTATTGAATTGAAAATTATAGATGAAGGTTTAGGTATTGCAGATGATGAAAAACTGAAAGTGTTTAATAAGTTTTACCGTATTGGTAATGAGGCCACACGAAAAACACAGGGAACAGGATTGGGTTTGTATCTCTGTCGTAAAATAGCGCAAGGCCACAATGCAGACATTTCGGTGACTGATAATCAGCCTCAGGGCAGTATTTTTGTTATCACTTTCAGAACCTGAAATTTGCTTTTTTTAAATTGAAAAAAATGACAGCACAGCAACACTCTGTTTTATTGGTAGAAGATGAAGAGAATCTGCATGATGCTTTAAAGCTAAACCTTGAGTTGGAAGGGTACAGTGTAACATCTGCATTAGATGGTGCTGCAGCCCTGAAGGCCGTTGAAAATGAATATTTCGATTTAATTATAATGGATGTAATGCTGCCCGAAATGGATGGTGTAAGTGTAACAGAAACCATTCGCATCAGCAATAATGAAGTGCCAATTTTAATGTTAAGCGCAAAAAACAGCAGTGCTGATCGGGTACTTGGATTAAAAAAGGGTGCTGATGATTATCTGACAAAACCTTTCAATCTGGAAGAGTTATTGTTAAGAGTCCATAAACTGATTAATAAGAATAAAAAGCTTTTAGATAAAACAACCGTTGGCGACAACTATATTTTTGGTGGAGGTAAAATTGATTTCAAAGCGCAGGAGGCTATGGATAATAAGGGCCAGAAAATACAACTAAGCAAGAAGGAAACCATGTTGCTTAAGTTATTGATTGAAAATAAAAACGAAGTAGTGCCTCGTGAAAAAATATTGCAATCTGTTTGGGGTTATAATGTGTATCCTACCACCCGCACTATCGACAACTTCATTCTTAATTTCAGAAAGTATTTTGAAGAAGACAGTCGCAATCCCCGCTATTTTCATTCGGTAAGAGGTGTTGGCTATAAGTATGCAGAAACTATGGGCGAATAATTTTTTACAAAAACAGCATTTACCTGCCAAACATTTTCTCTAATTGCTCCTTTTTAAATTCCAGATAAGTGGGATTTCCTTCAGGTGAAACATTGGGTTGCTTGCATTGAAACAATGCTTCAGTAAGATGTTTCATTTCTTTATCGCTGAGTACTGTGCCGGTTTTTATGGCTTGTTGCCTGGCAAGTGAACGAATCAGTTTTTCTCTTTTAGAAAAACTAACATCGGTGCTGAAGTGTTTATATTGTTCTAATAAAATATCAATTACATATCTTTCATTACCCGCAGGTACATCTGCCGGAATACCCTGAATAACGAATGTATTTTTACCAAAAGGCTCAATTACATAACCGAGGTCATGCAGGTCGGGAATAATTTCCTGCATAATAGCTGCATCAGCCGGAGCAAGCTCTAAAGTTGCCGGAAACAAACTTCGCTGTGTGGCTACCGGTGTTTCTTTATTAGCTTTTGCTAATACTTCGTAAAGAATTCTTTCGTGAGCCGCTTGTTGATGAATCAGGAAAAAGCCGTTACCGCCCGATACTGTAATGATATAAGTATTTAATAGCTGACTGATTACCTGAGATTCGGTTGCGTTGAAAATAGCTGGTTGCAAACCAGATAAAATCTGTTCTCCTGGTTCAGTTTTTACAGGCAATTCGGTATTTGCACTCTCATAAAATTCCTTCCAGTGTTTTAATTCTGTTTTATCAGTGCGTTCAATAAAATGTGCCTGATGTTTTTGAGTAAACCCTTTGAAAATTGAAGAACCCGCTGCACGATCCTGCTTGTCTTGGGTAAAAGGTTGTTGTATGGAGGAAAGATTTTGAATGGAAGCATCCAGATCAAAATCAAGAGTAGGGGTGATGCTAAACTGGGCCAGTGCATGTTTGACAGCCGCCTGTACAAATGCGTAAATAATTTTTTCGTCTTCAAATTTTATTTCCTGCTTTGTTGGGTGCACATTTACATCCACCACTGTAGGATCCAGCTCTATAAACAATACATACATCGGGAAACTGTCAGCAGCAATCATTTGCTGAAAAGCACTCATCACTGCATGATTGAGATACGGGCTTTTGATATAGCGGTTATTGACAAAAAAATACTGATCACCTCTGGTTTTTTTAGCAGCTTCTGGCTTACCCACAAAGCCATAAATGTTCATATAGTCGGTTTCTTCCTTTACCGAAACAAGTTTGGCATTATAATGATTGCCGAGAAGTTGTACTATTCTTTGTTTTAAACTGCCTGATTCCAGATGAAATAATTGCTGATTATTAGCAGTTAGTGTAAAAAGAATTTCAGGAAATGACATGGCCACCCGGGTAAATTCATCTACGATATGTCGCATTTCGGCAGCATTGCTTTTTAGAAAATTTCTTCGGGCCGGTACATTGAAAAAAAGATTTTTCATTGCAATGCTGGTACCTGCTGGTGTAGCTACCAGCTCTTGCTTTTTTACCACACTATTTTCTACTTCAATATAAATGCCGGTATCTTCTTCCTTTTTTTTGGTTTTCAGTTCAACCTGTGCCACCGCAGCAATAGAGGCCAATGCTTCTCCCCTGAATCCCATGGTACGAATATGAAATAAATCTTCAATGGATTGAATTTTGGAAGTGGCATGACGTTCAAAACACATGCGGGCATCTATTTCACTCATACCGCTGCCATTATCTATTACCTGTATCAGCGATTTTCCCGCATCGTTTATTATCAGATTAATTTCTGTAGCATCTGCGTCCACCGCATTTTCCAATAATTCCTTTACTGCGCTGGCAGGTCTTTGAATTACCTCACCTGCCGCTATCTGGTTGGCAATATTATCTGGGAGCAATAAAATTTTATCCGGCACAATTCAGGTTTAGCCGCCAAAAATACGACTTTTAAAGGCAGTGATTTTCAAAACCGTTCTTAATGAAATAACAATTCGCAATCTTACACTTTAGCCATTCACTTTTTGTACAGTTGGTTTGCCAATTGGCACACCATCTTCATTTACTTTATATTTAATAACCACCAGCGGACAATTGTCAATTTTTATAAGCATAGTAACCCATCCTGTATTTGGATTAAACAACATTGTTGTTTTGCCTTTTATTTTTCCGCAATTTCTTAGCTCAGTTTCTCCTTCCCATGAAATCAATCTAACTCCTTCAGCTTCCAATAATGCATCAAGCCCTCCGCTTGCCAGCTCATTCATGCGGTTGCCTGTAAATTCATCTCCCAATAATTTCGGAAAAATTTCACCACCAATCACATTAAAAAGATTTTTGCCCAATTCCTCTGTAAAATTTTCACCTCCATATATTGCACTGCCTAATGCTTTTAATGCACCTATTCCTAATTTAGCTCCCAATGATAAACCGGGCAATGCTTCTATCGGCGCAAAGGCAATGCCAATTGCTAATCCACCAAGTACATCACCCGGGGCGGAATTGGTATTATTTGCCAGGGCAATAGCTTTCGTTTCACAATCGCAGGGTCCCTTTTCAATTAACATATCTCTAAACAATCCTCTCAACATACCCAGTGCAAATAGTTTCAATTGTTTGTCCTGTGGATTGATGGGTTTTGTAAGTCGGGGTTGAGGTGTGGGTGTATTTCTTTTTGCTTCTTCTTCTTCCAGTTGTTTACGTTTTTTAACTCTTTCTTCTTCTAATTGTTTTTCACGGTCTGCTTGTAGTTTATCTGCTGCTGCTTGTGCTTTTTTTAATGCTTCCTCCAGTTTATTTTTCTCTGCGTTGGCTGCATCCTGCTGGGCTTTTGTTGCAGCTGCTGCAGCAGCTGTTGCTTCAGCTTCATTTATTAAATCTGTTTCTTTTTGTTTTTTCTTTTTGATAATGTCATTCAATTGATCAATATAGGCTAAGGCTTCTAGGGGTGTTTTGGGAGAACCGGAAGGAACAGGGTTAAAATTGCAAACACCGGGATGCTCTTTGCACCATTTTTGAAGTGCATCCATTAAGGCGGCAATCTGTCTGCATAGCTCATCTATCTGTGTTTCTAAAGCATCATGCATTGATCCTTTTTTTTCTGCATCTGCTGCTTTTTCTTTTTCTTTTTGCAGCTTGTCACATTCTTCCTGTGCTTTTGCAATTTCAGCATTTAAATCTTTAACTCTTTTTTTTGCTGCATTTTGAGGCTTTCTTAAGCCTCTCAATTTGTTGGAAAGTTTATTTGATTCACCCCTGATATTGGTATTCGAGTTTTCGTCTCCTACATATCCAAACCAAAATCCACCATCGGCATGATAGCCATGACCGCCCACCCAGTTGTTGCCTAAATGAAGCTGGTCCATTTGATGTAACAAGTCTTCAATCTCTTTGTTCAAATCATCAAGTTCTTTTTGCGCAGCTTCTTTTTCCTGTTTTAATTTGTTTAACCTTTCTGCACAATCTTTTTCTCTTTGTGCTGCATCCTCAGCTGCTTTTTTTAGTGCTTCATTATCGGGTTTGCCATTTAGATCAGCTTTTAACTTTGCAAGTGAGTCGGTTAATTTTTTAAGTGAATCGCTAAAAAGGCCGGGTATTTTGTCTATTACTTTGTCAATGGTTGTTAATTCTTCGGCCATTGTGTTTTTTCTTTCCCACTCATTCATCAACATTTCAAATTTTCTTCTCAATTCGGCTATTCGATCAGTCAATCCTCTTAGACTTTCTTCCTTTTGTCGCACATCTTGGTTTGCTTGATTGATTTGAGCATCTGTAACAGTTAATTTTATTTTTTCACCTAACAATGGCTTACTGGCTTCAGGTGTCAACAGCAAATTTGCTCTGGTGTATGTTTCTGATATATAATTGTTTTTACCAGCTGCTCTTGCTTTAATGATGTATTCCCCATCAAATCCCAAAGGTGGTGCCCAGTTTGTCGTCCAATTATTTCCATTTTGACTGGCTTTTTCAATTGCTTGCCAGTTATTTGAACTAAATGGTTTTATTGAAAAAACTACCGCAACAATATCGTCAGAAAACGATTGTAGTTGCAACGGAATATGAAAACTGGTTTTATTATTAAAAACTCCGGGCACTTTTAAATTGACTATTGGCCCCGGTATTGAAGTGGAAGAATCTATAACTGCATCAGGAGCAAATGTGGGTGGTTGTGTACTGCCTCCAAGCTCCTTACACATTTGTAAAGGGATCAAACAGGATTGCTCAAGTAAATAACAATTGCATAGCGATGCCGAACCGGTTGTAAATTTTTCTGATTCAGGTAAATCAAGATTAACAGTAACTGAAAAACTTCCGGTTTTGATACTTTGAATATCAAAACGTTTGCTGTATGTGTTGTCTGGATTATTATCGGGAGAAATAATAATTGACTGGTGTTCTCCTCCTTGCATGGCAACCACTCCCGTAGTCATATTGGTAACTGTTAAGGTTGCTGAGGCTGGCAGGTTTTGAATTCCGGAAACGAGTACATCAACATAGGTTCGCTCGCCTTTTTGCAATTCGAGTCTGCCGGCACTTACATTCATATTAACGGCATATATTGACTTTTGAATTTCCTTTCCATTTTCTATTATAGAAACAGCATGCGATTTGCTTTCTGCCGCTGGCATCAGCACAATGCACTGTCTTGGCGATTCGGCCAGTATCTCCATTTCTTTTCCATTTACCCGGCACTGCGTATTTGAAGTATTGCCATCAAATGGTCCATGTATTCGAATCGCAGATTGAGTAAGCACATGTGTAGGAAGTACAAAAGAAGATATTTTATAATCCTCTTTTTGAATTGGAATGTTATAGTTTGAAATCAATTTATTACCATCATTGACATTAATTGTTGTATTATTTTGGTTGATCAAAATAGTAAAACGTGTCGAAAGTAATTTGACGCTTCCATTATCTTCAGTATAACTAAGCCCATATTTTTGTAATGCCGCTATACTTCGATTTTTTATTTTTTCCGTTGAACCTTCCGGTTCTAACACAACTGTACCCGAAATCGTTTCACCTGACCTGATATCATCAGGCAAATAAATTTTTATTTTTCCTTCTTTCAAATCAAACTCCTTCAGATGAATTCCTTTTTGTGCAGTAACTGGGGTTAAATAAAGAATGAAAAAAAATAAAATTAATGTGTAAATGTGTGGCTGAAAAGAAAAATTTGGTCTCATAGTCGTAAGTTTTAGATGAAAAAAACGAACTGTTTCAGAGACTTTCAGGGGGAGCGGGAGTGAGTTTAAAACTACGAAAATTCATATCATATTTCAATGAGAAAGAATTAATTTTAGCAGTCAGGTAAATAATCAATTATGAAGCAATTGCAACTCTTTGTCTTTCTGATAGTTCTTACTTCGTTAACCTCACAAGCCCAGTACAAAAGCAAACTCAACAAGCAGCACTGGGTGGACAGTGTTTTTAACTCTTTGAATGATGATCAACGCATTGCACAGTTGATGGTAGTGAGAGCTCATTCAAATTTGGGAGCCGATCATGTAGCCAAAGTTGTAAGCGATATCAAAAAGTATAATATTGGAGCGCTTTGTTTTTTTCAAGGTGGCCCTGTAAGACAAGCCAATCTAACTAACTATTATCAAAGCATAGCACAAACGCCATTGATGGTTACTATTGATGGTGAATGGGGTCTTGGTATGCGTTTAGATAGTGTTACAAAATTTCCATATCAACTGACGCTTGGTTCAATGAGTGATAAAAATCTGGTGTATCGTATGGGTCTTGCAGTAGGAGAACAATGCAAGAGAATAGGTGTGCATGTAAACTATGCACCTGTGGTGGATATTAATAATAACCCCAACAATCCGGTTATTGGATTTCGCTCCTTTGGAGAAAACAAAATAAAAGTTTCAGAATTTGGTGTAGCCTATATGAAAGGGATGCAAGATGCAGGTATTATGGCCTGTGCCAAACACTTTCCCGGACATGGTGATGTGGATGTGGACTCTCACTACGACCTGCCGGTTATTAATAAATCTATGGCCGCATTGGATACTATGGAACTGGTGCCCTTTAATGCTATTTTTGATGCCGGAGTAGGTAGTGTGATGATTGCTCATTTATACATTCCTGCTATAGATAATACAGCCAACAGAGCTACTTCTATTTCAAAAAATAATGTAACAGATTTACTTCGCAATAAAATGGGCTATAAAGGCCTCACTTTTACTGATGCGTTGGAAATGAAAGGTGTAGCCAAATATTTTCCACAAGGCACCATTGCAGCGGAAGCTATTATTGCAGGAAATGATATGCTCTGTCTGCCGGCTGATGTGGGTGAGGCTATTGAAGAAATAAAAAATGCGATTAAAGCAAAAAAAATTTCCTGGGATGATATTTACAATAAAACAAAAAAAGTACTGGAATCAAAATATCAGTTGGGTTTAAACCAATGGAATCCAATTGAAACAAATAATTTGTTAGCTGAATTAAATGCAAAAACTGATGACATCTGTCGTGAGGTTGCTACTAAATCTATCACATTACTTAATAAAGCAGCTTTTACAGCTTCCAGAAACGATTATGCCGACATTCCTTTGAAGAAGGGACAGAGGATAGCTTATATCGGTATTGGCACTTCTAAACTAAATGAATTTGGCAGAAGGATGATGAATGAGTTTGATGCAGATGTATATACTTTTTCCTACAATGATAGTGAAGCAAAAGCCGAACAAATTCTTAAGGCTGTTCCCAAAGATGGAAAATATGATGCCATTATAGTGGGCATTCATAATTTCAGTAACCGGCCTGCAGGTAATTATGGTATTTCTCCTGCTGCTATTAATTTATGGAAAGAATTAAATTTCATCAAAACAGAAACCATTGTTTTTGGAAATGTACTGGCCACTAAAAACTTTTGTGATGCATGGACACTGGTAGCCTGTTATCAGGATGATGACATAACTCAGCAAGTGGCTGCTGATTATTTGAAAGGAAAATTTGAGGCTATCGGAACGCTTCCGGTTCGTGTGTGCAGATTCAATAGCGGTGATGGTATAGTAAAAGCAAAGACGACACCAGTACATCAGTACAGCAAACTAAATGAGATTGATTCTATTGTTGCCGATGGCATTGCCAAAAAAGCTTTTCCCGGCTGTGTGGTATTGGCTGTGCATGATGGAAATATTATTTATCATAAAGCATTTGGAAATTATAAATATGAAACTTCTCCGGCTACTACATTTGAAAGCATTTTTGATTTGGCTTCTGTAACCAAAATTTCTGCCACTACCGTTTCGGTAATGAAGTTGTATGAAGAAGGTAAATTGGATATTAAAAAAACTTTAGGCGATTATTTGCCCTTGGTAAAGGGAACAGATAAGGCAGATTTAAAACTGGATGATATTATTCTGCATCAGGCAGGGCTGGTTCCTTATATTGCTTTTTATAAAGAAACCATTGATCCTAAAACCGGGAAACCCAATCCAGCCATTTTCAGTGAAAAATCCAAACCCGGTTTCACAGTACGTGTAGCAGAAAATATTTTTATGCGCAACGACTGGCAGGATACTATGTTCAGTCGAATACTCAACAGCAAACTTTCTGCCCATGGCAAATATGTGTACAGCGATAACGATTTTATTTTTCTGGGAAAAATTGTTGAGCAAATCTCCGGCATGCCACTCAATGAATATGCTGCTCAAACTTTTTACCGGCCTATCGGCATGACCACAACCGGCTTCAAGCCTCGTGAAAGATTTGCAGTGAATAAAATGGTGCCTACCGAAACTGAAAATCACTTTCGTATGCAAACCACTCAGGGCGATGTGCATGACGAAGGCGCTTCCATGTTTGGCGGTGTTTCAGGCCATGCCGGTTTATTCTCCGATGCTTACGATCTGGCCATGCTGTACCAAATGCTGCTCAACGGCGGTATTTTTAATGGCAAACGTTATTTGAAAAAAGAAACGATAGATCTTTTTACAGCCTATCATAGCGATGTAAGCAGGCGTGGTTATGGATTTGATAAACCTGAAAAAGATAATGCACTGCGAAAAGAACCTTACCCTTCTGCACTTTGCTCACCCGCAACTTTTGGACATACCGGTTTTACCGGCACCTGCGTGTGGGTAGATCCAAAAGCAAGTCTGGTTTATGTATTCCTTTCAAACAGAGTGTACCCTACAAGAGATGGTAATCTGCTGGGCCGTATGAACATACGCAGCAAAATACAGGACACCATTTATCGTGCATTGGGTGAAGGAGAATAAATGAAAACATTTTGTGGATAGATATACATACACATACACCACCTGACCCGGGCCAAAAAACGATCTTCAGTTTGTATAATGATTTTCACTCAGTACAATCGGGCAGATACTACTCCATGGGTATTCATCCCTGGCATATTGAAGAAGATTTTGAATCTCAGTTTGAAAACTTGATTAGCTATGCAAATAATGTTTCAGTACTGGCAATAGGCGAAGCCGGATTGGATAAAATTTGCAAAACAGATTTCAAACTACAACAACAGATTTTTTCCAGGCAAATACAATTGGCAAATGAAATACAAAAACCACTGATCATTCATTGTGTAAAAGCATGGGCTGAAGTTTTTTCCCTGCTTGAAAAAGGAAGCATAAATGTACCGGTAGTTTTTCATGGGTTCAATAAAAATAAAACACTGGCAAATACAATTCTTGAAAAAGGGTTTTATCTCTCATTTGGAAAATCATTAAAACATCAGAATCAGTTGGATTTATTAAAACAAATTTCAATGGAAAAACTGTTTCTGGAAACTGATGATGCAAGCGTAAATATTGACGAAATCTATAAGTTGGCTTCCAATGCTTTATCAATTGATATGAATTCACTTAGTTTGCAGATTCAAAAAAATGCAGCAAATATTTTTGATGCATCCTTTTTTATATGACAAAAGATACTTCCTGGCTTTCACGTACCGAACTTTTAATTGGCAAAGAATCTTTATTGAAACTTACGGCTTCGCATGTAATGATAGTCGGGCTGGGTGGTGTGGGCTCCTATGCAGCAGAATTTATTGCACGCAGTGGGATAGGCCGCATGACCATTATTGATGGCGATGTGGTAGACCCTACCAATCGTAACAGGCAATTGCCGGCACTGGCAAACAATCACGGCAAGTCTAAGGCATTGATTATGGAAGAAAGACTCAAAGCCATTAATCCAGAAATTGCGCTGACAGTGGTAAATGAGTTTATTAATCCTGAAATGGTAAAGCATCATTTGAATGAAAAACCGGATTATATCATTGATGCCATTGACAGCATTACACCAAAAATTACATTTATACAAATGGCTTACGAAAGTAAATTACCATTGGTAAGCAGTATGGGTGCCGGTGGCAAACTGGATCCTACACAACTGAAGGTCGTTGACATTTCAAAAACCTGGAATTGTCCTTTTGCGCAGCAAATACGAAAGAACTTAAAAAAAATTGGTATCGCCAAAGGAATTAATGCGGTGTTCTCCCCCGAAATTCCCAACAAAGAAAGTCTAATGCTGACTGATGGAAAAAATTTTAAGAAATCTGCATACGGCACTATTTCCTATTTGCCAGCAGTATTTGGTGCAGTAGCTGCTTCGGTAGTAATAAGAGATTTGATAGGGGAAAAAACGATTTAAAATTTTTTATAGCAAGATGCAATCACTTATTATCATACAAATTGTGTCACACATTTTGTGTGATTTTTTTTAACCTACTCTTTTGGTGTATTGGGCTGGTTGGGCTTTTGCTGATTTCTGTTGGGCTGGTTTGGCCTTTGCTGATTTCTGTTTTGCTGGTTGGGGCGTTGTTGCTGGCCTCCGCCTTGATTTTTTTGTGGTCTTTGCTGATTGCCTCCTTGATTGTGTTGTTGATTTTGTTGTCCACTTCCCTGTTGTCTTTGTTGTGGCCGCTGATTTTTTTGTTGCTGTTGTTGCTTTTTCTTTTTCTCAGCTTTCTCCAATGTGCGCAAGCTTATTTGTCCCACCAGTTCTACATTCTCGGGTTCCATTTCTTTGGGCTTGCTGCTCACTACATCTACAGGTTCCAGATCATCAGGTCTGACGCCTTGCTGGTTTAGCGATTTTATCTTTATTACTCTCTCAAGGCTCAGCGGATATTGTTTATTACTATCGGGGAGAGTGTACCACATCAGGTTCTTAAAAATGTCCTTTTTAATCAGAAAGGCATTTCCCTTGGCAACCTGTAATACATCGCAGTTATCAGGAAAGTGTTGTAAAGCATCTAAGTAAGTATCCAACTCATAATTAAGACAACACTTCAACCGGCCACACTGTCCACTTAGTTTCGTTTGATTGATTGAAAGATTTTGATATCGTGCGGCTGCAGTGTTTACCGATTTAAAATCAGTCAACCAGGTGCTGCAACAAAGCTCACGGCCACAGCTGCCAATGCCGCCCACCTTACCCGCTTCCTGGCGAGCACCTATCTGCCGCATTTCTACTTTTACTTTAAACTCCGATGCATATACTTTTATCAGCTCTCTAAAGTCAACACGACCATCAGCTATGTAAAAGAAAGTAGCTTTTCTGCCATCGGCCTGCATTTCTACCTGGCTTATCTTCATATCCAGTTTCAGCTGGCGGGCTATAGCACGGCTTCTTATCACAGCCTCAGGCTCACGGGCTTTATTTTGATTTCTTAATTCAATATCACGATCGATAGCCAGACGCAGCACTTTTTTCATTTCGGGATTGTCTTCCTTCACACCCCTTTTTTTCATTTGTAGTCTTACAATTTCTCCGGTAAGCGATACTTCGCCTACATCAAAACCACTCACACCTTCCACCGCTATCAGGTCGCCTTTATCATAAGGCTGCAAGGCTGTATTACGAAAAAAGTCTTTTCGGGTTCCTTGGTTAAAGCTCACTTCAATCACTTTGCAACTGCTGTCCATATCGGCAATAGGCAGGTTGCGTAGCCAGTCATAGGTATTCATACGGTTGCACCCGCCGGAGCTACATCCGCCGTTGCTCTTGCAACCATTTGGCTTACCGCCTGTAGCAGTACTGCAACCTGTACAACTCATTATTCAATGAATAATTAAAAATGAACAATTAATAATTGAGAGAAATTGATGAAGCCGGCTGTAGAATTACTATTAAGCTTTCGTTGCGACGCTCCGTTGATCGTTCTGTTTGCTATTCAGCAAATCAATTTGCCTTAAAAAAGTAAGGCTATATATAAGAGTCGTTGAAGCCATATAGAAATTTTCTGCATTCGGTCTCATACACTGCGGCTTGCCGCTATCCTTTTTCCTCAGTTCATCAAAAATATGATATTTTGGATAATGCTGCAATTAAAGCCAATATTTATAAACTGAGTCAAAAATTCAAAAGACCGGCTTTTTTATATTGTATATTATATAAATGAGAAAAAAAGGAGCATATAGTTAGTAGTGACTGAAAAAGTGGCGTCCATTTTAAGTATAAAGTGATTCTCTTAGAAAAATAAGCTATACAGCTAGGCCATCAGAACCACCTTATCCTGTATAATATGATATAGCTTAATCGTAAGCGCATGAAAAAGCATTTTCCCATTTGCATTTCGCTCAATATAAAAACTGGCTCGATCCAGCTCCTCTATAATGGCCTGTTGTTGTTCTATTCCGGCTATTTTATTCAACCGCTCTGCAAAATCTATTTCGGTACCAAAAGCTCCAGTTGCTTTTCCAGTTACTTTTAAATGAATAGCCTGCTCCAGCAAATGATTGAAATATCGGAGAAATTGTTTTTGCTTTTCACGACCAAGCCTGCTAATTTCTTCCACCCATTTGGTTTGTGCTACGGGGCCGGTTTTTAATATTGCATTCAGCCAATCACGCAATAAGGCCTGCCAGTCTCCCTCAGCATGTTGAACTAATTGTAATGCTTCTCTGTAGTTGCCTTCACTTACGCTGGCTACCTGTCGGGCAATGGCCACTTCTGTTTTATTACGTTCAATTAAGGCTGTTTCAATTTCTTTGATGTCTAATGCTGGTATTTTTACAAGCTGGCAACGGCTTAAGATAGTTGGTAAAATAAGTTCTTCATTTTCTGCTACCAGTATAAATAAAGTATTGGCCGGGGGCTCTTCAATTATCTTCAACAGCTTATTTCCTTCTTTATCCATTTCTTCAGGCATCCAAAGAATAAGCACTTTGTACTCGCTTTCAAAACTTTTCAAACTCAGTTTTCGGATAATTTCATCACACTCTCTTGCCGTTATTTTCCCCTGGCTGTTTTCTTTTTCTTTAATCATTTCTATCCAGTCAAACAGGTTGCCATAAGGATTCAATTTGATAAAGTCACGCCACTCCGTAATAAAATCAGTAGCTATCGGCTTCTCACCCGGTTTTTTTGTAACTGTAGGATAAGAGAAATGAATATCGGGATGCACATATTGACCCGCTTTTTTACAAGCAGCACATTCACCACAGGCATCTTCCAAAATTCTTGTTTCCGAAACCGGTACATCACCAAAAAGAGAAGGACCAGGTGTTGTATTCTTGTTTTTGCCACTAACTTTCTCGCAAACGATATATTGTGAAAATGCAAGTGCTAAGGGTAAGGCACCACTTCCTTCTTTGCCCAGAAAAAGCAGTGCATGACTCAGACGGTTGTTGTTGTATAAATCCCGCAACTGGGTTTTAACATCTTTCTGTCCTATGGTATTGGCAAATAGCATGGATTGCGAAAATAAGTTTTCTCGCCCATTGAAGAAGCATTGTTTCCAAAAAGTGAAAGGTAAAAAAACGACAACTTTTATTTCAGGTATTGCAGCACTTCTTCACTCATTGGATTTACTTTATGAAAGAAAACAGCAATTAACTTTCCGTTTTCGTCCAATAAAAACTTAGTGAAGTTCCATATTACAGGATCCTGCAAAAATTTTTTCCAGGCATAATCTTTTGAAGTATTGCCTGTTACCTGTTTTGACAATTCTTTTGATTGTTCATTCAGCCATTTGTAAATCGGATGTATGTCATCGCCACGTACTGATATTTTTTCTGCCATTGGAAAACTTACTCCATAATTCTTTGTACAAAATGCTTGAATCTCTTTGTTACTTCCAGGCTCTTGTGATCCAAAATTGTTTGCAGGAAATCCAACAATAACCAATTTGTCTTTATACTTTTTATACAAATCTTCCAGGTCTTTGTATTGTGGTGTGTTACCACATTCTGATGCGGTGTTCACAATTAATATTTTTTTGCCTTTGAAATCGGCAAAATTGATATCAGTGGTGCCATCTAATGCAGGTACTTTAAAATCATAAATGGAACTTCCTGTAAGCATGACAGATGATAGCATAGCTAATAATAGAGTTTTCATTTCTGTAAAAAATTAATGGAGTTACCAAAGTTAAAACGAAAATCTCTGGTTCGGTGATTTTATTGCTATTGTTTTTCAAAACAACCAAGATCGGGTAATCCAACTGGTCGAGGTTTCCCGTCTAAATCTATGATTGTAGTTGTATTAACACCTTTTTCAAGTGCAGGGGATCCGGCTTTTAATCGGAAATTATAATAGTTTTTGAAAGTATTAATACTGTCAAATTGTGGCGACTGATTATTAATTATTTGACTGCTGGTAATATTAGCTGGTGTGGTTTGCACTTTCCATAAAGTGTTTTCAAAATTTACAGCAAAGGGCCCGTTACCACTTTTTAATACTTCTACTTCATTATCTACCAATCCGTTTTCCCCCCAAAAAATACAATTGCGAAAAACAGCATTCAGGTTTTGAGTTATTGGTGTGTTGTTAACAGAAATAAAATTACTCATTAGTAATACAGGAGCTTTATGTTCTATATATCTATTGGCATAGGTAACGGCAGTGCAGTGAGTAAATTCATAATCGCCACCTTTTACCAAAAAAATATTTTTACTACAATTGCTAATTAAAGAATTAACCGCTTTTATGCTGGAGTTGATTGAAAGAATTCCAGCATCAAAAGCATTGTCAATAATGCATTCATTTAAGGTCAGTTTGGGATTTGAATTGCTGGAAGGATCTTGCAGTGCGATAGCTTGATAGGCATTTTTAATAACAGTATAATTCAGCACATTGTCTTTTGACGTTGTATTGAAAATGATTCCTGGCCAGCTTCCGGGAAAATCTCTGTAAGGATCATCCATTCTGTCGCCCTGAAAATATACCCTGTCTGCAGTATCCTTCAGTCCATTTATTTGTAAACTCCCATTTACTAGTATGGGTGCATCGGCATGTGTGTAAATGCGACAACCTTTATTGATAGTTAGTATTTGATTTTGATTAATAGTAAGAGAACCCAGAATTATATACGGCAAGTCATTATTCCAGATTTCATTGGTGCTTACAATTTTATTTCTTAAGAAATGGGCATTTTGCCCCCATGCTTCCAATTGTACATTTTTCTTATTTCCATTATATCCAATCTCAATACTATCACGAATGATAAAGGGAAGATTTGCAGCTGTAGGATCAACGTTAACCTGAACAAACACATGAATACTGTCATTGGCTTCCAACTCCAGGTTATTGAACGAGTAACCTGAAACACCATCAACATTTATTTTATATGCAGAGGAGCTGCCACCCATAAGTTTTACTGAAGTCAGTTTTAGTTTTTGGTTGTTCTCATTTACAATGCTAAATTTTTGATAGATAGATCCGGCCGTTACAAACACCGTATCATATTTAAGCGTATCTGCAGAAATACGAAGATGAGCATCGGACGATGTGATAAAATTTTCTTTCCGGCAGGAGAGGATAATGAAAATTGAAAGCAGTATTAATAAACCGGATTTTTTCATTTACACATTTCTTAATGTCAAAAATAGTTGAACTGATTGACTTTATCGACTTGCCATACAAAGAGTGGCTACACTTAGTTTTATTCCTGGTGTTTTAAGTATTTCAATACAGCAGGCTTCTAAAGTGGCACCGGTTGTTATTACATCATCTACCAGCAATACATGCTTGCCAGCAATAATGGCTGCATCGGTCAAAATAAATTTGCCTTCCATATTTTTCCATCGGTCTATTCGTCCTTTACTTGTTTGAGTATCGGTATGTTGTGGTCGGCTAACAACATTTTCCAACACTGAAATGCCCATTGCAGATGCTATTCCTTCGCATAGAATGGTTGCTTGATTGTATCCACGTTTTCTTTCCTTTTCAGGAAATAAGGGTAAAGGAACAAGTGCGTCAATTGAGGTAAAGCGGTTAGATTGTTTTAGCTGAGACCCCATCAGTCGGCCCAGTTGCAAACCCAGTTCACGGTTTCCTTTGTACTTAAACTGGTGCATCAGGTGTTGCATTAAAGATTCTTTGGTGAAATAAAATTGAGCGGTTGCTGATTCAAGCTCAACTCTACCCCAAAAGATTTTTTCTACCGGGTTGTCTTTCTTTAATTCAAAATTTGTTTCAGGTAAACTGTTTATGCAACGCAGACACATGCTGTATTCTTTGTTTAAAACATCACTTCCACAACCGGCACATATATGCGGAAAGAATAATTGTAAAACAGAATCGTTGATATATTTAAGATGCAGCATTAAAATAAATAGCGGTATAATTCCTCCACTCTCGACATTGGAACTACTTCAATATTCCATTTAACTTTCGACATCCCTTTTTGCCCCTGCCTGACGGATGGGATATTATATTTTGAAACAATTATTTTTTCAAAACCTAGTTTTTCCGCTTCGGCAATTCTTTGTTCAATACGGTTTACTGCTCTAATTTCTCCACTAAGTCCCACTTCACCTGAAAAGCAATATTGTTGTGGTAATGGAGTGTCTTCGTATGAAGATAAAAGGGCACATAAAACTGCAAGGTCAATAGAAGGATCTTCAACTTTTAGACCACCGGCTATGTTTAAAAAAACATCTTTAACGCCAAAATGAAAGCCACCTCTTTTTTCTAAGACCGCCAGAAGCAACTGAAGCCTTCTTAAATCAAAACCACTGACTGTTCGTTGTGGTGTACCATAAACTGATTGAGTAACCAATGCCTGTACTTCAATCAACAATGGTCTTATGCCCTCCATAGTGGCAGCAATGGCGATGCCACTAAGTTGTTCTTCTTTTTGTGTAATGAGTATTTCACTTGGATTGAGTACAGCTCTCATTCCTGTTTCAACCATTTCATAAATTCCAATTTCGGAGCTGCTGCCAAACCGGTTTTTTAAAGTACGTAATATGCGATAGGCATAATGGCGGTCGCCTTCAAACTGTAACACCGTATCCACCATATGTTCCAGAATTTTTGGACCTGCTATACTCCCGTCTTTGGTAATATGACCTATTAGAAAAACCGGAGTTCCCGTTTCTTTTGCAAACCGTTGAAACTCGGCTGCACATTCTCTTATTTGAGAAACACTTCCGGGTGATGCATCAATAAAATTTGTTTGTAATGTTTGTATGGAATCAACAATTATTAATTGGGGTTTTAATTTTTTTATCTCTTGAAAAATAACCTGCGTTGTTGTTTCAGTAAGCAAATAAAAATCAGGGTGATGAAGACCCAACCTGTCTGCTCGCATTTTTATTTGTTGTTCACTTTCCTCCCCACTGATATAAAGTACTGATGTTTTTTTTAATTGTAAACCATTTTGAAGAAATAAAGTTGATTTGCCAATACCTGGTTCTCCTGCTACTAAAACAATACTTCCGGGAACAATGCCCCCACCTAATACTCTGTTCAATTCTGTATCTGGGGTTTCAATTCTTTTTTCTTCCTGACTTTTTATTTCCTGAAGCGAAATAGTTTTATTCTTTCTGGCTTCACCTGAATAATCTTTCCAGCTATTTGAAGATTTTGAATTGTCTTTTTGAATTAATTCTTCAACAAAAGTATTCCATTGATTGCAGGATGGACATTGCCCTACCCATTTTACACTTTCATATCCACAATGCTGACAAAAAAAAGCTGACTTTGTTTTGCTCATGCAATAAAGATAGATGATTAACGAAGTTGCAACTGATTAATGAATATAGAGTTTGATTTTTTTTATTACAATCATTTTATTGATTGAAATATTCAAACATGAGGCACAAAAAATTAAAATTTTTGATCGAAGTAAAAAGGGCCAATCTTTTGATTGACCCCTTTACTTACTAACCCATTAAATTCTATTGCTAAATTACAATTATGCCTCACATTTCAAAATAAAATTTTGGACTTGTGAATAACTTTAGACCACATTGGGCGAGAAAAGTCAGTGTTTAAACAGTGGCTTAAAATATTTATAAATATCTGAAATACAGCAATTTAATGACATTGTTAAGGGGTTTTTTGCCTAATTTTATTTTTAAAATATGTCAAAAAGTCTTAAAAAACTACGTCTAAAATGATGGTAACAAATTTGCTATAATTTTCACCACAAAACTGCAAAAAATGATAATGTCAAATGAAATTATGTTGGTTTCCCTGTTATTTCTGGGAATCAGCTTTTTGGTCTCGGCTGTTTTAAAAAGTAAGTTTTCAAAATACAGCAAAATTCCTCTTTCAAGCGGTCTTTCGGGTAAAGAGATTGCTGAAAAAATGCTAAGAGAGAATGGAATTCTGGATGTAAAAGTCATTTCTGTTGAGGGGTTCTTGTCCGACCACTATAACCCTAAAAATAAAACGGTAAATCTGAGTCCTGATGTATATAGCGGAACCAGCGTTTCAGCAGCTGCCGTAGCGGCACACGAATGCGGCCACGCTGTACAGCATGCTACCAACTATGGGCCACTTCAGTTCAGAAGTAAAATGGTGCCAGCAGTGCAATTAAGTTCTATGCTGGTAAACTGGGTGTTGCTGGCGGGTATGGTTTTAATTGCCACCACAAATAACCCTACCGTACTATTAATTGGAATTATTGTAATGAGTGTTACCGTATTTTTTACTCTGATTACTTTACCTGTAGAGTTTGATGCCAGTAAAAGGGCTCTTGCATGGCTGCAAAACACCAATGTAACTAATAGTACTGAATTTCCTATGGCAAAGGATGCGCTGAAATGGGCAGCGACTACTTATGTTGTGGCAGCATTAGCAGCTGTTGTACAACTCATTCAATACATAATGATTTATATGAATAGTAGAAGCAGAAATTAAACGAATGTTTTTAAAATTGAATTTCGGCCGTCTTTTTTGACGGCCTTTTTTCTTTATAGTAACATCCGGAAATAAAAAAAGTAAACTTTTGATGGTTTGGAAAGCAAATCATAAAAGTTCAAACCGAAACTCAACCAAGAGATGAGGCAGCATTAAAAACTGATTTTTACAATTTTATTTCTTCATCATGCTGATCAAAGAATTTATATTCAGTAAGATGATAATTGCTGTTTTGTTCAAGTCTGGTTTTTTGTTTCAACTTGCGTTTCCAATGTGCCATCTTTGTTTTCCATGGCCATCCCTTAGTAAGATAGGAGTATAAAATTGGGTGAACCACCAGTTTTAAATTCTTATTCTTATGTGTTATCAGATAAGTAAGGTTCTTTTCTATTTCGTCTTCTAATAATAGAGTTGAAGATATTTTTCCGGTGCCGTTGCAACTAGGGCATACTTCCTGTGTATTAATATTTACCTCAGGTTTCATCCTTTGGCGTGTAATCTGCATAATACCAAACTTGGAAATTGGAAGTACGGCATGCTTGGCTCTGTCGGGCTTCATATATTCTTCCATTTTCTCTATAAGCTTTCGCTTATTTTCAGGAAGTTTCATGTCTATAAAATCAACAACGATGATGCCACCAAGGTCACGCAATCTTAACTGACGAGCTATTTCTTCTGCAGCTTCCAGATTGGTCTCCAATGCATTTTGTTCCTGATTATTACTGACACTTTTGTACCCACTGTTTACATCTATTACATGCAATGCTTCAGTATGTTCAATAATTATGTAGGCACCGCTATCCAGATTTACAGTTTTACCAAACGATGATTTTACCTGCTTGGTGATGCCATAGGAATCAAAAATGGGTGAGCCGTTTTGATAAAATGAAACAATATCGGCTTTCTCCGGTGCTATACGTTGAATATATGTGCGGGTATCACTAAAAATATTTTTATCATTTACCACTATCTTGTTGAAGTCTTCATTCAACAAATCACGAAGGATACTGGTTGTCTTGGTTTGTTCGCTGAGAATGCGTGCCGGAGCAACTGCCGTTTTCAAATTTACCATTATGGTGTTCCATAGCGCTACCAATGCAGACAAGTCTTCATGCAGTTCGGCTGTGTTCTTTCCTTCGGCAGCGGTACGTACGATCACACCAAAGTTTTTACTCTTGATGGCTTCAACAATTTTTTGAAGTCTTTTTCTTTCTTCTGACGAATGAATTTTTCGTGATACCGCAACAATATCATTGAATGGAGTCAAAACAACAAAACGTCCTGGTAAAGAAATTTCGCAACTCAGGCGGGGCCCTTTTGCGGCAATTGGTTCTTTTAAAATTTGAACCAGTACATGGGGCTTGCCTCCAAGTACTTCATTTATTTTTCCCGTTTTAATGATTTCGGGTTCAATAGTAAATTTGGAAAAGTCATGCCCCTGATCACTCTTATCGTTCATACACAGATTAGTGAACTTGAGTAACGATTTTGCATAAGGACTCAAATCAGTATAGTGTAGAAAGGCATCTTTTTCAAACCCAACATCAACAAATGCAGCATTCAATCCGGGTATCAGTTTTTTAACTTTGCCCAGATAGAGGTCGCCCACGGCAAAACGGGCATCGCTTTTTTCGCTATGCAGTTCTACCAGTTTTTTATCTTCCAGCAAGGCAATTTCTACGCCCTGTGGTGCTGCATTAATAATAAGTTCTTTGTTCATTACAGCTTAACATACATCAATGCCTAAGATGCTGTAAAACACCAGTTGTAAGTGCCAGTTTAAAACAAATGGAACTGGATATTGTTAGCTGACAAATAAAATGAAGTGAATCTAAAAGGCCGACAACCGGCGGACTGAATTTGAGTTATAAAGTAATCAGTTAATAAGCTGACAAATTGATTTGCCAGCTTATTAACTTTTCAATTAATTACTTATTTCTCTTTTTATGACGGTTCTTTCTCAGTCTTTTTTTACGCTTGTGCGTCGCAATTTTATGACGCTTCCTTTTTTTACCGCAAGGCATACTCTGTTAATTTTTTTTAATTGTGTTTATTAATAAGTTTTATCCCTTTTGGGACTACTACTTTCTAAGTTCTGTTACCCGATTTTTAATTTCGGCCATTATCGCTTCATTTTTAATGAAGGGCAGGCTTTTACTATACCAGTCAGCAGCTTCATGCTTATGACCTGTTTTTTCTTTTAAATCAGCCATCATCAAAATTGCTTCCAGCCGATCTGGCTGATGTCTTAATACATGTGCCAACCTGCTTTCCGCTTTATCATATTGCTGTGTCATCAATGAGCCTTCTGCTAATGTAATTTGTGCATACACATTATTACTATCCCTGTCGGCAACTTCTCTTAACATCTGAATTCCTTCCATCGGATTATCCGAAATATTGCCAAACAGTAAGCAGGCTCCCAGTCCAACTTTTGATGAATCATTTACCGGGTTTAACTTCAAAGAACGCTCAAATAAATCTTTGGCCTGAAGGGCTTTCCATTTTCTTCGCTCCGCTACATCATCCCTTATCAGGTTGTCCAAAAATAAATGGGCTGCGAAGGTGAGGTTTTTTTCTGAATTTTCCAATCTTGCTGCCTCCGCTGT
>Ga0138256_10000614_pt1 | contig 39022 bp, 46 predicted proteins | sample KNB2016incub_MG_FD_105486 | JGI IMG/M metagenome (GOLD analysis project Ga0138256, IMG submission 105486) | Active sludge microbial communities from wastewater in Klosterneuburg, Austria - KNB2014incub_MG | ecosystem: Engineered > WWTP > Activated sludge > Unclassified | place: Austria... | reverse complement strand
CACAGATTACACGGATAGACACAGATGAGTCTTTTTTTTCTGTGGTCATCTGAGCTATCTGTGCGATATTTTCTCTCACAGATTACACGGATAGACACAGATGAGTCTTTTTTTTCTGTGGTCATCTGAGCTATCTGTGCGATATTTTCTCTCACAGATTACACGGATAGACACAGATGAGTCTTTTTTTTTCTGTGGTCATCTGAGCTATCTGTGCGATATTTTCTCTCACAGATTACACGGATAGACACAGATGAGTCTTTTCTCTGCGACACAATTAATTGATTATTCTTACCAAACTCTCCTTTTCCTCCAACTTTGCTACATTAAAATTTACGAGAATTCCCAATTTCATGCCAGACAATTTTAAATAAGTGAGCAATTGCTTTTTGTGTACATTGTGAAGCGCCTCAATTGATTTCACTTCAATAATGAGCATATCTTCAACTAAGATATCCATTCTAAACCCCAGCTCCAATTGAATATCTTTATACTGCACAGGTACACCAACTTGCGATCTCACTTGTAACCCAAGGGATATAAGTTCAAAAACCAATGCGGCTTCATAAACGCTCTCTAGTAATCCCGGGCCAAGTTCATTATGAACTGTAAAGATTGCTCCACGCACTTTGTATGAAAGTTCATTTATTTCCATAATTTATTTTTTAAATGATGGTACAGAAATATGTTAGTGCTCATCTGTGTAATTTTTGAGTTCCTTATTTACGATAACTTTTAGTTCTTCCAATGTTTGACAACTATTAATTTGTTGTTGTGATATGATTTCTTTTACTACACCCTTTGAAGAAATAAACACTGCCGGTAAACTTGTTTTAATGTGATATTGCTTTTCGAATTCGTCTTTATGCATGAAACCTGTTTTCATTGGTAACCTTTCAATGAAAGATTTCCATTCCAGCTTCATCGAAAAGTTTCCATAGGTTAATGCACAAAGCTGGCATTGATATGTAGAAGGTGAGATTATCTTGTGTGTGAAATCTGTGACGGTGCTAAATAGATCGCTACTGGCATTATACACAAATAGAAGTTCTTCTTTCATTTATTCTTTAAATTAAATTTCAGTAAATCATTTTCCTCATCAATGTCGTTCAAAACCGGTAAAAATTGATATTTTAATTCTAATGTATTACATATTTGTACAGTTTCCATTAAGACATGGCTGGTACTCCATTGAATATTCGTAAATAGTTTCATATGGAGGTGAGTCATGGCTAATAAATAATAACCCCCATCTTCGGCTGGACCAATTACAATATCATTTTCGGGGAGAAGAAAAAATGCACTGGTAATTAACTCTTCATTTAATTCCGGGCAATCTGTTCCAATAATGGCAATCCTGGTGTACCCTTTCTGAAAAACTGAGGTAAAAGCATTTTTCATTCTTTCGCCCAGATCTGCACCATGCTGTATTTCTTTATGAAAACATTTGTTTTCCCATACATCTTCATGTACCATATAATCTGAATAAAATACGAACTTATCAATAGGAAGACACTTTGTAACAGATGCGGTATGCAATAATAATTGATGATATACAGCAAGCGCCCGCTCATCTCCAATGGTTGCTGCCAATCTTGTTTTTGCTTTTCCGGCTTTGGGATTTTTTGTAAGAATTATTAATGCTTCCTTTTTCATATTACTTTAATTACTTCCACAAATAATTGCGACAGTTTAGTATCTGCTTTAGCAGCAACTTCAATAATCTCTGCAATGTTTACCGGCTTAAGATGGTCCGGGTCACATTCATCAGTGATAACTGAAACAGCTATACAAGGCAATTGCATATGAACTGCAGCACTTACTTCCGGTACAGTACTCATACCTACTATGTCTGCACCAATTGTTTTTAAAAAACGATATTCAGCTTTTGTTTCCAGGTTTGGGCCAGGCACTGCTGCATAAACAGCTTTTTTAAGATCAATGCTTAACTCCTTTGCTTTTTGTATTAAGAGGATTTTTATCCCTGCATCATACGGCTCGCTCATGTCGGGAAAGCAGCTTTCCAGCTCATCATAATTCTTCCCGATCAAAGGGTTGCAACTTAGCAGGTTGATGTGGTCATCTATCATTACTAAATCTCCTTTCCTAAATTTCAGGTTGATGCCTCCTGCAGCATTTGACAAGAATAATTTTTGTACGCCAAGAAGTTTCATAACTCTTATTGGAAATGTAACCTGCTGCAAAGAATAACCTTCGTATGCATGAAAACGCCCCTGCATGATAAGAACGCTTTTGTTGCCTATTGTGCCATACAGCAGGTTGCCTTTGTGAAATTCTACAGTAGAAACAGGAAAGTTTGGAATGTCAGAATAAGCGATAACCTGCTTGATATCTACATAATTTAATAACTGGTGCAGGCCAGTTCCCAACACAATACCGATATAAGGGTTTGCAATTCCTTTATCTAAAAGGTAATCCATTGCTTGAATCAGCTCTTTCATAATTCTCTATTAAGCTACTGAGCCACTGCAACTGCTGCCCGGGCCTGCAGTGCAGCCATAACAATGTTGCCCAATATTAATCTCTCTTTTAGTTAAATCTTCCAGGCAAAAATCAACAATATGCTTGCTTTGGCAATTAACTTTTAGCTCCAGCATTTGGTTAAAATCACAATCATATAAATATCCATCCCAACCTACTGAGATTGTATTGCGGCACATTACTTTTGCTGCAGCAGTAGAGTTATAAGCATTCACCAACTTTTCCATATACATTTCATAGTTGCCAGTTGTAAGCAGATAATCAAGGTAGCGGCTGATGGGCATATTAGTCATAACAAATAAATTATTGAATTCAATACCATGCCTTTGTTTCAATGATTGTTTGTATTCTTTTTCTAATGCCTGTTGCATGGGTGGTAAAAACGCACCTGCCGGGTTATACACAAGGTTTAGGATGAATCCCGAATTTTCTTTTCCATAACCTGCATCATTAAGCATTTGCAAGGCTTTGATGCTATTTTTAAAAACACCATTGCCCCGCTGCCTGTCTGTTCTGTCTTGTGTATAAAATGGAAGTGATGAAACGACTTCAATAATGTGGTCTTTATAAAACCCGGGCAGATTGTGGTATTTTTTGTTGGCAAGAATAATGGTGAGGTTACAACGTACAATGATATGCTTACCCAGCTTTGAAATTTCTTCAACGAACCACCTGAAATTCGGGTTCATCTCCGGTGCACCACCTGTTATATCAACGGTTGACAACAGAGGGTTTTTTTGTAAAACATCTAGGCACAGCATCATTGTTTCCTTAGTCATGATTTCTTTTCTATCAGGGCCGGCATCTACATGGCAGTGTTTACAAATTTGGTTACACATTTTACCAATGTTCACCTGTAAAGTTTCCAATTGAGTTGGTTTTAATGGGAACAGGTTTGATTGTTCCAGTTTTTGCTGAAAAGGAACTAAGGAAAAATCACCTGAAATACCATGTTCAATGATCTCAAGTTGGTCATTCGCATTGGCAAGAATATTATGTTCTGCTTTTAATGATTTCATTACATCGCAATTTCTTTTACTTTATTCATCATTTGTACGCCATGCACCAACGAAGCTCCACCACGTATGGCGCAAGCAACATGTACCGCCTCCATCATTTGGGCTTCACTCCACCCTTTTTCAAAAGCGTCGGCGCTGTATGCATCAATACAATATGGGCACTGAACAGAATGAGCCACAGCAAGTGCAATCAATGATTTTTCTCTTGCTGACAATTCACTATCCTTAAAAACCTCATCATAATAAGAAAAAAACTTGCCTGCCAGTTCTTTTTGAAAATCTGCAATGTTGCCAAACTTTCCCAGGTCTTTTGCATTGTAATAATGTTCGCTCATTGTTTTTTGAATTAAGTTACTATTTAAAAAAATAGCTATGCCACAGTGAGGTTGTGGCATTAGCAAGTTCCGAAAATCGGGTTTCTTACATTTTCCCTTTATTCATTGGGCAGTTTGCAGTACAAACATGCCCGGTTTCACCATGTGGTATCATTGATACTTTACCGGAATTATCAATTTGGTAGCCATTTTCAAGTTTCATCGTAGTACCATTAGGTTTTGTTACAGTACCATCGGGGGAAACTTTACATTGATCAGAACAAGTGTAAGTTCCTGGGAGAGCAGCGCAGTTTCCGGCTTTGCAAAGCATTGTTTTACCATTTACCATCATCACAGCATTTTTCTTTTTTATTTTGCCGGGCTTTTGTGCAAAGGAAGCAGCAGAAAGACCGAGAATAATGGTAAGAAGGAGAAGTAGTTTTTTCATCGTTTAAAGTTTAAGTGTTTGAAGAATAGTTTTACAAATAGTCGCAAGAATAAGTACTTCCTGACAAACCGGGCTATACACACTTAGAAAGTATTTTTTCTTCGAGAGTTGTAGTATCCGTTTCTTTTAATGAATTAAAATTTTTATCCAGGAGTTTATTTATTAATGCTGTTTGCTTTAGATAATTTCTGCAGCCTGAACATACGGTTGTGTGCAAATGCAATTGCATGTTTTCCATAAAGCTCAATGGCCTTAGCTGTTTTCGTTCCATAAGTTCAGTTGCCTTTAAGCAAGACAACATCAATTTGTTCATTAAATTCATTTTAATAAGTCTGTTGTTTTGATACTTCTTTCCGATTTAATAACTGCATAATTAGTAACAATTAAAGCTACAACAATACCAAATACCAGATGGCCAATCAGGGCACCAATCATCATCAGCATTTTATCTCCCATTTCTGGCATTTGCATTATCATTCCCATTATCACCACCATCAAAATGGCAAACACATACACAACCAACCCAAATAAAAGTCCCTTTAAAAACTTACTGCTGATCTGTACATTCGGGTTGAACAGGTAAACGTAAACTGCTGCGAAGATTATTCCAATCATGAAGTGCATGAGGTAACCGGCCATTACCGGCAAACCCATCATTCCAGCAAGCATCAATGCAGGGTTCATCTTAGGTAATCCCATATAAGGAGCCATCATTCCTACTCCTGTCATTATAGCTGTTGCTATTAAACCGGCAATCATTGCTTGAGCTATTTTGTTTTTCATAACTTCTGTTTTTAAAATAGTCGTACAATAAACTCAATCCTGACAATGAGCTGAATTATTTTTTAAACCACTTAAATTCTAAACAGTTTCTTAGCTGAAGTTTTGCCCTATGAATGATCTGCCAAAAATTTGATTTTGTGATTTCAAGTTCATTGCAAATCTCATCTGCATCCTGATTATCCAGGTATTTCAACCTGATGGCAGACGACCACTTTTCAGGCAGATGACCAAAGCAATCCTGTAGCGCCTTTTCAAATTCAGGATCATCCAGCAATTCCTTTTCATTGCCCCAGTCCTGCGGTCTGAACTGATGTTTCCACCTGTCATTTTCATCAAAGAACCCGCTTGTAATACCCGGAGGGACCTCTGCGGCTTTTTTGTATTGATTGCGGTAGTAATCTGCAATTTTCCGTTTTAAAATGGAAAACAACCAGGTCTTTTCATTGCTTTTTCGCTGGAATTTATCGTAAGCCTGGTAAGCCGCAATAAAAGTATCTTGCACCAGGTCTTCTGCCACTTCCTTCTGTTGTACTTTTGAAAGCGTGTATGTAAATAATTCTTTTGTATGGGTTTTAATCCACCCTATAAATTCATCCCTTACAGAAATCATTATTAAAATTACTTTTATTTTGGCAGTAGATGAAATGATATTGTTGATGATGGGATTTCAGTTTTCATTTCCTACTCATTACCAATGTAACCGAAACAACTTGAACTACAATTCGGTATTCGCTTAGCAACAATATTAAATTCAGTTTTTTTTAAAAGGCATCGGATAGTTTACCTTTATTAGAACGAACTGCATACAGGCCAAACTTTGCCGGTTAAAATGAATATAACATAAATGTAGGATTAGACCTTAAATGTTCTTTTATTAAAAAAAATATAGAATAATTTATATGGATGAAATACTTAACTATAATTTAATTGAATGGGGCAAATATGCCTTTTCAGTTGCCGATCTGGTTCTTATCCTGATCATTATTATCAGCTCCAAACTGGCTATGCTGCTGGTAAGAAAAGTGGTGAGCAGGAAATTCAGGAACGAAAATGATAAAGATGGGAGAAAGTTCGCCCTTGTAAAATTAATCAGCTATATCATTTGGACGATTGCCATCATATTAATGATACAAACTACAGGCATTAAAGTTACATTGTTACTGGCAGGATCAGCCGCCTTACTAGTAGGAGTAGGCCTGGGCCTTCAACAAACCTTTAATGATTTTATTTCTGGATTTATTTTATTGGTAGATGGTACCATCGAACTGAATGACGTAATAGAAGTGGACAATATGATGGCAAGAGTGGAGCATATTGGCGCCCGCACATCTGTATTGGTAACTCGTGGCGATATTGCCGTAATAGTTCCAAATTCAAAACTCACCGGTAACAATGTAATTAACTGGAGCCACATTAAAAAACAATCCCGCTTTCAAATAAATATTGGTGTGGCTTATGATTCTGATGAAGAACTGGTGAAAAAAGTATTACTGGAATGTGCTGCCGGAAATACACATATTATGCAACAACCAGCACCTTTTGTACGGTTAGAAGAGTTTGCCGATTCCTCTATCAACTTTAGTTTATACTTCTGGACCAGCGAAATATTTAGTATAGAAAATATTAAAAGCGATCTCCGGTTTTTAATTGCTAAAAGATTTAAAGAAAATAATATCTCTATCCCTTTCCCACAATTGGATGTGTATGTAAAAAAATTCCCGGGTAACAAAAGTTAATCAGCAGGATAGCCGGTAACCTTATGTAAGGCTCACCTGTATATATTTTCAATTATTTTTGAAAATTTAGAAATTTAATTTATCTTTATTTCATGAAACTGAATGAAGCCAAAAAGAAATTTATAAATAGTTGGGGTGCATTGGGTACTCATTGGGGCATTAACCGTACCATGGCGCAAATTCATGCGTTGCTTTTAGTAAGCCCCGATCCGCTCTCGCAGGATGATATCATGGAGCAACTCAGCATTAGCCGGGGTAATGTAAATATGAACGTGCGGGACCTGGTGAGCTGGGGATTGGTAGAAAGAAAGATTATTTCAGGCGAAAGAAAAGAACATTTTGTGGCAGATAAAGATATTTGGAAAGTAGCCACCCAAATCATTAAAGAAAGAAAAAAGCGGGAACTAGACCCGATGCTCAAATTACTTACTCAATTAGAAATTCTGGATGAGGATAAAAAAAATAAAGATGTAAAACAATTCAAAGAGATGATAGGCGAAATTCAACAATTAGGGAACCAGGCAGATAAAATTTTAGAAACATTGATAAAAGCTGAATCAAATTGGCTGGGCAGTCATTTGCTGAAATTAATAAAATAATCATTCAATTTTTTATACACCGGAATAACTTTTCACATCGAGGTATGGTTAACAGCCCCCTACTTATTTACAAATTATACAAACTGGTTTAGTATGAAAAATGAAAAGATAATCCTGGCTGGAGGATCTGGATTTATTGGCCAGAACATTGCTAGTTATTTTTGTAATGAAAATCATATCATAATACTCAGTCGCCATGCGGATGGAGAAAAAATAATGAGTATAAATTCTCAGGTGCCATTACCCAATACCAGGAGTGTATATTGGGATGGCAAAGCATTAGGCTCCTGGTCAAAAGAATTAGAAGGGGCCAGCATGCTGATTAACCTTACCGGTAAATCGGTTAATTGCCGATATACTGAAAAGAATAAAAAAGAAATTTTAGAAAGCCGGGTAAATGCTACAAGAGTAATTGGTGAAGCTATAAAGCAATGCAGCCTGCCACCCAAGCTTTGGTTAAACTCATCTGCTGCTACAATATATGCTAATGCCGAATTACATCCAAAAGATGAATATGAAACAGAATATGGGAATGATTTTACATCCAGGGTAAGTAAAGAATGGGAATCAGTTTTCATTGAACAGGAAACCCCGCACACCCGTAAGATCGCTATCCGCCAGGGCCTGGCATTAGGCAAAGGAGGGCTATTGGCCCCCTATTTGAATCTTGTAAAATTTGGATTGGGCGGTACTCAGGGAAATGGGCAGCAAATGTATTCCTGGATACATATAGAAGATTGTTGCCGAATTATTGAATGGCTTTTTAAACAAAAAGAAGTGGAAGGGCCCATAAATTTTTGCAGCCCATTCCCTGTAAGCAATAAAATATTCATGCAGGCATTAAGAAAAGCTACAGGCACCTCCTTTGGCTTACCAGCGTATGCCTGGATGATAAAAATAGGTACTGCTTTAATAGGTACAGAACCGGAGCTTGCACTCAATAGCAGCTGGGTACTGCCTACAAGGCTTACTGAAATGGGCTTTCAATTTAAATTTCCTTACATCCATGATGCGTTTGAAGACATTATAAAACAATATCCCAAAAAGGCATATCAACTATTTTAAAATGACAGCACAAAAGCATCCTATAATTTACTTTGATGGTATTTGTATTTTATGCAATAAAGCAGTAAGGTTTGTTATAAAACATGACCCACAGGGATATTATAAATTTATGCCGCTTCAATCTACCACGGGGCAAAAATTATTAGCCACCCTTCAGCAAAAGCCGGGTACAATAAATAGCTTTTTCCTGGATGAGGGTGATAAAATTTATTCAAAATCTACAGCTGCATTAAGAGTAGCCAGGAATTTATCGGGCCCTGTAAAATGGTTATATGGCTTTATTATTGTACCTTCTTTTATAAGAGATTGGATATATGAATTTATTTCAAAAAATCGTTTTCGCTGGTTTGGTAAAAGGGATCGTTGTATGGTGCCTGGTAAAGATATTAGTCAACGATTTTTAAATGATTAATGTATGAAAAAGAAAACACTCATCCTCGGCGCTTCAGCCAATCCTGAAAGATATAGCTACCTGGCGCTAGAGAAATTAAAAGCTCACCAGCATCCTGTGCTGGCGATTGGCCGTAGAAAAGATTTTGTAAAGGGAACTGAAATTTTAACCGGTATGCCTCCTATAAATGATATTGATACCGTAACATTATACCTCAATCCCAAAAATCAGGAGCCATATTACGATTATATTCTGTCGCTAAAGCCCCATCGCATCATCTTTAATCCCGGAACAGAAAATGAAAAATTAGCAGCTTTAGCGCAATCTAAAGGAATTCATACACAAGAAGCCTGTACCCTTGTACTGCTAAGTACAGGCCAGTATTAATTTTTTCATTTTACATACTAAAACAACTTTATTGAGCGTTTCATGAGATAAGATACCCCTATGTATCTTAAAAAACCAATAGACATGAAACCATTTAGTAAATCCTTACTGGGCTTACTGCTGTGCTGTACTGCCCTTTCGGTAACTGCCCAAAACAATACCGTAAAACCTGCCCAGTTTGCAGGGCTCCCACAAACCATACAGGTAAATAAAGCAATTCTTGCTGCGACATTGAATAATCAAGCAGGCCGGTTAGTACAAATAGATTTTGGCAATGGCTTAAAATTTAAAGGCACCGTTAGCAGTAATGTACAGCGCTACAACAATCTTCAGATTATAATCATAAAATCTTTAGAGGATCCAAACCAGGTTTTACAAATTTCAATGATTACTCATCCAGATAATACGGTTCGATATACAGGCCGCATCATAAACCCGCAGGCAAGTGACGGATATGAATTAAAATCAAATGCAGGTATGTATGAAATGGTAAAATTTGAAACAGACCGGGTTTTACAAGATTGTCATTTTTAATATCCCTATTCTATAAATGAATTACAATGAAAAACTTTACTAAAATATTATACAGCTTACTACTTATTTTCATTACCCAAGCAGGCATGGCACAAGTACCTAAACTAAGTAGTTTACCGGGAGCCGCTGCCACCATTTATTTCGATTTTGATGGGCACACGGTACAATCTGCCGTATGGCAGGGTGGCCAGGCATTCACCTGTTCAGCCAGTGGCTTAAGCCCACAACAAATCACAGAAATATTTAACAGGGTATCTGAAGATTTCAGGCCATTCGATGTAAATATCACTACCGATTCTACCCAGTTTTTAGCCGCTGCACCCGATATGCGTATTCGCATGATTGTAACACCTACCAGTGCCTGGTACACAAATGTAGGCGGTGTTTCGTTTGTAGGTTCATTTAACTGGGGTGATGATACACCGGGTTTTATTTTCCCCGATCGTTTAAGTTATTCTGCTAAATATATTGCCGAATGTTGTTCGCATGAAACCGGGCATACCCTGGGCTTATCGCATCAAAGCAGTTACGATGATAATTGTGTACTTACCCAAACCTATAGTATGGGCATAGGTAGTGGAGAAATAAGCTGGGCGCCGGTAATGGGAAACAGTTATTATAAAAATATGACCGGCTGGAACGATGGCCCTACCCCGTATGGTTGTTCCAATACACAGGATAACCTTACCATTATTACCAATGCAAATGGATTCACATACCGGGCTGATGACTTTAATGAAGTGCTGGATGGTAGCACTCATAATCTGGGTACTAATGATTTTACTATTGATGGCATCATTGCTACTACCGGTGATAAAGATGCATTTCAATTTACCATTACACAGGCAGCCGCATTTCATTTATTGGCCAGGCCATTTGCAATAGATGCCATGAACAATGGCGCCAACCTGGACATCAAATTAGAATTATATAATTCAGATAAAATATTAATCCGTACATACAACCCACAAGAAACAATGAGTGTAACAGCAGATACCACACTTAATGCGGGGAAATATTTTTTACTTATTTCAGGAACCGGCAATAGCTATGTAAGTAATTACGGAAGCCTGGGATCTTATACTATCACGGCTTCCCGGGGTGCATTACCCATTCATGAAATAAATTTATTGGGCAAAAACAACAATAACATGCACCAGTTAAGTTGGAGTATTATTGCTGATGAACCCATACAAACCCAATCCATAGAAGTATCAAACGATGGCATTTACTTTAAATCTATCGGCACGTTAAATGGTACATCAAGAGCATTTCAGTACCATCCCTTTGATGCAGGTATTTTGTATTACAGAATTAAAGTAACCTCTGTAATAAACCAAACCGAGTATTCAAATGTAATCACATTAAAATCTACGGATAATAAAGAAAATAATTTTATTGTATCTACGTTAATACATCAAGAGCTTTTGGTAAATGCTCCTGCCCCTTACGCTTACAGGCTTTGGGATGCCACCGGTAAAATCATGAAAGCCGGAACGGGCAACAGGGGGATGAACCGTGAGCTTACCACAAATCTACCTTCGGGAATCTATATCTTAGAAATGTTCAGTAACAACCATAAACAAACAGAAAGAATTTTAAAGCAGTAAGGTAGATTCATGTGTAAGTAAGGGGCCGGAATTAGGGACCGGCCCTTTTTTTATGCCCTCTCTTTTCCACATTTCCACAAAACAACTTTTACAACACATCTTTTTGTTCACTTTTTTTTATTTCTAAGTAACTTTAAAAAACCCTTTTTTATATGTTATGGAGAAAATTTAATGGCGATGCGATTGTACTCCCAATAAAAGATGCAGTAGAAGAAGCCATAAAAAGAGAAACCCAGGCCGGCTATAAATTAAAAGTTTGTATTGGAACCGATAGCCAGGTAAAAGGAAAAGAAACAGAATTTGCAACCGTCATTGTGATGTTGCGGGAAGGTCGTGGGGGCTTCATGTTTATTCATAATGAAAAAACTTTGTTGCAATACAGCATTAAAGAAAGAATGTTGGTAGAAGTAGCAAAAAGTATTGAAATTGCTTATGAGCTATGCAACTTATTTACTACTTACCATGTAGATATGGAAGTACATGCCGACATCAACACCAATCCACATTTTAAGAGTAATGAGGCACTGAGAGAAGCCATGGGTTACATATTAGGAATGGGCTTTGCGTTTAAAGCGAAACCCGAAGCCTTTGCCAGCAGCAGTTGTGCAAATAAAGTGGTGAACTAATAAAATAACCTGATCTTCTTTTTCATTGTACAATTAAAAAGAAGGATAATATCCTTAAATAAAACCTGTGCTTAAAAAACTTTATCGCCGGGTACAATTTTTCAGCAACATCATTCCGCTAATTCTTCTACTTTTTCAATAATATGTTGTAGCAATTTCTCCCTTCCCGTTTTTTTTACAGCACTGGTAACAATATGCCAGGGCAAGAACTGGTGGTTTTGTAACATGCCGGCTAAAAAATCTTTTACATTTTTATTTACCACACGTTGGGTTTCTTTATCGGCCTTTGTAAATACAAGGCTAAAAGGTACCTGCCACTGAGCTAATTTATCTAAAAAATCAAGATCAATTTTTTGTGGCCGGTGACGGCTATCAATCAATACATATACCTGGGCAATATTTTCACGTTTGCGTAAATAATTTTCAATCATTTGCTCCCAACGCCTGCGGCTACTGATGCTTACTTTTGCAAAACCATATCCCGGTAAATCTACCAGGTACCATTTGAGCACTTTTTCATTGACTTGATTTTTTTCTATGGCTACACCGGTTACCATTTCAAAATGATTGATCAATTGTGTTTTGCCCGGTGATCCGGAAGTTTTTGCCAGTTTTTCATTTAAGCATATTGCATTGATGATGGAAGATTTGCCAACATTACTCCGCCCAATAAAAACAAATTCCGGCCGGTTGGGTGTGGGGCATTTATCGTATGATGGGCTACTAATAAGGTATGCAGCCTTTTTTATTGATATCATTTTCTTTTGCACCGCCAAATTTAACTTTTATTATAGTGATAATCCATAAAATGGGGTAAGTTGTAAAGTATCAAAGCCCCTATCTTTGCAACTCACTATGACGCAATACGCACACGATACCGTAGTTCCTAACCAGTTCTCTGCCAATTCAAAGAAAGAACAGGTAAAAGAAATGTTTGATGATATTGCCCTGAGATATGATTTTTTAAACCGGTTTTTAAGTGCAGGAATAGATGTTCGCTGGCGAAAAAAAGCATTGGCTTATTTAAAAGATATACAGCCACAATCTATTTTAGATGTTGCAACAGGTACAGGGGATGTAGCTATTATGGCATCTCATTTGCTAAATCCCAAACATATTACTGGTATAGATATAAGTGAAGGCATGCTGGAAATTGGAAGAGAAAAGGTAAAAAATGCAGGTTTACAACAGCAAATCAGCTTGTTAAAAGGCGATAGTGAAACAATAAGTTTTGAAAATAATTCGTTTGATGCAGTAACGGTAGCATTTGGCGTACGTAATTTTCAAAACCTTGATAAAGGTTTAGCTGAAATATTGAGGGTATTGAAACCCAATGGCAAATTGGTAGTGTTAGAATTCAGTAAACCGCAAACAGCAATTATAAAAACATTATATAACTTCTATATGAAAAGCCTTGCACCCAACATTTGCAAGCTTTTTTCTAAAAACCCCAAAGCATACATTTATCTGGGAGAATCTATACAAAAATTTCCTGAAGGAAAACATTTTATTGAGGTAATGGACCGCCTGGGATTCAGGCATACCATTTCAAAACCCCTGAGTTTAGGAATATGCAGTATTTATTGCGGAGAAAAATAATATTGTTCCTGGTACTGGGTTTAGCTGCATTTCCAATGAAAATGTATGCCCAGTATTTAGTGGAACTTAACCTGCCCGATCATGATAGTAAGGCAGTACGTTTTGGTATTAATGTAGGCGGAAACCGCTCACATTATAGTTTTACGCATCATCCTTCGTTTTTAGCCCAGGATAGTGTTGCTTATATCGAAAGCCTGAACAGTTCGGGTATTAATTTATCATGGTTAGTAAACTTTAACCTGAGCGAACATTTTGATATTCGCACTTACCCGCTAAGCCTGATCTTTACTGAAAAAGCATTTCAGTACCGCCTTACACATCCCGACCGACCGGCTGGCGAAGATTCATTAACCATAAGAAAATTACAAGGCATTACGCTTGCCTTTCCTGTACAACTTAAATTTAGCAGTGACCGTATTGCCAACTTAAAAGTATATATGATGGCAGGCGGAAAGTTAGAATATGACCTTGCAGCGAATGCCGGTGAAAAAAATGCCGATAAACTCTTTAAGCTTACACCACTTGATTATGCAGTGGAAGCAGGGATTGGTTTTCATATTTATTTTCCAGTTTTTGTATTAACCCCAGAACTAAAGATTAGCTGGGGCTTGCGAAATGTACATAGCCGGGATCCATATCTTAAATATTCAAGCAATATAGACCAGGTTTATTCAAGAACCGTTTCCATATCATTAACAGTAGAATAAATTTTTAATTTATTCACCCACATCAAACAATAAGAGTTGGGTACGCTGAAAAAAATTGAAATTATTATCCGATATAAATAATAAAGAGCGATGGCCATTAGCTAACCTGGGGCCAAAACAAAACCCTTCTATATTATCAATAGGTATATGAAGCGAATTAAAGTCAAATAATAATTTCTTTTGCAAAGGGTTCTTTGCCGGGTTTTTAATGAGGCTATTATTATTTTGTATATCAGTAGCCCCTTTTAAATTGGTATAGTATAACCGGATGCTCATATTTAATTTACCGGTAGAATAGCTGCGTTCCAAAACCAACAACTCATTTTGCCCCAGGGCAAGTATCGCTGCAATTCCATTTACCCTAAATGCAGTAGCCGGAAATGGTTTATCTACTACAGGCGATAATGGATAGGCATACTGTGCCATTTTTTCACCAGGCTGCATATCATACCGGATGATGCGGCACCAATATTTCTTATCTTCTATATCGGCCAATTCCCCATCCTGATACAAAGGGCCTTCATTGCTTACAAAAAGGTTTTTATCATTATTGCAAAAACTAAGTCCTTCAAATGCAGTGTTCTTTCTTGGACCAATACCAGGCTGTGAAACCATAAATTGGGCCGGTATTGCCAATTGATACAATAATTTACCATTACTGTCTGCTATATTTACGGATGGGTTAACCAGTAATTTTTGTTTTGCATTTTCAATACGCTCTCCTTCACTTACCCATACCACCTGGTTCAATCGGGCATTATATCTCATATCTTCAGGATCTATGGCATCATTGCTATGATATATACTGCCATTTTGTTTCTTTAAAGTATCAACAGATAAAAAAGTAAAATCCTTAATTTTATTACTGTCTATTAAAAAGCGTGCAGTGTAAAACCTGGGTGGGTTATGCTCACCACGGTCATCGCACATAAAAAAATATCGATTTTTACTGGCATCATAATCAATACCGGAAAGTCCGCCAACTTTTGTTTGCTCAAAAACAGTTCCGTTTGGAATAATATATTGATCCAAAAAAATGAATTGGGGTAAGCCTTCAGCCGGATGCTGGGATGCCTGCCCATAACTATAACAGGAAAATAAAAGAAAAATAAATAAAGCAAAAATTGTACTTTTCATATCCGTATCATTAATTTACGAAGCTACCAAAATGATTTGCATTTTTTACGCCGCTATATAAAAGCATCTTCAGGAAATCATTTTATATTTCAACATTAACCTTTACTTTTGACCTTTAATTAAAAAATATGATTGATGTAATATTGGGATTACAGTGGGGAGATGAAGGCAAGGGGAAGATTGTAGATTATTTCGCAAAGGATTATGATATGATTGCCCGTTTCCAGGGAGGGCCAAATGCAGGCCATACATTATATGTGGGAAATGAAAAAGTAGTATTACATCAAATTCCCAGCGGTATATTTCACGATCATAAAGAAAACCTTATTGGAAGTGGTGTGGTATTAGACCCCATTACTTTAATTAAGGAATGTGAGGCCGTAAAAAAACTGGGTGTTGATTATAGAAAAAATTTATACATCAGTGAGAGAACGCATTTAATTTTACCAACACACAGGGCGCTTGATAAGGCAAGTGAAATCAATAAAGGAATAGAAAAGATAGGCAGTACATTAAAAGGTATTGGCCCTGCTTATATGGATAAAACCGGCCGAAATGGATTAAGGGTAGGCGACCTGTTAAATAAAAGTTTTACCACCCAATATATTAAACTACGGTTAAAGCACCAGCGAATGCTGGATAGTTTTAATTTTACAGAAGATATCAGCGACTGGGAAGAAGAATTTTTTGAAGCCCTTGAATTTATCCGTTCTTTTAAAATTGTAAATGGCGAATATTTTATCAATGAAAAATTAAGCCAGGGTAAAAAGATTTTAGCCGAAGGCGCACAGGGTAGTATGTTGGATGTAGATTTTGGTACCTTCCCATTTGTTACCAGTAGCAGCACCATCTCGGCAGGCGTTTGTACCGGGCTGGGTGTAGCACCGCAAAAAATAAAAGAAGTCATTGGTATTACAAAAGCATATTGTACCCGTGTAGGCAGTGGCCCATTTCCTACAGAGCTTACAGACGAAACCGGCGATTTTTTACGCAATGCAGGAAATGAATTTGGCAGCACTACCGGTAGGCCACGCCGTTGCGGATGGATAGATGGAGTGGCACTTCAATTTGCCTGTATGATAAATGGTGTTACACAAATTGTAATGACAAAAGCGGACATACTCGATGGATTGGAGCAACTGAAAGTTTGTACAAAGTATAAAATTGATGATCAGGAAACCAACCGGGTTCCCTTTCAAATGTTAAAATCGAAACCGGAGGCGATATATGAAACCCTTGAGGGCTGGAACACTGATATTACTAAAATAGATGATTATAACAACATGCCTGCTGCTATGAAAACGTATATTAATTATTTAAATAAATTCCTTGGAGTGCCTGTTAAATATATAAGTAACGGCCCCGGGCGTGAACAATTAGTAAAAGCTTAAAAAATAATCAGCAAAAAATTTGGCTAATTAAAAAACTCGTAGAAAATTTACAGCATTAATCCTGTTAATTATGGCTTCAAAATCTGATAACTCAAAAAAAGGCACTGCAAAAAAAGTAGTTCCTGCTGACAGTAAAAAAAAGACACCTACTAAATCAAAAAAAGATGAGGATGATTTAGATGAGGATGATGAATTGGATGAACTGGAAAATGTGAAACCCAAATCGAAAGGTTCCAACAAAAAGTCCCAGGATGAAGATGATGATGATGTGGAAGTGCAAGACGATTGGGAAAAACCTGAAGAAGATGATAGTTGGGATCCCGACTTTGAAGAGTTTGATATTCCTAAATCAAAAGCAAAAAAGACAGGGGGTGGCAAAAAAGCTAAAGACGATGACGACCTTGGCCTGGATGATGATTTCAAAGAATTTGGATTATTTGACGATGCTGATGCTGATGGCTTTGATGATGATGATGACGACGACTTTTAATCCCATATTTTGGAAACGTACACCCAAAAAATTTCTACTGGCGATATAAGCGATTTTAAAAATAAAATGCTGAACTGGGCGAACCGGTTCAGCATTTTTTGTTTTTTAGATAATTGCAACTACCAGTTTGAAGAACCCAAATTTGAATTCATGCTGGCTGCCGGGGCAATTCGTGATATTCATTTACAACCCGGCAGTGCACTCATGCAGTTACAAGTATTTCATAACCAAAAACCAGGCTGGTTATTTGGACATTTAGGGTACGACCTTAAAAATGAAATAGAACAATTAGAAACATCACACAAACCCATTATTGATTTTGGTGTGGGTTATTTTTTTGAACCTGAAATAAGGATACGTTATAAAAATAATATCCTTGAAATTGTATCCCATCATAAAAACCCAGAATCATTTTTCACCCAAATAAATAATACTGAAACCGGTAATGAAACGGCTCCTGCCCTCTCCGCATTTTCAGGCATTCATAAACAAGAATACCTGCAGGCCATAAAGAAAATTCAGGAACATATAAAGCAGGGTGATTGTTATGAAATGAATTACTGTGTCCATTTTTCTGCTGAAGGTTCCATAAACCCGGTGGCTGTTTATAATAAACTTACCGAACTGTCCCCCAATCCATTTTCGGCCTTGTATAAAATGAAACATAATTATTGTATCTGTGCCAGCCCCGAGCGTTATCTTCAAAAAAATGGGTTACAACTTATTTCTCAGCCCATAAAAGGCACCAGCAAAAGGCATCCCTACAATGATACAAAAGACCGGGAAGCATTCAATTATTTAAAACAAAGTCAAAAAGAGAAAAGTGAAAACGTGATGATTGTAGATTTAGTCCGCAATGACTTAAGCCGCATTTGTATGGCAGGTTCTATAAAAGTGAAAGAGTTATTTGGTATTTATGCTTTCCCACAGGTATATCAAATGATAAGTACCATACAGGGTGACATGCTGCCATCACATTCGTTTACCGATGCACTGCAGGCAAGCTTCCCGATGGGCTCTATGACTGGAGCCCCTAAAAAAAGAGTAATGGAACTCATAGATGAAATTGAATTACATAGCCGGGGTTTATTCTCAGGCGCTATTGGTTATATCACACCCGAAGCTGATTTTGATTTTAATGTAATCATCCGCAGTATCTTTTATAATGAAACTCAAAAATTAGTTAGTTATGCAGCGGGTGGTGGCATTACCTTTTACAGCCGTGCAGATGATGAGTATGAAGAATGTTTATTAAAAGCTACTGCTATGCGAAAGGTACTTGAAAGCTGATATTACAGGCTACACATAAATTCTTTTATTTAGACTTCTTACGGTATTTATTATAATGTGCAGGATATACCGTTTGGTTATTGGGAATATCATTATCGCCTAAAAGGTATTGCACACATTCATTTAGGATCTGGTATTTATTTACTAAAAAAAGTTGCATCTTATCTGATGGCAAAATCAATTCAAATTGGCCATTCACATTTATAAGGTTATCAAAATTGGGGTTGTATTTATTAAACGATGCGATATCCATTGAAATATTCTTCGCAATAATTACAGAATTAAATTTCCCGGATATCATTTCTGTTTCGGCATTTTCCATTTCTGATGTGCTTAACACTGGTTTATTACCGTAAGGATTAGATGCACCGGGTATTGCTGCATAATAATTTCCACTGTTCAAAGCAGCACCGCTTTCCATGATGTAATGTGTAGCAATAAATTTCTTTACATGGTTGCGGCTTTCCTGTGGCAGGTAATATTGCAGGTTCCAAAAATTTTTACTGCCGCTTTGTTTCATTGCGCTATATACCCTGCCCGGCCCACCGTTATAAGCCGCAATTACCAACAACCAATCATGCATTTGTTTATAGAGTGTAAGCAAATACCTGGCGGCAGCATGTGTACTTTTATAATAGTCTCTTCGCTCATCGTAACCAGAATTTACGACCAACCCGTATTCCCTTGCCGTATAAGGCATAAATTGCCAGGGGCCGCCAGCGCCTACCCAACTGGTAGCGCCAGAATTTAAATTACTTTCAATAACGGCAAGATATTTTAATTCTCTCGGCAGGCCATATTGAGCAAATATTTGATCTATCAAATTAAAATATGGGGCACCCCAATCCTTCATTTTTATAAGTGATTTGCCATGCTGCCTTAAATAATCCTGCATATAACTTTCTGCATAAGGATTTACCTGTGAAGAATAGGGTAAAGCCGGGTTGTAAGTAAGGCTTGAAAAAAGATTTTTAAACCCATAGCGGGTGAGTTGGCTAAAATATTGAACTTTATCTTTTTTGGGAATTATTTTTTGATCAACCATTTCGGTAATAATGGTATTTTCAGCGCTGGTATCTTCTTGCACCAAACTTACTGCCACTGTATCCCTGTTAGTACTATCCTGCTGCGCCCATACAGCAGGTATGCAGCTAAAAAAAACAAATAGATATAGAAAAAAATGCTTCATTTAATATTAAGAGTCGAATGCAGCAGTTTTTAGTTGCATAAGCGTATCAGAAATTTGGAGCAAAGTTAACTCATTCCCTCTTTTTGTCATAACCTGGAGCCCAAAGGGCAGGTTATTACTATGTGAAAATAACGGTAAGGCAATAGCCGGTATTGCCGTTAAATTGGCAAAAACAGTATAAATATCAGCCAGATATGTGGCAATCGGATCATTTTTACCTTTTCCCAGTTCGAATGCTGTTCCCGGGCTTACAGGCATTATTAAGCCATCATATTGAGAGAATATAATTTCTATTTGTTGAACTAACTTATTTCTTATTTTTTGTGCTTTAGCATAATAATCATCATAATATCCCGAACTCAACACAAAACTTCCCAGCATAATTCGCCGTTTAACCTCCTGCCCAAAACCTTCGGTTCGGTTATTACAATAAAAATTTTCGATATCCTGGGCTTCTTTTTTGCTGCGGTGCCCATACCGGATACCATCATAACGGCCCAGGTTACTGCTCGCTTCGGCAGTTGTTAATACATAATAAGTGGGTACAATATAATCCAGAAGGTCAAAAGACAATGCCTCTATATCATGGCCATTTAATTGCAGTTCGTTTATATATTTTACAATGCTATTTTTTATCTCAGGATCCAGCCCCGGGTGTTCCAGGGTTTCTTTAAAATAACAAAGTTTATATTTTTTACCGGCGCCAGTTTGTATCGAAAAACTACCGGCATTATTTTTATTCATGGTACTATCCATCTTATCGGGGCGGCTCATAACTTCCAGGGTGAGTGCCGCATCATGAAGGTTAGTAGAAAAAATACCTATCTGGTCAAAAGAAGAGGCATACGCAATAAGGCCATACCGTGAAATTCTGCCGTACCCCGGTTTTAAGCCAATAATACCACAAAAGTCTGCCGGCTGCCTTACACTGCCCCCGGTATCGCTCCCCAGGCTTATCATACACATACCTGCCTGCACGGCTACGGCGCTCCCTCCCGAAGACCCGCCTGGTACCCGGCTTTCATCTAATGCATTTAATACCGGGCCATAATGGGAGTTTTCATTGCTACTGCCCATTGCAAATTCATCACAATTACAATTGCCGATAATGATTGCTTCTTCATCTATTAAATATTGTAATGCAGTAGCCGTATAAATAGCTTCAAAATCTTTTAGTATCGCCGAGGCGGCCGTAAGGCGGTGGCCCCGGTAACTGATCACATCTTTAATGGCGATTATTACCCCGTGCATCCTCTTCATCGGCTTGCCGGCTTTTCGTGCTGCATCTAAGCGAGATGCCGTTTGCAGCGCATCTTCTTCATACACTTCTACAAAAGCATTTAGCCGTTGGTTCTTTTTTATTTGTTGCAGGTAATATTGCAAAGCCTCAATACAAGTAGTAGCATTATTGCAAAGTTGCGAATGATACTCTTGAATATTTGTAAACTCAAACATCAGCAGCGTAGTGGTTTTTTATGAAATCAGCCGAAGTACACCACTCAACATTTGTTGCGTCGCACACTTCGGCTGAAGAATAAGAAAGGAACTCTTTTACTGAGCCGCTTTTTGTTCTTTGTTAATGCTGTCTTTCTCTTTCATGCCTTCTTCAATTTCATTCTTCACATTATTTTTGGCATCATTAAACTCACGCATACCCCTGCCTACACCTCTCATTAACTCAGGAATTTTTTTACCGCCAAATAAAAGTAGAATGGCAATTATAATTAAAATCCACTCTCCCCCACCGGGCATACTCCATAATAAAATGGAATTAAAAAATGATACTATCATGTTATAAATTTGAAATGTAAAGATACAGGTTTTTGTATTTCACCTATATACGTAAAAAGAAATGCCCTTGGTTTAACGGGCACTTAACGAAATACAAAAATTTGCTTAATTATTTAATATACCGCCCGCATTTTGCTTTACCATTGGCAGCCTCATAAGGCGTAATGCCACGGGCACATGAACTTAAGAATAAGGCAGCTAATGCTACAAATGCAATAACAAGGATAATACGCATAGATGTTAATTTGTGTTGTGTGTTTAATTTTCCCTTAAATCCTAAAAAGTACAAATATATCTATACGGTGTATGTTTATTGAGGATGAAAAATAATAAACGTTTTCCCAAAATCAAAATTTTGGCCAAAAAAAAACAGCTAATTTTTCAATTAGCCGTTTTAAAAAAAGTTTATATAGATAATTAAGCTTTAACTGCCATACGTTTTTCTTTGATACGGGCACTTTTACCACTACGTTCTCTTAAGAAGTAAAGTTTTGCCCGGCGTACCCGTCCAGCTTTATTTATTACAATACTATCAATATTGGGAGAATTTACAGGAAATAAACGCTCTACACCCACTCCATCGCTAATTTTTCTCACTGTAAATGAAGCAGTTGCTCCATTACCCTGGCGTTTTATTACGTTTCCCTTAAAGCTTTGGATCCTTTCTTTGGTTCCTTCTACAATCTTATAGTTTACAGTAATATTATCACCTGCTTTAAATGCAGGAACTTTAGCTGTAGTAGTTAATTGATCATGTACAAATTTAATTGCGTCCATTTCTTTCTATTTTTGCGGGTGGCAAAGGTAGGGAAATAAAAATAAAATGGCCAATGTTTGGCAGATTATTTTTTCAATGCCAGGATAAGCCTACCGGGCAATATTTACTGCCCTTTTTTCCCGTATTACGGTAACTTTTATCTGGCCCGGGAAGGTCATTTCAGTTTGAATTTTTTGAGCAATTTCAAAGCTAAGTTTGTCGCTTTCGGCATCAGTTACTTTTTCTGCCTCTACAATTACCCTAAGTTCCCGGCCAGCCTGAATGGCATAAGCTTTTTCTACTCCATTATAAGATACAGCAAGGTTTTCCAGATCTTTAATCCGTTGCAGGTATTGTTGCATTATTTCTCGCCTTGCACCCGGGCGTGCGCCGCTTATTGCATCACAAGCCTGTACGATGGGCGATATTACATATTGCATTTCCATTTCATCATGGTGAGCACCAATAGCATTTACTACTGCCGGGTTTTCACCATATTTCTCAGCCAGTTTAGCGCCTAATAAGGCATGGCTTAATTCTGTTTCTTCATCAGGTACTTTACCAATATCGTGCAGGAGGCCGGCTCTTTTGGCCAATTTAGGGTTCATGCCTAGTTCTGCAGCCATAATGCCACAAAGATTTGCAGTTTCCCGGCTATGCATCAGCAGGTTTTGCCCATAACTACTTCTAAATCGCATACGGCCCACCATCCGGATCAATTCTTTATGCAGGCCATGAATACCCAATTCAATAACGGTACGTTCCCCAATATCCATTACCTGGTCATCTAATTGTTTGCGGGTTTTTTCTACCACTTCTTCAATACGTGCCGGGTGAATACGCCCATCTGCCACCAGGCGTTGCAGTGAAAGCCTGGCAACTTCACGCCGAAGCGGATCAAAAGATGAAAGTACTATTGCCTCAGGTGTGTCATCAACAATAAGATCTACGCCGGTTGCGGCTTCAATAGCCCTGATATTCCTGCCTTCCCTGCCTATGATAGAACCCTTAATTTCGTCGCTCTCCAGGTTAAATACAGTTATTGAATTTTCAATTGCATTTTCTGCAGCAGTACGTTGTATGGTTTGAATAACTATTTTACGGGCTTCTTTGTTTGCTTTTAAGCGGGCATCTTCTATTATTTCCTGCTGTAATGAGAGGGCTTTGCTGTGGGCTTCCTGCTTTAAGCTTTCAATGATTTGTGCCCGGGCATCTTCGGCACTAAGGCCAGCCACTTTTTCTAACCGGCGAACATGTTCTTCCTGGTGCTTTTCCAGTTCGGTACGCTTAATATTCACTACTTCTATTTGCCGGTTCAGGTTTTCTTTGATCGCCTCATTTTCTTTTATCTGGCGCTCCAGGCTTCCTTCTTTACTGTGCAGGCTTTGCTCTTTTTGTTTAATTCGGTTTTCGCTTTCGGCTACTTTTTGTGAGCGGTGCATCAGTTCTTTTTCATGATCAGATTTTAATTGCACAAACCTTTCTTTGGCTTCCAGTTCCCTTTCTTTTTTGTAGGTATCTGCTTTTAATTTTGCTTCGGCAAGCATTTTTTGCGATTCTACCTCAGCTTCCTGTAATTTTTTTTGATTGTCTTTGGTAAATATGAGTTTACCCAGTAAAATGCCCAGCAATAGCGCTGCCGCACCGATGATGATGTATATTATCGTAGATTCCATTGAATGTTAATTGTTTAAACTGATATATTTTTATTCTCTTCATAATTCAGGTTCATAAAGAAGCGAATAGGCGAAGATAAGCATAAATTGATATCTTTAAATTGATACTTATTGCAAGAAAAATCAATTTTTGAAATTTGCCAAAATAAGTAACATTCAGGCGATTTGTATAATTTTATACTATGGATCTTATTGCATTATTAGCTATTCTGGTTTCATTGCTCATTATTGGCTTTTTGTCGGGTATTGAAATGGCATTTCTTTCAGCCAATAAAATATCTATCGAATTAAGTAAAAAACAAGGCACCCAATCGGGTAAAACCTGGAGTTTTTTTGCAGAAAGGCCAGCCCGTTTTCTTGGTACCGTATTGGTGGCTGGCAATGTTTTATTGGTGATATACGGGTTACTTGTTGGCGATATGCTTTTTCCTATTTGGAAATGGGTAGAACATCACCTGCCTGCTTCTTCAGGTAATTCTGTAAAGTATATTAAATTGCTTGTAGAGACCATACTTTCTACCCTTATTATTGTAATGGTAGAATTTTTTAGCAGGGCCTACTTCCGGGCAAAAAATAATAGCCTGTTAAATATGCGCATCATCACCTATACAGCCCGATTTTTTTACTGGCTTTTTTCTTCTACCGCTACTAGTTTTGTAAATGTATCTGAATGGATCCTAAAAACGGTGTTTGATGTAAAATTGCGCAATAAGCAAGAAATATTCAGTAAGCTGGATATTGAGCAGTTTATGATTCAAAATAAAAATGCATCGGGTGATGAAGAACAATCTGAAATGAATAAAGAACTTTTTGAAAATGCATTAACCCTAAAAGATGTAAAACTGCGGGAATGCCTGATTCCCAGGAATGAAATTATATCTATTAAAAAAGATACCAGTACCGAAGATGCCAGGAAACGCTTTATAGAAACAGGTTTAAGCAAACTGGTGGTATATGACCAGGATGTAGATAGCATCATTGGGTATATTCATCAATTAGATCTTTTTAAAAAACCCGCCAGTATATTACAAGTGTTGCTACCGATACCCATGGTGCCGGAAAGTATGAGCGCTACCGATTTAATGACCCGGTTCAGCGCCCAACGTAAAAGTATTGCCTGGGTAATTGACGAATTTGGCGGCACGGCAGGCATCGTAACCATGGAAGATTTACTGGAAGAAATTTTTGGGGATATTAAAGATGAGTATGACAATGTGGAGGATCTTGTAGAAAAACAAATATCAACAAACGAATATATTTTTAGCGGCCGTATGAAACTGGATCATATAACAGAAAAATATGGATTGCATTTTTCAAATGATGAAAATACAGAAACTTTGTCCGGTTATGTAATTCAGCAACACGGAGAAATTCCACAGGCGAATGAACGGATGTCTATTAACCAATATGAATTTCAAATACTGAGTGTAAGCAATACCCGTATAGAAACCATGAAGTTGATTGTGCAGCAATAAAAAACATCAAACTAATTTTGCAATATGGTCATTGCGGCACATCTGGATTTTTCTCCTACTTTAGAAATGAATATTGAAGCAGTGCTGTTATCTGAGTTGGTAAAGCAATACCCCACACATCAATTTGTATTTTTTTATACCGGCAACCCTCCTTCAAGTTTTATAAAAAATAACCGGGCCTGCTCTATACAGGTTGCCACAAAAGCCCAGCCCATCTACATTTACCATATTTGGAGCTGGTTTTCATTACCTCGTTTACTTAAAAAGTATAAGGTGGATATTTTTGTAAACTGCAACTTATTATTTAATAAATATATCCATATCCCACAAGTACTTTTTTACTCAAAACAATTCATTCCTCAAAACAAAAAAAGGGCAACTAAGATCCCTGATTTTAAAAACCTGGCAATTGCCTTTACAGAAAAATATTTTATTGCAAGCAGTAATTGGGCAGTTCCGGAAGAAAAATTATATGAAACCGGGTACCCGATTGCGGAAGGTTTTGCAGCCGCAAGCTGGCAGGAAAAATTAAGTATTAAAACAGAATTTACTGCCGGCCAGGATTTTTTTATAAGCATCATCAACCCACAAAATAAAAACCAGGCGATAAAGGTTTTAAAAGCATTTAGTATTTTTAAAAAAAGACAAAAATCCGCTATTGAACTTATTTTGGTGCTAAAAGGAATGCTTATTGAAGAGGCCGTTCCGGAATTTCATTTATATAAATACCGACAGGAAGTAAGTGTGCAACCCTGGATTGGTGAGGCACAAACAAACCGTTTGCTTGCTGCAGCATTTGCCCATATAGCTGTTTCAAATTTTATTGAGGTTACCGATGCTTTAATATCGCTCAGTTGTAAAGTGCCAGTCATTGTATTAGATTCAGAAAGGTTTCAAAACTTATTTAAACAAGCTGCCATCTATTGCCAAAATGAAGAGAAAAGTATTGCAGATGGTATGATGGAAATTTATAAAAATGAATTACTGCAACAAACCCTTATTGAAAATTCACAGGAAATTACAATTTTCCACACATTGGCTTCCAGTTGCAGCAAACTTTGGGATGCCATCATAAAAATTAAACACTCATAAAAAAGAGGATATTACCTTTGCCCTAAATAAATAAATTTTTATGCTGAAATCTACAATCAATATTGATGTATTATTGGACCCAAACCGTATCCCGGAAATTATAAACTGGCAGGCAACCGAAAGTACTGCAGGTGAACTTCAAAAAGCCAAAGCAATGTGCCTCGCCTTTTGGGATGGCGCAGAAAAAACAGCCATGCGCATTGACCTTTGGGCCAAAGACATGATGGTAGATGAAATGGGGGATTTTTATTACCAAATGCTTATGACCATGGCAGATACCTTTAGCCGTGCTACCAAACAAGAAGAACTCTCAGAAGAATTAAAAACTTTTGCCCGTAGTTTTTTTAAAAAATTCATGGATAAAATGCATGAAGAAAAATAAATTAATTGATAAAAAATATTTTATGAGTTTAGAACAAAAAATAATGGCCGAAATGAAAGAAGCCATGAAATCTAAAAATGAAGGCGCTTTAAGGGGGTTACGTGCCATAAAAGCAGAAATCATTAAAGCCAAAACCGAACCCGGGGCCGGTGGCGAAATAGACGAAGCAACAGAATTAAAGTTTTTGCAAAAAATGATGAAACAGCGAAAAGATTCCCTTGAAATTTTTGAACAGCAAAACAGAGAAGACCTGGCCATAAAAGAAAGGCAAGAAATTGAGATTATTGCAAAATTTTTACCACAACAATTAAGTGCCGAAGAATTAAAAACCGAACTCCAAAAAATTATTTCAGAAACAGGAGCCATATCGGCAGCAGATATGGGCAAAGTGATGGGTGTTGCCAGTAAAAAGTTAGCCGGTAAAGCCGATGGAAAGGCGATAAGCATAGCCGTAAAAGAATTGCTGAGCCATTAAAATAAATATGTTTGGATATTTTTTTTATCATAGTATTTATTGGGGCACTCATAAAAGGATATAGAACGGGCTTTATTGTAGCCGTATTTTCATTATTTGCTTTTATTGCCGGCCTGGCTGCTGCTTTAAAATTATCTGCATGGGTAGCTCTTAAGTTGTCAGACCATGTAAAAACATCTGAAAAGTGGCTTCCTGTAATTTCTTTTATAATCGTATTTATTGCCGTTGCATTGTTGGTTAGGCTGGGCGCTAAGCTCATCCAAAAAACATTTGAGATGGCCATGCTGGGTTGGTTAAACAGGCTTTCCGGCATGGCTTTGTTTGTGTTATTATATGCCCTTATTTTAAGTGTGTTCTTATTTTATGCGGTACAGGTCAGGCTTGTTTTACCCGAAAGCCTTGACAAAAGTACCTTATACCCTTACCTGCAGCCACTCGCACCTAAGTTCATTAAAATACTCGGCGATATCATCCCCTGGTTTAAGGGTTTATTTGAGCAATTACAAAATTATTTTAACCAATGGGCTGCCGCTCACTAAAACACCCGATTTAATTCGTTATAATTTTATTTATAGAGTGTTGATGTTTTATGGCATGTTTGGTATCTTTGAAATAAGACCCAGTATTATCAGGGAAAACAATTACTTTAGCAAGCTTAACAATAGAAAGTTTTTACATCACAGATGAATTACGAAATAAAACAAGATGGTAAGTTTAAATATTTAGAAGAAGGACAGGGCGAACCCTTAATGTTGCTACATGGCCTTTTTGGTGCATTGAGTAATTTTCAGTTCCTGATAGAACATTTTAGAAAAACAAACCTGGTAGTAGTGCCCATGCTTCCTTTACTGGAAATGGATTTGCTCCATACTTCGGTAGGAGGCCTAGCAAAATTTGTACATAAGTTTATTGAACACAGAGATTATACAGGAATCCACTTATTGGGAAATTCATTAGGCGGGCATGTAGCCCTTGTACATATTTTAAAACATCCGGAAAGAATTAAATCATTAACGCTTACCGGGAGCTCCGGCTTATTTGAAAATGGGATGGGAGATACTTATCCAAAACGGGGCGATAAAGAATATATCCGGAACAAAACAGCGCTCACATTTTACGACCCGGCCATGGCAACCGATGAACTGGTAAATGAAGTTTTTGAAATTACCAATAACAGGCTAAAAGTAATTAAGATTATTGCATTGGCAAAAAGCGCTATACGCAATAACCTGGGCGAAGAATTAAGCAATATTCAACAACCCACTTGTTTAATTTGGGGAAATAATGATACCATCACCCCTCCTTTTGTAGGAAAAGAATTCAATAAATTAATTCCTAACAGTGAATTGCATTTTATTGATAAATGCGGCCACGCCCCAATGATGGAGGTTCCTGAAGAATTTAACCGCATTTTAGGAGGGTTCTTAGAAAAATTAAAAGCGGCTCCTGCAACTATTTGATCTTTCAAATGATCTATTTATAAATATTGTTAACCTTATTCTTATAAGGCATTTTATTCTATATGTTAACGGCAGATCTCATCAACAAAAATATTCCCCGCTTACAATTGCAAGACAGCATTGGTAAAGCGATACAACTTATCATTGATTTCAGGGTATCACATCTTCCTGTAGTTGCAGATAAAAAGTTTTTAGGATTACTGAGCGAAGAAGACCTGCTGGACCAGGATGATGAAAAGCTAACCATTGAAACCTTACAAAAAAATTTTATCCCGGATTCGGTTTTAGTAACAGTACATTTCCTGAATGCCGTAAATTATAGTATTCAGCATGATGCCAATTTAGTTCCTGTGGTAAGTGCTTCCATGGATTTTATTGGCGTAATTACCACACCCGACTTACTAAAAGCATTGGGTAACTTTTCGGGTGCCGATGAAATTGGGGGTCTCATTGTTTTAGAAATGGAAAGATCGCAATTTGCTATTTCTGAAATTAGCCGTATTGTAGAAAGCAATGATTCTCATATCTTACATTTAAATACACAGGTAAATCCTGATACCGGGATACTCACCCTCACCCTGCACCTAAACAACCGGGAGATTGCACCTGTTGTAACTACTTTTGAACGATATGACTATTTAGTAACATACTCCTATGGAAATGAAAGTTTACAAGATGAAGTAAATGCCAACTATGATAATTTAATAAAATACCTGGATATTTAATCCTTCGTAAACCGTGATAGCATCTTCTATTTTCAAATATTCGTTTCTTTTTATCATATCATGGTTATTAGGAATTACAAAGGTTTGCGGGCAAGTATTACCTACATTTTCTAATACCAATTATCCCATTATTGTAGATTCTATTTTAATAAATGGAAATAAGAAAACAAAAGATTATATCATTCGGCGGGAACTTAAAATAAAAAAAGGCGATACATTATATCGAAATAATTTTGATGCCGCTTTAAACCAATCCCGGCAATTGGTTTATAATACGAACCTGTTTACCGAAGTAAAAATAGAATCAACTTACAATGATAGTGCCCATATAGTTTTGTATGTGAGCGTAAAAGAAAAATGGTACATCTACCCGATTCCGCAATTTCTTTTAGTGGACCGGAATTTTAATGAATGGCTGAATACCTATCATGGAAGCTTAAAAAGGGTAACCTACGGCGCTAAATTTGCGCATTATAATTTTTCGGGCCGCAGGGATCAATTACGCATTTATTTGCTGAATGGATACCAGCGTAATATTACCATAGCTTATGCTGCTCCTTACAGCAACCCTAAGCTTACTGAGGGTTTTGGCGTACAGGCATCATTTACACAAACCCAGGAGCTTTCTATACAAACAAATATCAATAACAAACAAATTACGTATAAGAGACCGGACTTTATTTACAATAATTTTAGTGCCGGCGCATTTTATACCCAGCGCAAAGGGTACTATAATCGCCGGACTTTTTCAGCCGGCGTAGAAAATATTCATGTAAAAGATTCTTTATTGGTTTACCATCCGGATTATTTGAACACACAATCAAATACAATTACCTATCCCCGGCTGGAGTTTAGCTATAAGCATACCGATGTAAATAATATCAATTACCCGCTAATGGGTTTGGTGTATGGTGTGAATGTACTTAAACTCGGTTTTAAATTTAAAGGCGACATCAGTCTTTTACAAGTAAGCCCAGGCATCTCTGCATATATCCGGCATGGTAAAGGATGGTTTAGCAGTATGCAATTAGCGGGGGTATTAAAACTTCCATTTCACCAACCCTATATCAATCAGCGGGCATTGGGCTACAGAGAGTTTTATATGAAAGGGTTAGAATATTATGTAGTAGATGCAGTAGCAGCAGGTTTGGCTAGTTATACCCTTAAAAAAAGAATTGTTTCTTTTTCTCTTCCTATCCCTATTAAAAATAAAATTATAGACCAGATCCCTTTCCGCATTTTTGCAAAATCTTATGTAAACACCGGCTATGCATATAACAAGGCACCTTATATAAATACATTGAATAATAAAATGCTGTACACCGGCGGTTTTGGTATTGACCTGGTTACATTATATGATATCACTTTCAGTGTAGAATATAGCTTTAACCAATTAGGAGAAAAGGGATTATTTTTACATTCTAAAGGCGGTTTTTAACCATCGCCTATTCATCCATGAGAATTGCAATTTATAGCCGGGGAATTGAAAATACAAGTTTACAGGATATAGAACTTTTAATACGTGAACTAACTGCATACGGTGTAGAACCTGTGATATTCCAGGATTTCTTTAACCAGTTTTACTCTGCCATAAATTTAAAAAGTGAATATTCCACTTTTAATTCCAGTGCCGATATGGATTTGTCTATTGATTGTATGATAAGCCTTGGTGGCGATGGCACTTTGCTGGATACGGTAACATTGGTAAAAGATACAGGCATCCCGGTACTAGGAATCAATTATGGCAGATTGGGGTTTTTGGCAAATATTGGTAAAGAAGAATTACATGATGCCATAGAAGCATTGGTAAACCGAAAATATGTTTTAGATAAACGGACCCTGTTGCACCTGGATGCAGATATTCCGCTCTTTGGAGATACCCCTTATGCCCTCAATGAATTTTCATTGCATAAAAAAGATACATCTCCCATGATAAAAATTCACACATATCTTAATGGTGAATTTTTAAATACTTATTGGGCCGATGGATTAATTGTTTCTACACCCACTGGTTCTACAGGTTATTCTTTAAGCTGTGGCGGCCCCGTGGTTTTTCCCGATAGCGCCAGTTTTGTAATTACAGCAGTAGCCCCTCACAATCTTAATATCAGGCCGCTGATTGTGCCGGATAACAATATTATTTCATTTGAACTGGAAGGCAGGACGGATGGCTTTTTGTGTACCCTGGATAGTAGAAGGGAAATTGTACCAAAAGAAATACAACTGGCTATCAGGAAAGAAGCTTTTGGCATTAACCTGATCCGCCTGAATGAAAATAATTTTTTACAAACCTTGCGCAATAAACTTTCCTGGGGTTTCGATAAAAGAAATTAAGTTGCTGGTAAACACTCCCTGTTGCTCATGCAAAGCAAATACAAAAAAATAAGAAGTATTTATATTGTTTACTGGTTCCTGTTAACCTATATCATCGCTGCCCTGGTGTGGTGGTTTATTGCTTTAATGCATCAAAATGAAGCCATGATCCAGATTAAAAAAGCAGAACTGGATATTAACTCACCGCAATACCCATATAAAACAGGAAAACTAAATGAGGAGCAGCAAAGAAAAACAGCACAGTATATGGGAGAAGGCGCCGTGTTTTTCTTATTGATTATTGCGGGCGCTATTTTTGTATTTAGGGCCGTAAGAAACCGGCTAAGAGAGAGCCAGCAGCAACAAGGATTTATGATGGCAGTTACCCATGAACTAAAAACCCCCATTGCTGTAACCAAATTAAACCTGGAAACTTTACTCAAGCGAAAGCTTGACCCCACCCAGCAAGAAAGGTTATTACAAAACAGCCTCGAAGAAACCAACAGGCTAAATAGTTTATGTACTAATTTATTATTCTCATCTCAAATGGAAGCCGGCAGGTACCAGTTTAGTACAGAAACATTTAATGTAAGAACGGTATTACAAGAAATCATTACAGAATTTACACAACGGTACCCTGACCGGGATATTGATTCAAAAATTGAAAATGATTTTAGTATCAAAGGAGACCCCACATTATTTAAAATTGCCGTAAGTAATTTAGTAGAGAATGCCATTAAATATGCTCCCCGCAACCTGCCCATTCACATGCATAGCTTAGATGCAGGCAATAAGATAAAAATAAATATTGCAGACCAGGGGCCCGGTGTTGAAGAAACAGAGAGGGAAAAAATATTCGAAAAATTTTACCGTACCGGTAATGAAGCTACAAAAACAGCAAAGGGTACGGGGCTGGGATTGTATTTAGTACAAAAAATAATTGCCGCCCATCATGGAAGTGTACAGGTTTTAACGAACTCGCCTACAGGTAGTATCTTTGTAATTACGATTCCGCAGGTAAATTAAAATATGAGCGAAAAAAAATATTCCATTTTATTGGTAGAAGATGAAGAACATTTACAGGAAGCTTTAAAACTAAACCTGGAACTGGAAGATTATAGTGTTACAAGCAGTTACAATGGAGCCGATGCGTTAAAAGCAGTGCAGCAGGAACATTTTGATTTGATGATATTAGATGTAATGCTCCCGGAGCTGGATGGTATAAGTGTTTGTGAAACCGTTAGGCTTACCAATACAGAACTCCCTATTTTAATTTTAAGTGCAAAAAACACAAGCGCTGACCGGGTACTGGGCCTTAAAAAAGGGGCTGATGATTATCTTACCAAACCTTTTAACCTGGAAGAATTATTACTCCGGGTAGATAAACTCATTAAGAAAAGCGACCAGATTGCTGCCAAGCAACCCATTGCAGAAACGTATGAATTTGGTAAAAACAAAATTAATTTTAAAAGCCTGGAAGCATTTGATAAGAACGGAAAAAGAATACTGCTTACTAAAAAAGAAGTGATGTTGCTGAAACTGCTCATTGAAAATAAAAATGAAGTAGTTACCCGGGAAAAAATTTTACAGGCAGTATGGGGTTATCATGTATATCCCACTACCCGTACTATTGATAATTTTATTTTAAGCTTCAGGCGATATTTTGAAACCGATAGCCGCCACCCAAAATATTTTCATTCGGTGAGAGGTGTTGGATATCGTTTTACAGATTAAACTTATTGTTTTTTTCGCATACTAATTGTATGAGGTCGTGTGAGCGGCTGTACAAATCAATGCGGTCATCAGGGTTATTGCCTGGTGTGTATAAATTCCGCTCTATTTCATTTATCAAATCATGCATTTGAATGATTGTATCATTGGCAATGCCCTCTTTATCCATCGCTGTTGCTACTGCTGTTGCAGAAAATATACCGGAATACAAATGATATTGATTGGCTAAAAAAGATTTCAATTCATTGTTCAGTAAAGCATAAAACCGGCTACAATCGGTATCGTGCAAACAGGTTTCTGTTTCCTGTAAAGGGTTTTGTTGCTGATCAGGCACCAATTCAAAATCAGTTTGCCCGTCTTCCTTTTTTTGTTCTGCAATATTATTTTCTTGTTCCTGCCTTTTATCTTTTCGGAGCCACACAATAAGCCCTGCCATTAATAGCGCCGCAATGATTGTTATTACCAGGGGACGGTTTTCAAATAATTTATTCAGTGGAGAAAGCTTGTCTTGCTTTGTTGTAAATGGAATGGATTCGGGAGTTGCTAATCCCGGTGTAACGGTAAAGCTGATCGCCTTACTTTTAATGGTTTTATAGGCGGCTGCAGAAGGATCAAAATAGCTAAACGATATTTCAGGTATGGTATAAGTTCCTGCTTTATTTACCGTAAAAGGATATTCAAATAATTTTCTTCCACTCACGGGCACATCTAATTGATTGAGCTGGTCAATAAGTTTGGCATCGAAACCATCAATATCTTTTGGCCAATCTATAGCTGGGGCTGTTATAAAAGGCATATTGCCGCTACCACTAAGATATACCTGTAATTTACCCGGTTCATTTGTTGCAAAAGTATTTTTAGCTAACGTACTTTGAATTTCAAACTGGCCAACCGCACCACTGAATGTAGCGGGTTTATCAGCCGGTAAAGGTTTTACCGTAATCGTTTCTGTATTGCTTGATAAAGTAACTTGTTGGGTAATATAGTCATCAGGATTTACAATCATAGAATTAAAAAAATCTCCCTGCAAAGAAGGATCGGCACCTGGTTTTAAAAACTGGACCTGGTTATCGAGTGAAGCGCCTTCTAATTGAAAAGTACCCGCTTGCAAAGGATACAATTGTACTTTACGAATGGTATATACATTAAACTCCCTGCCATTTATATTACGTTGGGCATAATCGGTAGCATTGGGTTGCTGCAGGTCAATTACAGAAAAACCATTAAATGAAGGGTTTTTAACCAATTTTGTTTCGCTCTTTAACCGGGAATATAAATTGTAAGAAGCCACTAAAGGTTCCCCCACATAACAGGTATGTTTGTTTGTTTCTAACTTCACAAACATATTACGGGCAATTTTATCTTGTATGTTTTCTCCTTTCTTTAATTGTATGTCTTCATTTTTTTCAGGCTGCGATTCCTGTTCGTCAAAAGGATTTTGCAATGCAAAAGGATCAATAGCTGGTTTTTGCCTGGCGGTATTGCCTTGCCCTTTTTTAACTTCTATCAACAATGGCTTACTTGTATAAACCTTACCCTCGATGGTAGCACGGGCCTGGCCCAAATTAATTTTTCCATTCACATCTTTAGGCTGAATGATATAACTAAGTGCAACGTATTGTGTAATTTTTCCATTTACGGTAAGCATACCGGTTTCCTGGTTGGGGCCACTTACTACCATAAAATGATTTAAAACCGGGGGATCTAATTTTTGAATCTCTTTTGCATTTTTAATTTCAATGCGAAGTGTTGCATATTCATTTTGATAAATGGAAGCTGGTGAAATAGTTGCCGTAAATTCTGTTTGTGCCTGCAAAGCGACATGCGGCAAAAAAACAAAACACAAAACACATAAATAAGATAAAATTAGTTTCATACCTGCTACCTGAATGGCAAAATTAAACAGCTTTATTCTCAAGCAAAAGCCATAATTACTTAATTGATGATAACAAACTGTTAAACCCGCTACAAATCACCCTGCTGTGGCCTTATAATAATATCTTCTACCACGGCTGCGGGGCTCAATTGACTGGTTGCAAAAATAATATCTGCAATATCTGATGGAAGCATGATGCGGTTTTGACTATTATCGAAACCCGCCCATGAATCTGTAAAAACAGCACCAGGGTACACACCTGTAACTTTTATATTTTTAAGCATCAACTCCTGACGTAAATTTTGTGTGAATCCCCGCATTGCAAATTTACTAATACTATACCCGCCACCTCCGGGATAGGCTTGCAAACCTGCAATAGACGATATATTAAAGATATGGCCCTGCTTATTTTCAATCATGGATGATACCAATGCACGGGTGAGTTCATAAGCGCCATACAGGTTTGTCTTAAGCATAAATTCAAGGCTTCCTTCGGGTTCATCAATACAATTTCCTGGAACATAAGTTCCGGCATTATTGATTAAAATATCCGGTGAACCAAAGGTTAAACAAAATTGGGCAAATGCTTTTACTTCTTTCAATACCGTAAGGTCTGCGGCAAAATAATGAACTTCTGCTTGTGACTGTTTCAGCAATTCGGCAGTTTTTGTGAGTGTACTTTCGGTTTTAGAACAAAGGATCAACCGGTTTCCGCTGTGCGCAAATTTTTCGGCAATGGCTTTACCCATCCCCCTTGCAGCGCCTGTAATAACAATATTTTTCATAATGATGCAATATCATCAAATTTAAACTGTTTTTTATCATCTCATAAATTATTAAATGCAAAAAGAAAGGGAGCAATCAACTTGTGTTACATTTGCTGGCATTTATCATTTTGATACAGTATGATAACAGGAGAACGCAGATACAAACATCTTTTTTTTGATCTTGACCATACCCTATGGGATTTTGATGTAAATGCAAAAATTGCAATTACTGAAGTTTATCAAATATTCAACCTGGACAAGTTTGCAGCTTTCGATGAATTTTACCAGAATTATTTAGTACACAATGCAACCTTATGGAACCGTTACGAAAAAGGTTTTATAAGTGTAGATGAATTAAAATGGCGGCGTATGTGGCGTACCCTGCTCGATTTTAAAATCGCAAATGAAACATTGGCAAAAGAAATGAGCCTTCAATTTTTAGAAATACTCCCACATCAAAAAGCAGTGTTCCCCTATACTTTTGAAATATTAGATTACCTGGCCGAAAAAAATTATACGCTCCACCTGATTACAAATGGTTTTGAAAAAACACAATGGAAAAAATTACAAAATAGTTCGCTCGACAAATATTTTACTGCTGTTATCACTTCCGAAGCCAGCAACAGCCTAAAGCCAAAGAAAGAAATATTTGAATATGCTTTAGCCAAAGCAAATGCCAACTTACCCCAAAGCATTATGATTGGAGACAACCAGGATGCCGATATACAAGGCGCCATCAATGCCGGGATGGATTCTGTTTTTGTAAATCATATACAGGCAGAAAACAGGTTGAAACCTACTTATATGATAACTCATTTACAAGAACTTGAAAATATTTTTTGAGTACTAATTTACTTTATAAATATTTATGAAAGAATATATCATCCCTGTGGAAAGTGTTACTGTACCTGAACCATTAGTACGATTGGTGCTAAACTTTAATTTTTGACCCTGGTTTAACTTATAAAGACGATTATAATATAGCACTACACTTGTAGTGGCAAAAGCAGGAAACCCGGCATCTGCATAACCAAAATAAATTCCAGGAGGAGGCTCTACCTTAAATGAAACCCTGTTATCTAAAGTCGTATTCAATCCGGTAGCGGTATAACGTAACTGTACATTTAATTGATAAAGACCTGATTCAGGAGCAATAAATACACTATCATCAAATACATTCCCATCATCTATCAACTCATTTCTTAAACGCAGAAGTTGATAAGTTGTATTCGTTACAGTAACTGTTTCGGAATTAAGAAAAGTAACACTAGCGCCTTGTGCAGCCTTTGGTAGTTGCCAGGTTGCATTTCCCTGGCTATCACTGGTAAGTGTTTTATTTACGCCTGGCGATCCTCCTCTGATTCTTAAATTACCATTCACATCCAATGTGGCATTGGGATAAGCAGTACCAATTCCTGTATTATTATTACTTGTATTGGGAACTGTTTCTTTTAACAGACATATTTTTGCAGACCCTGAATCTGCGCCATCGTAGTTCCATACCCGAATATAATATTGCATCCCATTTACCAGGTTATGCAGTTGCAACATAGGATAATTTAATGGTCCATCATCATCATTACATTGTTCAAAAGAATAAAATAAGCCACAAGATTCTGCATCCCGAACAGATGCCACAAGGTCTAAGGGCTGAATATATGCCTGACTAAATTTTACGATATAATCCGATCCGGAAGCGACAAATTTAAACCATACATCTTTACTGTTTAAATTAAATCCACATCCCGCTGATGATCCTGTACTATAAGTAGCGCCAGACCACTGATAAATATTAGTAGGCGTACAATCATAACCAGTTTGTTCGGTTAATAAAATTGCACTACATGGATTGTCATTAACAGGTTGTGCAATTGATAAAAAAGGAAGAATAAGAATAAGGAGAGTAATTGAAACACGCATAAAAATATTTTAATATGCTGCTAATATAATTTTTTATTTAGTAATATTCATGTTTGCATATTTACATTTTAATTAGCACTACGAACAATATCAGCACCCAGCTTTCTTAACCTATCATCAATATTTTGGTAACCCCTGTCTATTTGTTCAATGTTTTGAATGGTGCTTTTTCCCTGTGCACTTAAGGCTGCTATCAGCAACGCAACACCGGCCCTGATATCGGGGCTGCTCATGGTAATCCCTCTTAGCTGGGTTTCTCTTTCCAGGCCTATTACCACGGCCCGATGGGGATCGCATAAAATAATTTGCGCACCCATTTCAATAAGTTTATCTACAAAAAACAAACGGCTCTCAAACATTTTCTGATGAACCAATACGCTTCCTCTTGCCTGTATGGCAGTAACTAAAACAATGCTCAGTAAATCAGGTGTAAAGCCTGGCCAGGGATGATCATAAATGGTAAGTACGCCACCATCCAGAAACTTTTGTATCTCGTAATATTCCTGGGCAGGCACATGTATGTCATCTCCTTTAATATGCATTTGAATACCCAATTGCTGAAATTTTTCAGGAATCACACCCAGTGCAGCTACACCGGCGTTCTTAATTAAAATATCACTTTGGGTCATGGCAGCCAGACCAATGAAACTGCCCACTTCTATCATATCAGAAAGCATGGTATGCGCTGTACCATGTAAAGAAGATACCCCATTAATGATGAGTAAATTACTTCCAATACCTTGTATGGAAGCTCCCATAGCATTG
>Ga0138256_10000613_pt1 | contig 39047 bp, 28 predicted proteins | sample KNB2016incub_MG_FD_105486 | JGI IMG/M metagenome (GOLD analysis project Ga0138256, IMG submission 105486) | Active sludge microbial communities from wastewater in Klosterneuburg, Austria - KNB2014incub_MG | ecosystem: Engineered > WWTP > Activated sludge > Unclassified | place: Austria... | reverse complement strand
GATACTCAGCAAGAACCACCGGGAAATCTTCTTTAAAGAAGAAATCAGAAGTAAAATCAGGCGTAAACTCCAGTTCCTTAGCGGAATACTCCAGGAAATCATCATAATTACTCAGTCTGCGACCTTCATACACTAAATTATCAGTCATTCCGGAAAACATATTGCTCAAATCGACCGCCAGACGACTACCAAAAAGTGCGTTATTCCGCTTACGATAGATGGCCTCACGCTGTATATTCATCACATCATCGTATTCGAGTAATCGCTTACGGATACCAAAGTTGTTTTCCTCAACTCGTTTCTGCGCCCGCTCTATTGATTTAGTGATCATGCTGTGCTGAATCACATCACCTTCCTTGTGCCCCATACGGTCCATCGCCTTGGCAATACGTTCTGATTGAAACAGACGCATCAGGTTGTCTTCCAGTGACACAAAGAACTGAGATGATCCCGGATCGCCCTGTCGACCGGATCGACCACGCAACTGCCTGTCAACCCTACGGGAATCATGTCTTTCAGTACCGATGATCGCCAGACCACCTGCATCTTTCACCTGATCGATGAGCTTGATATCCGTACCTCTACCCGCCATGTTGGTGGCGATAGTTACATTGCCCGGACGACCGGCTTCTGCAACCACCTGTGCTTCTTTCTGGTGTTGCTTGGCGTTGAGGACATTGTGATTAATTCCTCTCAGACGCAACATCTTGCTCAACATTTCTGAGATTTCTACTGATGTCGTACCTACCAGTACCGGTCTTCCTGCTTCTGTCAGTTTGCCTATCTCATCAATTACGGCATTATACTTCTCACGTGCTGTCTTGAACACCAGATCTTCTCTGTCATCTCTGATAACCTCCCGGTTTGTAGGAATTACAGAAACATCCAGTTTATAGATCTGCCAGAGTTCGGTAGCTTCTGTTTCTGCTGTACCGGTCATACCCGCCAGTTTGTGATACATCCGGAAATAATTCTGCAGTGTGATGGTAGCATAAGTCTGTGTCTGCTCACCCACCTTCACATTTTCCTTGGCTTCCAGTGCCTGGTGTAAACCATCTGAATATCGGCGGCCTTCCATGATACGGCCAGTCTGCTCATCTACTATCTTTACTTCATCGTCGATAGTCACATAGTCAACATCTTTTTCAAACAGTGCGTAGGCTTTCAGTAACTGGTTGATGGAGTGCAGTCTGCTTGACTTGACTGAATACTCCTGCATAATTTTCTCTTTCTCGGCTTTCTTCTGATCCGCTGACATCTCATCATTAGAATCGATATCGTGGATCACGATAGCCAGGTCAGGAAGAATAAAGAATTGTGTGTCTTCCATACCCTGAGCCAGATACTCAGATCCTTTCTCAGTCAGTTCTACACTCCTGTTTTTCTCATCTATGGTGAAATATAGCGGCACATCCGCTTCGTGCATGTGTTTAGACTGCTCCTGCATGTAATGATTCTCTGTCTTTTGCAGGATTACCTTCACACCTTCCTCGCTAAGATACTTGATGAGTGGCCGGTACTTTGGTAAGGCTCTGTGTGCACGTAATAAAGCCAGACCGCCTTCACCTTCCTTGACCCCGGAGATATTATCGGCGATTAATTTTTTTGCTTCGACCAGAAAACCGGTAGCTAATTTGCGCTGAGCCTCCACCAGGCGCTCTATACGCGGCTTGAGTTCAATATATTCCTGTACTTCAGCACCTTCCGGAATCGGCCCGGAAATAATTAATGGAGTTCGGGCATCATCGATCAGTACTGAGTCCACCTCATCCACCATCGCAAAATGGTGTTGGCGCTGCACCAGTTCCTCCGGAGTGGTGACCATATTATCACGCAGGTAATCAAAACCAAACTCATTATTCGTACCGTAGGTAACATCGCAGAGATAGGCTGCCCGACGTTCCTCACTGTGTGGCCGGTATCTGTCTATACAGTCCACAGTGAGCATCAGGAACTGCAGGATTGGCCCTATCCACTCAGCATCTCGTTTTGCCAGATAATCATTGACGGTCACGATGTGCACACCTTCACCGGATAGTCCGTTGAGATAAGCAGGAAGTGTTGCCACCAGGGTCTTACCTTCACCTGTCGCCATCTCGGCTATCTTTCCGGAGTGTAACACCATACCACCGATCAACTGAACATCATAATGCTCCATGTTCCATTCGATCTCGGCGCCACCAGCCTTCCAGGTGTTTTTCCAGATGGCTTCATCGCCTTCGATCCGCATGAAATCAGCTTTTGGTGCCAGTTTTCTATCATGGTCCGTAGCAGTGGTGTGAATCTCTGATTGACTTCGAAATCGGCGCGCAGTTTCCTTCACTACAGCAAATGCTTCGGGCAAAATCTCTTCCAATATGTCTTCCAGATGCTTGTTTCGGTCTTTCTTCATCGCATCGATACGCTCATACAATGCCTCTTTCTCAGAGATATCCGCTGTTTCTTCTGCCTGCGTTTCCAGGCTGGCAAGGTCAGCATCTATTCCACTGAGATGTGTAGCGATACGCGCTCTGAACTCCGGTGTTTTCTCTCTCAGCTCATCATTGCTGAGCGAATGATAGGATTCGAAGTAGCTATTTATTTGTTCTACGACAGGCATGAACTTGGTGTATTCACGTTCTGTCTTGGTCCCAAATACTTTTTTAAAGAAATTAAACATTGTGTCTTTTTTATAATTTTACGGTGGATTGCATTAAATCCGGCACTGTAAACGAATAAGTGCACTGAAATTTTATGCATTTTCCAATAAAGTGCAAAGGTACTTCTTATTGCTGCATTTTATAAGAACAGTTCAAAGATTGTACACTTTGGTTCCTTCCCTGCTGACTGTTTTGCCTGGAAAATAATAAGCAAAATACACTTCGTCTGCACAGAATGAACGTTTTATTGGTAGCATAGTTTGTTCCAATCGCTTGATTTAACTTAATACATGACAAAATGACTGTTTCCAAATATTGTGTATTGATTCTGACTGTAATATCGTCTTGTTTTCTCTTGTCTTGTGCGCAAACCGGGGAGCAAGGGCAATCGCTCAAAGCGTACTATTTGTCGATGAAACCTCAGGATGGTGTCAGAATACTTCATTTTAAGGCTGTAGCTGACACAAATCTCGCCGGTGAGTTCTGGCGGGTTCAGGCCGATTCAGTTGGATTGATGTCTTATGCTGTCTATAATGATGTCGGTGAGTTGCTCCAATGGTATCGGGAGCGGGAAGTGGGGACCGGCATTATCATGGAAGATTATTTCCTGTCAGGGACAGATTCTGCCGGACGCTTTGCGCCGGTGAAAGCCGTAATCCGATACGATGATGTCGTGCCCTATCAGGCTAAACCAGGTGGAATTTTCCTCTTTCGGATCCAATGGCAGGGCATAGGTAAGGATAATATGGGTTATGAACTCATACGCAATCGCATTTTCTCGGGGGATACAACTGTACAATATGCAGGCAAAACTATACCGGCGATTAAATTCAGGTTGCGGGACAGGGTCGAAACTGAAAAGGTGGGTATCCTGGGGCTGGATATCACCGGTGAAGAAGTCTATGCCCGGGGTCAGGGCTTGATCTATTATCGCAGGAACATATCGGGTAATCGCAGTATGACTTACCGATTGGATAAAGTCCTGTCACCGGATGAACTACAGAAACAATACAAGCTCGAGCTGGATGATCCGTTTGTGAAGTATGCCTCAAGTGGAAAATAGAGCCTATTCTCAACCTGTTTTACATAACACACTTTTTTTGCCTTTAAATTAGGTCAGAGGCTTTAGTTACCCTTAACTTACACACCTGAAACTAAACTGTAATGACAAACAATAGCAATGAATCGACCGGTCGCTTCAATGTCGTGACTGCCTCTGCCGGATCGGGCAAGACTTTCCGACTGGTTTTTGAGTACCTGCGCTTTGCGCTGGTGGATCCGGCCGAAAATTACAAGAAAATCCTGGCAATCACCTTTACCAATAAGGCAACAAAGGAGATGAAGTCCCGTATCCTCGATGCAGCCAGGGCATTCAGTCAGGCCGATGCGCGCGGAGTAACAGGCAGAGACAAAGCATTGTGGGATACATTGATTGTATCGACGGGATATACCCCAGCGGAACTTCAACACCGATCAAAGATCTTTTATGATTCTGTGCTTCATAATTACAGTGAGTTCAATGTCAGCACCATCGACAGCTTCTCACAGCGGATCATTCGTTCCTTCGCTTATGAACTAAAGGTGCCCCAACAGTTTGATGTGGAACTCAATGCCTCACTCGTATATGATAAAATTGTCCGACGACTTTTAGCCAGTGTCGGGCAGGATAAGCTTGCTACTCGCTTACTTCAACAGATAACAGTGAATAATCTGGACGATTTTGATAACACAAATATCCGAAAAGAGCTGCTGAAATCGGCAAAAGTCATGATGGAAGACGATAGCCAGGAGCCTATCTGTCAGATGGATGATATTGGCACACAAAACATGCTAGAAATCTACAATCGAATCAGAAACAAACGCAATGCCCTGTATAAAAGGCTCAGAGAACTGGCTCAAGCCTCTTTGGATTGTATTCAAAGGCACAATCGGACTACAGTTGATTTTAAAGGGAAGGGAGGTTCCTTTGCGAATACGTACAATAAAATGCTGAAGGATGACTTCGTTCTAACTAAAACTTTCTGTGAAACAATAAATGGAGAAAGAAATTGGCTGACAGCAAAGAATGATGATGAGGTTGCTGATCTGAAAGTTGAATTAACTCCATTAGGTTTTGAAATAATTGAAAAAGCCGAACAATTCCCACTGTATAACTTGTTAAATAAATGTCTGCCTAAAATGATCACCATCAGTTTGCTGCATCGTGCTTATAAAGAGGTACAGCAAGAGGAAAACCTGATGCTGATCGCAGAGTTCAATCATTTGATATCCGGTCAGGTGAAATATCAGCCTGCTCCGTTTATTTATGAAAAAATTGGTAGTAAATTCAGTTATTTTCTAATCGATGAATTTCAGGATACCGGCGTGTTACAGTTTCACAACCTCGTTCCACTGTTAGCAGAGAGTCTGGACAATCCTGATGCTGAAACACTCATCGTAGGCGATAGCAAGCAGGCTATTTACCGGTTCAAAGGGGGTGAAGTGTCACAGCTCAATGATCTTCCTTTACTCATAGGAAGTAATGAAAATCCGATACTTGCACAGCATGAAGCAACAATCAGGCAACATTTTAGCAATGAAATTCTGGGCACCAATTATCGAAGTAAATCCAATATTATCGCTTTTAATAATGAATTATTCAACCTTATAAATTCAAATGACTATTTTACAGCGCACCGCCTGATCTATGAGAATCAAGCCCAACAAAATCTGGAAAACAATACGGGCGGTTATGTAGAAATAAAGAAATTTGAACAAAAGAAAAATGAAAATAAATCTTCTGGCGAAGACGGAGAAGAACCGGAAGAGATCATGGACAAGGATGATGCCCGATGCATTGAAGTACTCAAAATTATCAAAGATGCTACCGAAAGGGGTTATAGTTACCGCGATATTGCGATTTTATGCCGCCGCAAAAAGGAACAGCCTATATATGCCCAATTTTTAAAATCAAATAATATTAACATTATCAGTCAGGAAGGCTTGAAGCTGGCAAATGAGATTTCGGTCGCATTATTTCCTGCATTTTATGCGCATTTTCTGGATCCGGAAAATAAAATCCACTTACTTAATATCGCAACAAAGATGCAGCATCTGGGATTGATACAGGTGGATTTGCCCTCACTGAACCGGAAAGCAATACAGCCCAGACAATTGCGCGAACTGGCAGCCAGTGCAGGATATGATTTTACAGCGCTCTATGATTTGTCTTTAATGGATGCCTGGGATGAATATGAGGGGTGGTTACCTGAGACTTCATATTCACCCGCAGCACATGCTTATTTTGCTGAATATTTATTTGACTTTACCAAAAAAAATGGCAATGAATTCGATTTATTTTATACCTGGTGGGAACAAAACAAAGACAACTTATTCATCAAAAGTACGGATAGCGTCAATGGTGTCCAATTACTCACTATTCATAAGGCAAAGGGTCTGGAATTTGAAATTGTGATTTTACCTGCTGCAGATTGGGATTTTATTATAAAGAAAGATAGCCCATACTGGTTTGAAGCAGATGTGCCTGAACTGCACCCACTGACGCACATTTACGGCTATATATCTGCGGCTGACAGTAGTAATGAAATATTAAGAGCAGCTTATGAGGTGAATGCACAAAAAATACTCCTAGATAATCTGAATTTGCTCTATGTAGCCACTACCCGTGCGGTATCAGAGCTATATCTGCTTATGGGGGATAATACTACCATTAATGATAAAACAAATAAATTAAGCAGAATAAATCAGGTTATTCAATTATTTCTAGGCAATGCACATGAATACAGTATAGGTGAAAAAGCCAAGGCTACTGAAAAAAAACAAAAAGCATCCAAAATAAATAAGAAAAATATTGTCGGGTATCAGGGACCAATGGCAAACATTACTATAAAAAACCGTTCGGGTACGATCTGGTCGGAGGACAAGCGGGAGCGTATAGAGCACGGTGTGACCATGCATTATTTACTTCAGGAAATTAAAACCCGGGAAGATGTAGTATCTGTGACTGAGAAGGCACAGATGTGGGGCTTGATCCCGCCGGATCTGACTGATGTCATACAGGAGAAATTGATGGCAGTGGTACAACATCCTGCATTAACTGCGTATTTCACTCAGGGGCAAAATATAAAATCAGAACAATCAATTATCACCACAGATGGACAAGAATTTATACCCGACCGCATGTATTTTGATGGAAATAAAGTAAATATTCTGGATTTTAAGACCGGTAATAAAAAACCGGCACATGAACGGCAGATTACCGGTTACGCTTCATTGCTCAGGCAGATGGGATATTCCATTGGAAACCTTCATCTTGTCTATCTGGAGCCCCTGGAAATAATAACAATTAATAGTACAATTCAATAGATAAGCATGAGAGAGAATTATTTTTTAGCCGGGGTAGCACAACGAATTATTGAATTGCAACAGGAACATAAATTGGCTATCGTATTGCCGAATCGCCGGGCTGGCCTATATCTGAAACACCGTTTCCTGCCGGAATTGATTGATACACCCACTTTCGTGCCCGATATCTTTACGATGGATGAGTTTCTGACTAATATCGCCGGTGTGCGCGCTCCAGAAAAAATGCAGCAGATCCTCCTTTTATACTCCGCTTATGAAACGTCGGTGCCGGAACCAGTTTCCTTCGGCCAATTTATACGGAGTGGCTTACAATATCTGTCTGATTTCAGTGATCTGGACAATGCCCTAGTGGACGTAGATACTTTTTTTTCGTTGATAGCCCAGGATCGGGAAATGATCAGAGACTGGACACCCGATAGTAATGACGCTGATGAATTATTACAGCAGGCTTATTTTGATTTTTGGTTGAATGCCCGTGAGATATATCGAAAACTGAATAAAAAACTGGATGCCCTCGGTGGTGGTTACGCCGGATATAATCACCGACAGGCAATCCAACGACTGGAGCTCGGATATGAAATGGACTACACATACATACTATTTGCCGGGTTTAATGTGCTTACCCAGGCAGAGGAAGCTGTAATCAATCATTTTTACAACCAGAACCAGGCGGAGGTGATATGGGATATGGATCCATTGTATGCCGGCGAAAATGCAAACTTATATAAGGCGGGTGTTTTTTACAGAAAATATCAACAAAAATGGATGACCGCGCCATTGTCTGATCAAATACACAACCATGAACTGAAGGTGATCAGTGTAGAATCTCCCAGTTTTACGGCGCAATGTGCTATTTGTACGGATATACTCACACAACTGATTAAATCGTATTCTATTACTGATCTTTCGACCATTGCCATTGTACTTTGTGATGAAACATTATTGGAACCACTGCTATTAAGTTTACCTGCAGCGCCGGGCACCTATAATGTGACCATGGGGAAAGCATTGAATACCTTTGGTGTGTATCATTTTTTTGAAAAAATACTTCAATTATTTTCTCATTATTCCAATGAGTCTTTTGACACACAGGCAATTCTATCATTAGGTGCATCGCCGGAAATGGAAAAGCTGGATCAATTTCATTTATTCCAAAATATTTCGGGCATAATAAACAAATTTAATATTGTAAAATGGACTAAAAATAAGACTAAGCATTATGTCAACAATGGGATATGGGCAAGGATTCTCAATACAGATAATACGCCCTCTACCCTCTTTGCATTAATACAGGACATTATCCAGCTACTGCGTCCGGGAGCTGGTGATCAAACTGACAGGGCCTATATAGAAGTTCTATTTGAGTTTTCTAAATTATTTAATCAACTGGAGAGCCTCTATACCGAATACCCGGAAATATTAGATATATATTCGATTCAATTATTATTTAGGGAAGTTGCGGCACAGTCGAAATTGCCTTTCGAGGGTGAGCCCATCAAAGGGATTCAGGTGATGGGCTTGTTAGAAACCAGAGCGCTGGATTTCGAACACGTGATTTTATTATCAGCCAATGAAGGCATCCTACCACCCGGAAAGTCCACTACGACACAAATCCCACACATCTTCAGAAAATATTTTAACCTGCCCACTTTTGAAGAACGCGATTCGATCTTTGCTTATTCCTTTTATCGTTTACTCCACCATGCCAAAACGCTTCATGCAGTGTACAATGGCACCGGTGATGAGTTTGGCGCAAAAGAACGGAGCCGTTATCTGATGCAGTTGGAAGCTATTTGCCAGTTAGATCAGCATGACCAACTAAGCTACCAGGAAGAAGTTTATTCCATTCCCTTAAATAATACTCCGGAATTTGTGTATAAAATTGAAAAAAAACCGGAAATTATAGCAGAAATTTTGGATTTTCTCCAGAAGAAAAAGCTTTCTGCCAGCTCGATTAACAAACTGATTGCTTCCCCCCTGGAGTTTTATTTATCATATGTATTAGGGATCCGGGAGCAGGAAGAGCTGGAGCTTGATCTCGAAACCAATACCATCGGTGAAGTCATACATTATGCCCTGGAGCAATTATACAAACCCTTTGAAGGGGAACAGCTCACGCCTAAGATATTTTCAGAAATTAATGAAAAAAAGAAAGCCGCACTTGACGATGCATTCAAAGCAAAATTTTACGAAGGAGATGTCAGCAACGGGTACAATTATCTGATGTACCAGACGGCCGAAAAGATGCTGCATGAGGCGATTGAATTAGACATGGAGCGTGCTAAAGAATTACCGCTTACCATTCTGCACAACGAAGTAGAGATGAATGCAAGTTTTCCACTGGAATACAATGGAGAGGTAATCAATGTGAACTTATATGGGCGCATAGACAGAGTACAAAAAGTGGGCAACATGACAGAGATTATTGATTTTAAATCCGGAGGTAAAACAATTATTAAGCACACTAATGTAGAAGATATCGGCGTGAAGTATGATAAGGACAAATTGATGCAGTTAGTGATTTATGCTTATTTGTATGCGCATGATCCTTCAGTTAATGGAGATTTGAACAACCTGGCTCTCGCACTTTGTTTTCTGAAAAGCTCAAATGATAAATTGGAGTATTTTTCTAAATCAGACATTGTATTGAATGAAGAAAACTTGCAAATAGTCATTGGAAATGTAAAAAGTGCACTTTTGAATTTACTTGATATTAATCAACCCTTTGTTCCTGAGGATTATACACGAATAAAGTACAGCCCTTTTCTGGATGTCTGGCAGATAGAGAAGAAAGTAGAGTGAGGTGGATTGGCCCTGCCAAAATTTGATTAGTTATTATTTTGCGCAATGATTTGTTCCACTTCCATCTCCTGATTTTCTGACAATCGTAGTTCATCTGATTTGTTTAATCCTGTAAATTGAGTTCGCCCGACATAAATATAATCAAGGCCAAAATCCTTATCCAAACCTTGTGAAATAAAGCTTTGTTTTTAATTTTATTTGAATTCTTCAATTAAATTCCATATAATTGTCAGGATAAATAGTCCCAATATTTATAAACTCATGAAATCCTGACTATGAAAAGAGTTATTACATTTTTTATGCTTTGGAGTGTTCTCCTGTTTACAAACCAATATTTATTCGCACAGGATCATTGTGATTTTCCTTGCAATGACAGTATGGATGTACTACCGGCATTCTCCTGTTCAGTTGCGGCAAACTCTGCACTGAATGGATCCGGACCAGGGTTTGTGTGTAATCTGGATGGTTATTGTATTGACAATATCACAATTCCACCCGCAAATAATGAACCATTCTGTATCCTTAATGCTTGCGTATTAAATCATCCGATGTGGATTTCATTCGTGCCGACATCTGATAGTATCAACCTGGATTTGTGTCCTTCTCGTTGGATTAATGGCGGCGATCCACAATTAGCATTGTATGACCAATGTGGCGATTTATTGGACCCGGTAGTTTGTCACTGCTACCCACCTCTGAATGTTGACAGTATAATTAATATTTCTTCAGCGGTAACTCCTGGACAAACCTATTATTTAGTCATCGATCAATATGGTGGGATTTCTACCCGATTTGCTTTCCGGCTGAATTATGGCAGCACCTACAGACCTGTCGGTGACTTAGTGATTGATTCTTTGAGTGCACCGGCACAACTTTGTAAATATAAGATGGCGACGCTATCTTCCCAGGGCTTCCAATATGCAAGCAAATACGAATGGACGATTGATGGCAATGTAATTGGCGGAGATAGCCTCACTGTTGAGTTAAATACTGACAGCCTTAGTGTAGGAACTCATTCACTCTGTCTGAAAGCTACCAACCAATGCTCCGATGGTGAATGGAAATCCCATTGTTGGGACATAGAAGTGAATCAATCACCCACGATAGATACAACCGGAATTATCTGCGAGGGTGATGTTTATAATTTCAGAGGACAGGATTTTCCTCCGGGCAATTATCGGCTTTTTTATTCCGAACCAGGTACTAATGCTTGTGATACAGTTGTGTTTCTCCATGTAAATCACCTGGACACACCCCATTATCCGGACATACATATTGCCAAATGCCCGGATCAATCTACGATCCAATATCAGGGAGTAGATTATCCGGTTATTGATTCTTTTTATTTGTTGCGCCATGAGAGCTCTGCCAGCTGTGACACATTGACCCGGCTCTACGTGAAAAATCTCACACTCGATGGTGGGATTACATCAAGCGGGGATACGATTTCGTGTTTAGGAGGCAGTGATACCCTGCGCCTCGATTATTCTTTGGTAGGTGTAGATTCAATAGACACCGATACGGAGAATTTCTGGTATGACACAAATAATGAATTAATAGGTCATAATACAGATCAGATAGTTGTTACCAAACCCGGTAACTATAAAGTACAACTCAGGTTCACAATTCTCAATCCGTCCGGTGCAGATCAACCTGTTTGCGAACTATGGTTATTAAAAGATGTTTTTGGGAAAGATTCTCCCTTAAATGCACCGATAATTGAAGCACCACGCTTTGTATGCGAGAGAGATACCGTTCAGGTAAATATCACTAATAGCTATCCACCGGGAACGCTGATTCATTGGAACCTGCCACGGGGCTATCTCCATCTCTTCAATGATTCGAGATCGGCCATTGTCAGTTTTGATTCTGCTGGCCCCTATGATCTTTGCATTTTTCCGGAAGATACTTGTATGCCCGGCCCTTTGAAATGTGTAACTTTCCTTGTAATAGATGCACCTCAGATTCTGTCTTTTGGCCAGGATAGTACCGGCAGTCTCTCGGGTATTCTCTCCGCGATAATCGACAGTGCCGGATTGACACAAAACAGGATAACTTTTTCCTGGGAACAAGTCTCCGGACCGGGCCATGCAGTAATAGAATACCCGGATAGCCTCATCAGCGCTGTGACTGTGGATACTCCGGGGCTGTATGTATTTACGCTAACACTGGACTATGACGGCCTGATCAACTGTACTACTACAAAGGCACTTTCTTTTATTTTTACAGGTACCGGTGCACACAATCATAAAATCAATGAAGATAATCCACTGGCATCATTGATTTCTATCTATCCTAATCCGGTAAGTAAAATACTGTTTATTCAGTCCGAAATCCCGGTAATTGAAATGTCCCTCATCGGACCCGATGGCCGGAAATTAATGAAAAGTAAATTCAAAGAAACATTTGATGTACGAAACTATCCTGCAGGCGTGTATATGTTACAATTTGTGACTGAAAAAGGATTAATTATTAAAAAATATATAAAGAAATAGATATAAACTAATCGTAATTGTATAGTCTTTTATTTTGGGTTTAACTTAAATGAAAATTTATTAGCTTCATGCGCTATTACAAACAAGAATGGATCAGATACTTTTTATCATCAATGGAAGCTCAAAGCAATCAAAAGCAATCCACAATGAAATCATACGACAATTCGACCCAAATAGTTACACGATAGAAACCACCCAATATGCAGGTCATGCCCGGGAAATTGCCGCACAGGCGGTAATTGCAGGTTATAGAAAAATAATCAGTGCCGGTGGTGACGGAAGCCTGAATGAAACGCTGAATGGTATCATGCATGCTGCTACTGCTTTATCAGAGGATGAAAAAAAGAAGCTGAGATTAGGCGTGATTCCGATCGGTACAGGCAATGACTTTATTCGGACTACCGGATCTCCTGCGACAATTGCCGGCATAAGAAAATCTATAGAAAATGATCAGACAATAATCATTGATATTGGTCAGGTTTCCTATTTTTCAGAAATAAAAACCGCACAACAAAGGTACTTTGTCAATGTAGCAGATATAGGCCTGGGTGGGTACGTAGCAAAACGCCTTAATCAATCATCCCGGTTCCTGACGCCTTTCCTGACATACCAAAAGGCTATTATTCAAAGTTTGCTCGCCTACCGGAAAATTAATTTGACAGCGAAAATTGATGATTTCAAATACCAGGGAAATACTATGCTAATTGCTGTTGCGAATGGCAAATATTTTGGCAGTGGGATCGGTATCGCACCGGAGGCTGATCCTACAAACGGAAAATTTTCGGTCATAATCGTCGGAAATGCCTCCAAGTGGGAATATATCCGCAATATTGGCGATGCCCGTAAGTGCAAACCGTTGAAACTAAAAGAGATTATCTACCGGCAAGCTGAACATATTTTCATCGAATCGAAAGACGGCGAAATGCCCGTGGATATGGATGGTGAATTTATAGGCTACGGACCGGTAGAAATACATGTGATCCCGGCCATGATTAGATTCTATTATTAGCCATTCTCCTAATCACAGTATTTCATTCCAAAAACCAGGAATTTATTGTAATTATTCACCTCAAACAGATTAAAATCATTGAAACCAATATTTTAACTAATTAATCTTGGTATCGCAGCCCTGATTGGGCTGAATGTGAATAGCCCCCAATTGCAATTGGGGGGAAGGGATCAGAAAATCTACCAACCCTGAAAGGGTTGAATATCAGCAATTAATTTGTAACTATTCACATCAAATAAAGCGAAACATATAATTTAAAATTTGTAAAAATTTAGTTTCACCACCATATCAGGCTGAATATAGATAATCCACTAGCGTAGGCTGGAGCCTACGCTTATGATAAGGAATTTATTTAATTCTGTAATTAGCCAAAATAAATACACTTTTTGCATGAATTGATTCCTCTCCGGAACTAACTCTTATCTTTTTCACTTCTATATACCGTATGTCATTAATGCGAGCCATATTAGCAGTTATTTTTCCACCATTGGCAGTGTTGGGTTATGGCTGTGGATCAATATTAATCGTTTCGATCCTGACTTTGTGTGGATGGATTCCCGGCATTATCGCTGCATTAATCATACTGAATAGGAGAGATTAGATTCCTCGTTTACGAATTTATCCCCGGTTTGTCCTTTTACTCTTCCAGATAATCCAGATCCTTGTCAAAGGTCTCAGGCAACCGACTCAATGCAAATATGGCTATCGCTACCAACCCTATGATCATGATCAGGCCACCTGTAATGATATCTGATCTGTGTACAAAAAACTCAAACAGGAATGTGCATGGAATCAGTGCTCCCCGGACGAAATTAGGTGCTGTAGTAGTTACCGTAGCTCTGAGGTTTGTCCCGAACTGCTCTGAGGCAATAGTAACAAAGGTCGCCCAATAACCGACACCCAGCCCCATAAAGAAAGCAAGTGCATGAAATTTTTGGGTACTGATGCCCTGTGACATCAAAAACCATACCGAACTGACCAGGATGAGTATCTGGAAGAGGAATACAGCCAGTTTTCTTGATTTAGTGAGTTGTGCCAATAACCCGGCCAACAAGTCTCCCAGCGATATCCCAATATAGGTATAAAGAATTCCTTTTGCTGCACTCAAGGTCTCCTGGGCACCCAACGCTTTTCCAAACTCCGGCGCCTGAGTGACAAAGATGCCCACCACAAACCATATCGGTAGTCCAATCAAAAGGCAATAGATATAACGGCGCAACCTGTCTTTATCACTGAATAAGTACTTAAGGCTCCCTCTGGGGATAGCAGATACCGTAGATTTTTTATAAATCCCGGATTCAAAGGTGCCGACACGTAATAGCAATAAGACCAGACCCAGCACTCCACCTACGATGTAGGCATTGCGCCAGGCAAAATGCTCTGCTACATAAAATGCTGCAATGGCACCCAACACACCGACGGTCGCTATCCACATAGTGCCATAACCACGCTTGCTCCGGTGCATGGTCTCACTGACCAGTGTGACCCCAGCTCCCAATTCACCAGCCAGACCAAAACCCGCTATAAAACGGATGATCGCATACGTGTTCAGCTCATGGACGAATGCATTGGCCATATTAGCAAATGAATACAGCAGGATCGAACCAAATAACACACGCACCCGTCCATATTTATCGCCAATAATACCCCAAACGATTCCACCAATCAACAAACCGGCCATCTGCATGTTGAGCACGTACTCACCGGCTGTCCGCATCGCATCAGCAGCAATGCCGATATCCTGAAAACTCTGTATGCGGACAATTGAAAATATTACGATATCATAGATATCTACAAAATAGCCCAGTGACGCCACTATGACCAGGAATATCACATTTCGATGCATTTTTTGTTCAGAAATTGCCCCCATAACCGGATTTTATTGAATAAATATAATATTTATCCATCGAAGTTTACAACTACTCTCTTTATCCTCACACATTCATAAAGGATTAAATTTACTACGATCTTGTTCTGGGCGTGCCCCTGCCCGGTTTCGTACATCTGTGAAAAGAAGACCTTAGCTCGTTTATCGTTACAATACCCGGGGCAGGGTCCGGCTATCCGCTTTACGCACTCCTGACGTCGCTTGTGCCCGCTCCTATCCGTCACGCATTTTTTCAATCTAATCCCATTTTTTAATTACTGATTACTAAAAGTTGTCAACCAAAATCATGAGACTTCACATTAAGCATTAACAATTAAGCATTATCCACCATCTTCAAAACTTTTCTTTTTCCGTTTCTGAATTTTTTATTTATTTTGTCCTCTGTATGGACTGGACGTTAATCCTGGAAAAAGCGGTGTTGGTACTTGTCGTGTTTAGTTTTACACTAGTGATTGCTATGTACTCAACTTATGGTGAGCGAAAAATAGCGGCCTTTCTGCAGGATAGGATCGGACCGAACCGTGCCGGCCCATTCGGTATTTTCCAACCCCTGGCTGATGGCGGAAAAATGTTTTTCAAGGAAGAATTTATCCCTGATCAGAGCGTCAAATGGCTGTTCATACTAGGCCCCGGTCTGGCTATGTTTCTTGCGCTGATGACCAGTGCCGTCATACCCTGGGGACCCGACTTGAAGCTGGATAGTGGTGTCATTCCATTGCAAGTGGCCGACATTGATATCGGAATACTGTATATATTCGGTGTATTATCACTCGGTGTCTATGGTATCATGCTCGGTGGCTGGGCTTCCAATAACAAGTATAGTCTGCTGAGCGCAGTGCGTGCTTCCAGTCAGATTATCAGCTATGAATTAGCGATGGGTTTGTCAGTGATTGCGATTATACTGATGACGGGTTCACTGAGTCTGCGTGATATAGTAGAGTCACAGCACGGCATGAACTGGAATATTTTTTATCAGCCTCTGGGCTTTATCATTTTCATGACCACCGCACTCGCTGAATGTAACCGTGCACCCTTCGATATGGCCGAATGTGAGACAGAGCTGATCGGTGGCTATCATACTGAATACAGTAGTATGAAACTGGGCTTCTACCTTTTTGCCGAATATACTAATATGTTTATCTCATCAGCGGTAATTTCTGTTCTGTTTTTCGGCGGATATAACTTCCCCGGCATGGACAGTATCAGTGACCCCATCTGGTTGACAGTGATAGGTACAGTGGTCTTTTTTGCAAAGATTTTCTTCTTTATTTTTGTTTTTATGTGGATTCGCTGGACCTTACCCCGATTCAGATATGATCAGTTGATGCGATTGGGTTGGAAAGGTCTGATTCCATTAGCTATTATCAATCTCGTACTTACCGGCGCTTTCTTACTGGTCAAATACTTATAATTTTTTATGCTTTCAGGGCCTCCTCTATATCGAAGTGCCCGCACTAGCGCCTGGTTTTATTTGTTTGCATTTGTCTTAGCTGTGTTTCCCTTGTTTGTACATCTGGGATCCTTCCCCATCCAGATCTGGGATGAGTCACGCCTCGCCCTCAATGCACAGGAGATGTATTTTAACCACAATTTTTTAGTTACTTATTGCTATGGATCTCCTGAGCTGTGGAACACTAAACCCCCGCTAATGATCTGGGCACAGGTACTCAGCATGAAGATGTTTGGCATCAATGAACTGGCCATCCGCCTGCCTTCAGCTATTTCTGGCATGTTGACTGTCTTGTTATTGATGTGGTTTGCCCTGCGGGTATTCAAAAATGGTTGGATTGGTTTGATAGCGATATTATTTCTAATCACGTCTGTAGGCTTCGTTGGCATGCACATTACCCGGACTGGTGATTATGATGCGATGATGATATTGTTTACCACGGCTTATTGTCTGTTTTGGTATCTCTATTTGCAGGAAAAAAAGGGTAAATTCATTTACTATTTCTTTATCACGTTAACATTGGCGATATTGACAAAGTCTATTGCGGGTGTATTGTTTGTGCCCGGTATTTTTATTTATACCTGGATGACTGAGCGCTCATTGCGGATCTTTTTTACTCGAAAAGTAGTAATCGGATCAATCCTTTCATTATTGCTAATTTCTACCTATTATCTGATAAGAGAATGGGCAGCACCCGGATATCTCAAAGCAGTATGGGAAAACGAGATCGGTGGCCGGTATTTTTCAGTGATTGAATACCACCAACAGAAATGGGATTACTTTTTACAAGGCTTATGGGAATATTTCCCTGAGGGAATAGTGATGACATTGGCAGGATTTATTTTTTTCTTACGAAAGAAATCAAACCCTTTTTTCAGGTTTGGATTTTATATTTTATTGATAAGCAGCCTCCACCTGATCACCATTTCTTGTAGTCAGACAAAATTAATTCATTATGTGAGCCCTGAAATACCGTTGCTGGCATTAATTGGGGGTTTATTCGTATATCAATGCATTGATTTTCTCTTACACAGAATCAATAAATCCGCGGCGTTGTACTTCGGGATTGTTGTTGGATTGCTTTTTATTTTACCTTACAAAAACATCATGCATGCTGTCATTTACCCATTTGACAAAAAGGAGCAGGATTTCAATCAACTGGCAGGAATGCTTAGCAGTGCCTATCATAATCAAGACACACTACTCAGGAATTTTGTCATTCTGCATGAAGGATATGAGCCACAACTGGATTTTTATGTCAATATTTTAACAAAAGAAGGATTTCCTATCCGATGGAAATATAGAAGAGACCTCATATCCGGTGAAAAAGTGGTTGTCCGTAGTGAAGAAAGCCGGACTGACCTGCAAAAGTATTTTCACGTGCAGGTTTTAGGTGATTATGGCATAGTACGGTTGGTAAAAATACAGTCTGACTGAATTAAACATAAAAAATATCGGCTTTAACGGTAAATTTGCCATAACTGAATACGGTCAAATCACAAAAATTTAACTAAAATTGCATCTATAATGCAAGCACTAACCAATCGAAGCAAGAAAGTAGGTGATAAAAAGATGACACTGGCTGAAAAGGCTTATTTGCCTGCAGTTCTGGCTGGCATGTCAGTCACTATAAAACATTTTTTTAAAAAGCCAGTCACTATTCCCTACCCTGAAGAGGTAAGGCCACGGTCTGTAGTATGGCGCGGGCAGCACGTGCTGAAGCGTGATGACGAGGGCAGGGAGCGATGTACTGCCTGTGGACTATGCGCTGTAGCTTGTCCGGCAGAGGCTATCACGATGGTTGCAGCCGAGCGCAAGAAGAGCGAAGAACATTTGTACCGGGAAGAGAAGTATGCAGAAGTGTATGAGATCAATATGCTGCGTTGTATATTTTGCGGTTTTTGTGAGGAAGCATGCCCGAAAGAAGCGATCTTTCTGACTGACCGTCTCGTAGATGTTGAATATACGAGAGATGCTATGATCTACGGAAAAGATAAACTGGTCGAAGAAATAGACCACAGAATCGATGTCTCCAAAAGACAAAATCTTAAGCGGTAATTATGGGACTGACACAAATTTTGTTTTATTTCCTCGGATTCCTGGCGATTCTGTCTGCATTGTACCTGGTATTGAACCGGAATCCTATTCATAGCATTCTGGCACTTATCTTTACCATGTTTTGTCTGGCAGGTGAATACATCCTGCTAAATGCGCAGTTTCTCGCAGTGGTGCATATCATCGTATATGCCGGGGCGATCATGGTGTTATTTCTCTTCGTATTGATGCTGCTCAATCTAAATAAAGATTCCGAACCACAGAAATCTCAGTTATTTAAGTTTATCGGCATCATTGCTGCCGGAATGCTGATGGTTACTATGGTCGGAGCCACACGAGGCATGACTGAGGTAGCCCCACCGGGAGCCAGCGTAACTGGGCTGGGATTGGTATCTAATCTGGGCAAAGCATTGTTTACTGAGTTTCTGATTCCCTTTGAGATCTCATCAATCCTTTTTCTTGCAGCAATGGTAGGTGCAGTCATGGTAGGCAAGAAAGAACCCCGGGATCAAAATTTAAATCATTGATATGGAGACCGTATTACAAGTAGTACCGATTGAGCACTTTATCGTCCTGAGCCTGATTCTCTTTAGTATTGGCGTTTTGGGCGTACTCATTCGTCGCAATATGATTATTGTCCTGATGTGCATCGAATTAATGCTCAATGCAATCAACCTGTTGATGACCGCTTTTTCCACCTATCTTCAGGATGTTTCCGGTCAGGTCTTTGTGTTTTTTATAATGCTGGTAGCTGCTGCTGAAGCCTCAGTGGGTCTGGCTATACTGATAATGATATACCGCAGGACTAAATCCGTAGATATTAGCTTCCTGGATCGTATGAAGTGGTAATTTGAATGAATAAACGTAATTAAGTGTTGAGATGACGAATTTGATACCCTGGATATTTCTGGTTCCTTTTTTTGGATTCCTGATCAGTGGGACTTTGGGTAGAAAAATGCCTGCTACAGTAGTGGGAGGAATATCAAGCCTGGCTGTTCTGATTTCATTCGTCATGACCCTTGTATTATTCATGCAGATTGATCATGATCCCACTCCGATCAAATACTATTGGTACAATTGGCTTACGCTGGGCGAGATCAGTCTGGATATTGGATTTCTGGTTGATCGGCTTTCGGTCTGGATGATGATGATCATTACAGGAATCGGTTTTCTAATTCACGTCTATTCCATCGGTTATATGCAAAAAGATGCCGGTGTGGGTCGTTTCTTCTCCTATCTGAATCTCTTCATTTTCTTTATGTTATTGCTGGTGATGGGCGATTCTTATCTGACCTTATTTGCTGGTTGGGAGGGTGTAGGTCTATGTTCTTACTTACTTATTGGCTTCTGGTACAAGAATACCCATTTCGGCTATGCCGGTCGTAAAGCCTTCGTGATGAACAGAATCGGTGATTTAGCTTTTTTACTTGGCATGTACCTGATCTGGCAATATACCGGGTCACTTGAATTTAATACAGTCTTTGAAAAAATCGGCGGAATAGCGCCCGGAATTCTAACGGCAATTGCACTCTTGTTATTTATTGGTGCTACCGGTAAAAGTGCCCAACTTCCACTGTTTACCTGGTTGCCGGATGCGATGGCCGGCCCGACACCTGTTTCAGCATTAATCCACGCAGCGACGATGGTGACTGCTGGTATTTATATGGTGGTGCGCTCCAATGTTATTTACCTCAATAGTGAAGTGGCCAGTCAGTTTATTTTGATTGTTGCTGTACTGACTTCACTGATCGCGGGTATGATAGCGCTACAGCAAAATGATATAAAGAAAGTATTGGCCTATTCTACAGTATCCCAACTGGGCTTAATGTTTGTTGCACTGGGTGTAGGTGCTTATACAGCAGCCTTCTTTCATCTGACGACACATGCGTTCTTCAAAGCACTACTCTTTCTCGGTAGTGGCTCGGTTATCCACGCCATGGGCGGTGAACAGGATATCAGAAGGATGGGTGGACTGAGGAAATTTCTGCCACAGACGAATCTCACTTTTTTACTGGGCTCACTGGCGATAATTGGCTTTCCTTTATTGGCCGGATTCTTCTCTAAAGATGAGATCCTCGCGGCTTCCTTTGATTACGGTCCGATTGTGTGGGTATTTGGTGTATTGATCTCCGTCTTTACAGCTGCTTATATGTTTCGTATGTATTTTCTGACTTTTTACGGAGAGTTTAGAGGAACTGCCGACCAAAAGCACCATCTACATGAGTCACCGGCTTCTATGACTTTACCACTTTGGATTCTGGCCATTTTATCTGTCATTGGGGGATTGATTAATATCCCGGCACTCTTCGGCGGAGGCCAGTTTTTGCACCACTGGCTTGATCCGGTGCTTAAAGGAGAAGAGCATGTCATGGGTCTGTCACACTCTACTGAATGGACTCTAATGATAGTTACTACAGTAATCATTCTTAGTGTATTATTCTGGGCATACCGAACCTTCGTTTCCGGCAGACAAGTACCTGTCGAAGATGATAAACTCAGGGGATGGAAAACTGTACTCGCTAATAAATTCTATATCGATGACTTTTACGATAACGCAGTAGCCGGACCGGTGATGGATTCTTCACGGATAGCAGACCGAAATGTAGAAAAGGGATTGATAGATCGGATAGCTGAAGGTATAGGCGCTGGTGTAAAAGCTTTGGCAGATACGTTGAGACGTACTCAGGATGGTAACCTGGAGAAATACCTGCTCGGAATGGTGATCGGAGCTATCGTACTGTTAGTCTTTGGATATATGTTTTAGCCACAATGCATGAACTTAGGAAATAAATAAAAACAGAAGAGAGTAAGATGGCAGCCTATTTAATAATCATACCCCTCATATTCAGCCTGATTGGGTTTATCTGGACAGGGAAACCTATGAAAATGATTGCATTGATCGGTTCATTGGCGATGCTGGTTTTCAGCGGCTATCTGATCAGCAACATGGCATTTGATGGCAGTGCAGAGTTTACCTATAGCTGGCTGTGGATGCCCGAATATGGGGTTAATGTCTCCGGAGGTCTGGATGGCTTAAATATCCTGCTTATCCTGTTAAGTAGTGTAGTGCTACCTGTGATTGTCATCAATACGATGAACAAACCCTATGCTGAGCACACCCGTTTATATGGTATGTTATTCCTGATGGTTGCAGCAATGAATGGGGTTTTTATAGCAATGGATGGGCTTTCCTTCTATATTTTCTGGGAAATGGCGCTACTTCCGATCTATTTCATCTGTGCCCTGTGGGGAGATAAAGGTCAATTGCGCAGTACATTTAAATTCTTTATTTACACCTTCGTAGGTAGTCTAATGATGCTGGCAGCGCTCATCTATTTATACTTACAGACACCGGGAATACATAGCTTTGACTTTGCTGCTCTGATGCAGGTGAATCTCAGTATCACTGAAGCTATATGGGTCGCGCTGGGCTTTTTTGTAGGTTTTGCAGTAAAGATTCCTATTTTTCCACTGCACTCCTGGCAGCCGGATACATATACTTACGCACCGGCGACCGGTACATTATTACTTAGTGGTATCATGTTGAAAATGGGTACTTATGGTGCCATGCGCTGGTTAGTGGGACTTTCTCCGGAAGGAATGGAGCAGCTGAAGATGATATTAATCACACTGGCAGTAATCGGTGTTGTTTTTGGCTCATTAATAGCGATTACTCAGCGAGACATCAAGCGTGTCTTTGCCTGGTCATCCATGGCACACGTCAACCTCATCGCTGCAGGAATATTCACAATGAGTGAAGCTGGATGGCAGGGTGCACTTATACAGATGTTCAATCATGGAGTCAATATCATCGGTTTATTCATAGTAGCTGATATCATCGAAAGCCGGCTGGGCACACGGGATTTAAAAGAAATGGGGGGTATTGCATTAAAAGCACCCAACTATGCTATTCTTGCATTTATCCTTTTGCTGGGGTCCATCGGATTACCCTTGACCAATGGGTTCGTCGGTGAATTTCTATTGATAAAGAGCATCTTTGTTTACAATAATTTCCTGGGCTTTCTGGCTTGCACTACTGTGATTTTAAGCGCTGTCTATATGTTTCGAATGTTTCAGTTGGCAATGTTTGGCAATCCAACGGCTGAAACCAACCATTTCAATGATGTAAACCCTCGGGAGTTCCTGAGTTTGGGGATTCTGTGTTTCTTTGTCATTGTGGTAGGTATCCTGCCTCAGAGCTTCCTCGATATGTCTTTGAAGTCAGTGCAAACCTTATTAGGCTTATTGCACTAATTTGGTTTAAAAGATATACGCCAGCTTTAAACCTACGTTGTGCTCATTCACATTAACGGTATCATTCTTTTTATTCAATCGGGTCCGGCCTACTTTCAGTGAGAGGTCAAAATGATTGTGAATTACATATCCCAAAGCAAAATAGTAAGTAAATCCACCTGTAACTGCTTTATCCGCCTTTAATAATTGGACATCCTGTGTAAAAGAATAACCAAACATATCTTGTCCATACAAACCTTCAAAAACCGGAATCGGATATCTGACCACGAAGAAGACAGGAATCATTGAATAAGTAGGGAATTTATTAGCGCCGATCAGGGCTGTATTGCTCTGAAAGTGATAATACCCGCTATTGATACCCAGACCCAATGTAGATCTGACCCACCAGGTCGCCTGAGCACTCCCGCCCCATCCATAAAACACTTCGGTAAAATTAAATGAACGTAATATCTCCGGACCTGCACTGACCTTGATATCCTGCGCCTTTACACTGTGCATCACAGCCAAAAGAAAGAATGCTGACAATAACAATGATTTCATTTTAACAGCTTTAATTCATTAAATATATACAAATCTCATCCTACAAGTTGAATACAGGCATAAAAAAAGCGAAATGTAATGTACATTTCGCTTTCATTCTGGCCGGATTGTTTACTTGGTAGATTTATTCTCTTTGTAACGTTTATCCGGAGTACCGTCTTTTTTTACATGTTTATTCTCTTTGAATCGCTTATCCGGTGTGCCATCCTTCTTCACATGTGTAGCAGTGGAGCTGGCTTTTGCCTCACTCTTTGCTTTTTTCTTGTTTTTTGCTTTTTTCGCTTCTACCTTCTCCGTCTTGGCTGTCTTCGGAGCAGTTGCCGGTTTGGTAGTTTGTGCCATTAGTGAGGTTGCACTGAATGACCACATCATGAGGACAGTCATTAAAAACAATGTTAGCTTCTTCATCTTCAAATAAATTTTTGTTTTAATTGTAATTAAAATAATGAATAGCATGAATACATAATATCGGGGTGGTATATTGTTCTATTCACAAAAATTAACACTAATCTGCTGCAAATCTGTTAAAAAGCACAGACTTCAAAAACGAAAGTACATGCTATAGAGGCATTAACAGTAAACATTGTCATGAGTTGAACTTCTCCGGAGAATGGAACTAAGTCGACTTTTTATTGCTTAAAAGGATAGAAAATGTAATTTTGCACCTGCATGTTATTACAAATATTTAAATCAAAGATTCACAGGGCCGTTGTGACAGAAGCTAATCTGAACTATATCGGCAGTATCACGATAGATGAAGCGCTCATGGAAGCAGCTAATCTGTATGAAGGTGAAAAGGTTCAGATCGTGAATAATAACAATGGCGAACGGATAGAAACTTATGTGATCCGGGGAGAGAGAAATAGTGGTACTGTTTGTCTCAATGGTGCTGCCGCACGCAAATGCGAAGTCGGTGATGTGATTATTATTATCTCCTATGCACTCATGACCCCAGAAGAAGCTAAATCATTCAAACCTGCAGCTGTTTTTCCTGACCAGAACAACCGATTGGCTTGAAGATCAGACGGGCTGACACCTGGATCAATATCCTGAAATTTCTACTCTTCCTGGCAATAGGTTGTGGTATCCTCTATTGGGTATATAATTCACAAAACCAGGCATTTCAGGCACAGTGCAAGATTGATGGTGTAGCGCCGGAAGATTGCAGCCTGCTGAAGAAACTCGTCGCTGACTTCCGATCGGCCAATGTCTGGTGGCTATTGGTCGTAGTACTTTGTTTCCAGGCAAGTAATGTGTTCAGAGCATTCCGGTGGCAGATGATTTTCAAACCAATGGGGCATGAGATCCGCTTCGGAAATGCCTTCTGGACGATTATGATCGGATATTTTGCTAATCTGGGGCTAAGTCGTGCCGGTGAAGTGGTTCGGGGTGTATCTCTCGCCCGATATGAGAAAATTAAGGTAGATAAAGTCATCGGTACTATTGCACTGGATCGGATACTTGACTTAATTTCAATGGCATTGGTGATTGCGCTGGCTATGGCTATGGAATATGATGCCATTTATAATTATCTCGCATCCAATATGCGCGACTTCAATGTCTCAGCTTTCCTTCGAGGAACTATCTTTCAAAGTTTTCTGGTTGGAATTTTGCTCTTATTTGTACTGTTGATCATCTTCCAACGGCAGATCAGACAGTCAATGCTTTATTTTAAGATCAAAGCATTTATACTGGGATTTTATGAAGGAATAAGGGTGATAAAACGTATCGAAAAACCCTTTTTATTCTTTATCTATTCGGTCTTAATCTGGGTCTGTTATTATCTGATGACCTATTTCGCATTGTTCTCTTTCGCCCCTACGGCTTCATTGGGGCCAAATGCAGCGTTGCTGGTATTTGTCTTTGGGAGTTTTGGCATATTAATACCTTCCCCGGGTGGCATGGGGACTTATCATGCACTGGTCGTAGCATCACTCGCCATTTATCACATACGGGGCGATGATGCATTTTCATTGGCCAATATCATCTTTTTTGATATCCAAATTTTCACTACCATCCTTTTCGGTATATTGGCATTGATTATCTTACCGCTGACCAATAAGAAAGCGATTCCGCTTGAGGAAGTAGAAATAATGTAAATGGAATTCATCACTAAAATACAAGAACCGGAACAGGCAGCGAAAACTGTACATTCCTGGCAAGACATTGGTTTTGAGGTGGTATTCACCAATGGCTGTTTTGATCTGTTACATACCGGTCACATCTATTATCTGTATGCCTCCCGACAGCTTGGAAATAAACTTATCGTCGCAATCAATGACGATGACTCCGTACGACGCCTGAAAGGACCCTCACGGCCGGTTAATACACGAGAAGACAGGGCTTTATTATTAGCTGCACTGGAGTTCGTGGATCTCGTCACCTGGTTTGCCGAAGACACGCCACTGGAACTGATTCAGCGTATTTTGCCTGATATTCTCACGAAAGGTGGTGATTATTCTGTAGAAAATATTGTAGGGGCAGAAATCGTCATTGATCACGGCGGGGCGGTGCTTTCACTCCCTTTTGTCGAAGGTTATTCTACGACCAACATTTTAAATAAATAGTTAAATATCAATCATTTCTGAACTTTAATTAAATAATTGCGCTTACCTTTGCAAAAATTTAATCATAGTATTGAGATATTTAAGTTTGATTATACTTTTATTTTTTGCTGTTTCTGCCTCCGGACAGAAGTATGTAGGTACGGCTACTGTCTATAGCAAAAAGTATAAAGGAATACCTACTTATTCGGGCCAAAAGTATGATCCGGAGAAGATTTCGGCAGCTCATCCCTGGCTGCCTATGGGCACCAAAGTAAAAGTTACCAATCTGGAGAATCATAAGTCAGTCATCATTACCATCAATGACCGGATGTCAAAACACACCGGATTTATCATCGACCTGAGCACTGCTGCAGCACGCAAGATAAGTGCTAAGACCAAAGGCCTGACCCGGGTGTCCTTATTGGTACTGAAAGAGTAACATTTATCTTTATTCTTTGATGCACCTGACAGACATTCCATCAGAGACATAATCTTCATCATTTAGCAAAAATCCGCTATTAAAATCAAGAAAACAGTAGCGTGCATAAGCATTGTCTGATCCTTTCGTGGCCGTCCACCAATATCCGGTATAGTTAATTGAGTAAAATGCACTGGTAGAAGTTCTGTTCCCACCAGGGAGAGCATTGAACCCGCTTTCATTAGTAGCAGAAACATTCGGACTAAACCAATGCCCAAATCCTGCTTCTTTTAATTTACCTCCTGCCAGCGATGATTCTCCCAGAAATAGCTCAAGTGTCTTCCAGTCATCAATCGTAGGCACTCTCCAACCCTTGGGGGCCAGCAATCCGGTTTTTACTGCATACCAGTTATATAATCGGCCATAAGTGCTAATATTGGTCGATTCATTATTATATGCACACCATCCACCTGCAGTTGCATTATACCAGTCATCCGAGTTCGCCAGTTCCGGTATGGTAGAACCATCGTTATACTTTGTGGTATTCAAATTTGTAGCCATCCAAATCTGATTGCCTATCAATACAGTTGCATATACATTCCCATCAATATCTATAACTGTCTTAGGATGATCTGATGGTGGTTTGTCTTTATTACATGAGAGGATGAATCCACAAATTAAAAATAGAGTCAATCGTGCGTAAACGAGGTTTTTGATTTTCATAGTAAATGGTTTGAAATTAAAATATGCATGTAAATTTAAGGATTTTTGCTGTTTAAAACGACTTTAGAAATATGAGGTGCTTCTCTGTAGTGCACATTTTAAGGAAGCTGTTTCCCGCCCCTGAATATTTTACGTACCTTGCATCAGAATCAGGGATTTTTTCCCAAAAAATGAGTGTTTATACCATCATAAATAATTTTTGACTATGAACAAAGATGATGTAAATCAGGTATTGGAAAAAGGATCAGAGCTTATGCATCAGGCATTGGATCATTTGAAGCATGAACTTTCAAAAGTGCGTACTGGTAAAGCTTCTGCGTCGCTGGTGCAGGAAGTATTAGTGGATTATTACGGTAGTTCGCTTCCGGTACAGCAAGTAGCCAATGTATCCACCGCAGACTCAAAAACGATTGTGATCCAACCCTGGGAAAAAGCAATGTTGAAGGTGATAGAACATGCCTTATTTGAGGCCAATCTGGGCATTACTCCACAGAATGATGGTGAGGTGATCCGGCTGACCATACCACCGCTGACTGAAGAACGGCGTAAGGATCTGGTCAAACAGGCGAAACATCTGGCAGAAGAGGCAAAAGTTAGTATCCGCAATGCTCGTAGAGATTGCATGGATGACATCAAAAAAATGATCAAGGATGGTCTTCCGGAAGATTTTGGTAAATCCAAAGAAGATGAAGTGCAGAAATTGACCAATGACTACACCCTGCAGGCAGACAAACTGGCTGATTCGAAGGAGAAAGATATTCTGACCATCTAATCATGGATGAGATAGACGAAGCCCTTATTCACGGGCTGACATCAGTTTCATTGTCCGGAATTCCCGGAATTACTCTGCCGGATGATTCCATAAAAGCTTACAGAGTATTGGATTATTATTACTGCTATGCCACAGTGGCGATGACCCCTGCTGCAATCTTTCCCGGGTATGGCGATGATGGCCGTGTTCAAAAAAGTAATCCTGACGATTTATAGGAATTGTAATTCTTGTAATATCTCCTGTCATTTTCAAAAATCTTCGTACCTTAGGATAAAGCATTGCATCATGAGCAGAACAAACGTACTATCGGTTCTATTATTTACTTTTTGCACCGGGATAACTTACTCCCTCCCTGCTCAAACACAAAAAGGATCAGATATAAATGGGAAGACGGATCAGGAACAAGCCGGTTTCTCGGTAAGTATGCCGAACGGAAACACCATTGCTATCGGCGCTCCTTACAATAATGACAATGGCACCGGTGCCGGTGTAGTGCGTATCTATGCCTGGGTAGATAGTAGCTGGATACAGATCGGTGCAGATATAAAAGGGGAAGCATCTAAAGATTTCTCGGGATCTTCAGTGTGCATGCCCGATGTAAATACCGTAGCCATCGGTGCTCCTAATAATGATGGGAATGGCACGGATGCCGGTCAAGTCCGGGTTTACACATGGAATGGCAGTGTATGGATACAAAAAGGGGCTGATATCGATGGCGAAGCAGCCAGTGACCGCTCCGGGACTGCAATCAGTATGCCGGATGCAAATACACTTGCCATCGGTGCACCGGGAAATGACGGCAGCGGTAATTTTGCAGGACATGTCCGCATTTATTCCTGGAATGGAAGCGCATGGATACAAAAGGGTGGGGATATCAATGGCGAAGCTCCTCAAAATGAAAGTGGCACCTCAGTCAGTATGCCGGATGCCAATACAGTAGCCATCGGTGCGCCTAATAATAATCAAAAGGGTAACTACGCAGGACAGGTCCGTGTATATTCATGGGATGCAGGCTCAAACAACTGGATACAAAAAGGTATTGACTTAGACGGTGAGGGAGCCCTTGATTTTGCCGGTATATCAGTCAGTATGCCGGATGCCAACACGCTGGCCGCAGGTGTGCTCAAATATTCCGAATTTCCAAATGGCAATTTAGCCCGGATTTATACCTGGGATGGCACTTCCTGGCAACGAAAAGGTACGGATGTCAAAGGCCGGATTAGTGGGATAAATCAAGGTGCACCTTCCTACCTGTCTGTCAGTATGCCGGATGCCAATACGATTGCCCTGGGTGTAGTCACAGATGAAGCCAATGGTGAAAAGTCAGACCATGTAAGCGTATTTGTATGGAAAGGAAATGAATGGGTTCAAAATGGCACTAAGATTCCTGGTGAAGGCAATCATGACTGGCCGGGATTCTCGGTAAGTATGCCGGATCCGGGCACCATAGGTATCGGGTCACCACTCAATGATGCCGCCGGACCTCAAAACGGACAAGCCCGGGTGTTCACTGTCTATTCCTGTAAAAATACTTCAGGAAATATTACCGAAATCGCTTGCGACAACTATACGTCACCAAGCGGCAAATATCTATGGACAAAAAGCGGCTTTTATACTGACACTATTCCGAATGCGGGCGGCTGCGACAGCATCCTGTCGATACACCTCACCATACACAGAAGTACTTCAGACACATTAACTGTTTCTTCCTGCTATTTATATACTTCTCCGAGTGGTAAATATACCTGGACCACTGATGGCACCTATCAAGATACACTTGCTACTTCTGCCGGATGTGATAGTACATTTACCATCAATCTCAGCATACATACGAATTCGACAGCTACTCTTCCGGTCACTGCCTGCAATCAATATCTTTCTCCCAGTAATAAATATATCTGGACCAGTAGTGGTACTTATATAGACACGATACCGAATGTCGCTGGATGTGACAGCATTCTTACTATAGATCTCACTATACTGGAATTGGATACTACTGTATCCCGAAACGGAGCTACCCTCACTGCAAATCAGGCGAATGTAGATTATCAATGGATTGATTGTAATAATGGAAACAAACCGGTTGACGGTGCAACCCACCAGGTATTCACTCCGGAAAAAAATGGAACTTATGCTGTGGTCATAATTACAGCTTCCTGTACAGATACTTCATCCTGCATGACTGTAAGTAATGTGCGTACACATAAAATTTACACAAATAAAGTATCGGTTTACCCCAACCCATCTTCCGGGTCATTCAGCTTAATGATGGATAAACCCTATCCCGCACTTACTTTTATCATCAGGGATGTAAATGGAAAGAAAATATTAGAAAATAAAGTAAAAAACCTACAGATAATACCCATCGATATTAATATCCACGATGGATTATATTTCATACAGATTATTGACGAAGCCCGGCAGGAGGTATTTACTCAAAAAATAACGATAATGAATGCTGAGGAATGATAATTTTCCCAGCAAGATATAAGCCCGGCTATTTTATCTTGATTAATTTCACTGTGATTGGCTGATTATCAATCTGTAGATTTAAAACATAGATACCCGGTAAGAGGCGACTTACATCAATGTCTCGCTCAAAATCTCCAGCGTGTAATTCAAATCGCAGAGTGGGTGACACCTGATTCCCATCCACTGACATTAAGGATATTGAAACTGCACGGGCTTTTTCGGTCGAACCCTTGATATTCAATACACTTGTCATTGGATTGGGCGACACTTCAAACATAAAATAATCCTGTTCTCCACTAAGATGAACCCCGGATGAGGCTTTCTTTATTCTCCAGTTTATAAGGCTAAAATGTCGGTTTAGTGAAGAATGATTATACACTCTGAGCATCGAGCTGGTGTCAGTGACCAGAACATTGAAGGTGTGATCACCCAATGGAAGAGTATCCAGAGCAACATGAAACGAATCAACCTGACCAGCAACAATCTCACCATCCAGACGCCAGAGAGTGCTCAGCGTGTTTGGTTCGGGCTTTATCAAATCAATCGCAAAATGGATAACCGAATCAGTAGATACCAGCAGTGTGTCCACCGGACTAAATGCCCGTACAGGATCCGTAAGTATATGAATCCGCTCGATAATCGCTTCTGTACATACACTGCAAAACGGGCGGTTCAGATATCGCATCTTACAATTCTGATGCGGCCTGTACCAATCAGTAGCTCCTTTTTTATAGATATCAATATCATTGGAACCGATCCAGTTTTTCCACCGAACAGTTGCCGGATCAGAAACTTTACTTTGGTTTGGTGCTTCAAAATCAATCCCGGACTCATACTCATCCTCCAGTCCTCCAAAGGAATGACCCATCTCATGCGTCACTACTTCAGCCGCATATGGATGTGTAGTTGTAGCGGCATATTCACCACCACCACCGCCATAATAGGGTGAATTCGCAATAATAATTACCTGATCATAGTTTGGAAAATTAGTAACAAGTACACTATAAATATTCTGGAAATTGGTCGGATACATCAGCCGGTGAATGCCATCGTAGTCAAAGGTACAGCCAAAAAAAGTCTTCGGATTCGAGACAGGGACCAGCGGAGAAGCACTGCTACAATCACTGGCGGTATTGGGATGACGCGTACCGGATTCTTCTGAGATCACTTTAATCGCGAAAATATTAAAGTAGTTTTTATAATTCACATAGGGTACAGTCGCAAACAAATAGTGTGAGAAATTGGTCGCATCAGTGACAAATTTTGTTTGTTCATCCGCTGTATATCCATCACCCATGATTACTAAATTGATTAAATGATCGGTGGAGCCATTATAGCTTATAGTATCTATCGCAAATACCTGACCCCAGGCTACATGCACAATACATATATAAAAACAAAGTAAGAAAAATAGCTTTTTCAATGTTTTAAATTTTGATTGTCAATAGATTATTCCTGACCGAATCATTCAGCGTTTCCGTGATTCTAATCGCTCTTGTAATTCCTCTTTTTACAGGAACACGGATAAAAAACTCGCTCTCATCCAGCGTCATTTCCTTATTCATCAGCACAGAATCCTGCACATATTCTACTCTCCTATAAAGTGGATGCTCTATCTGAAATGAGTCGGATTGCCCAGCCCCATTATCCACACTAATAGTGAGATAGGTATCACTATGTACCGGGAGATTCTGCTCCTTGAGTTTGCCTACACTGACCGATTGGCGGATTAGATTTACTCTATTGTGATTTGTTCCCGGATCGTGGCCGATCTTCAAATAATAAAATCTGATCTCGTCTCTGCCATCAGCCGGGACACCCTGGTCAGACAATACAGCTTGCCTGTGTGTGCTACAGGCTATAAAAAATACCAATACAAATAGTAAATAACGCATACTCCCCGCAAATATCGAGTTTATACTTTGCATTCCAATGCTCAAATGCTCAAAACCAAGAGATGTCAATGCCTGAATTGAATTTCCTCCTGAACCAATGTTTTATTTCCTTCATTTCATCATACCACAATGTATTGCGCAAATAGCTAAATAAGCGTATTACCAACATTTTTTATAGCAATGAAAAAAAATTTCAGGGCAGGTATTTTAGAATAGTTAACATTTATTTAATTTTGGTAAAAGTAACGAGTATAAACTTCCGTTCATGCTGGCAATGATTATCAAAGAATCAACATAATCGGGCATTTTAACCCCAAATGAATAAGAACATGGAAATGAGGGATTATATTCTGGAAACCTTTCGTTTTAATGACGAATCGAATAAAAAACAACTCCAGGTTATCAAGACACTTCCCAACCCAACCGAATGTGTCAAAATTTTCAGCCATGTCATCAACAGTCAGTATAAATGGATGAGTAGAATCACCCAGGTCACTAATGCTGGCTTGATGGAATGGTGGGATCCGGTATATCCCATCGATCAACTCGAATTAGAGTGGGACAAAAGCCTGGTCTTATTTATTGATTATTTTAAGGCATTACCATTGGATGAATTAGAGAAAGGCATTATGTTTTCTGTACATGAAGATAAGGCTGGTCATTGGTCTGTAACGCCAATGGAGATCGCACTACAATTAAATTATCATTGTATTCATCACCGGGCTCAGATGCAAACACTTATCCGGGCTCAAGGCATCGAACCTGAACATGTAGATTACATCTATTCCAGAGTGAAGCTTTACGATTGATAAACCATTTCAGTAATTGGGTTAAAAATGAAATCACACTTCACCTGAGGTTTGAATTTATCTGTGTAATTGCTTCATTCATACTGTCTTTCTATAGGATGAAATTTGTTTTATTATTGAAAATGGCAGTAAGCCCATTATGCGGGCAATGAAAAGGGAAAGACCGCTGAAAAGTAAGAAACGAATGCTCCAGGTAAGCGCCGGCAATATTGTTTCTATACTCAGGATAATTAGGACATTAAATATCAGGAATAGCCCAATCACCCCGAGATTGGTCCATTTAACTTTCTCTTCAAATGCCTGATAGATCAGGTAATACTGTACGATTGCTGTTATTGTATTGACTGATAGTGCGGAAATTGCAGCGCCCTCACTTTTAAATTGAGGAATTAATATCAGATTAAGAATGATATTGATCGCAATGTTTAAGGTATATAGGATATTCAGACGACGAAGCTTGCCGGAGCTCAATATACCAGACCCGGTAATGATTCCCAGACCCAGTGGAATACTCGTCACAAGCAATAATCCGACCGTCCGGCTCCATTCAGCTTCTGTATGATGATAAAGTAATTCAGTGATTTCTGCCCTGAAAAACCATCCCCCTAATCCAAAGATAATGGTCGGCACCATGATAAGATTGAAAGTGAATCTGAAAAAATATAGCTTAGCTTCAATATCCTGTCTGATGGAGGTCATCATCGGTAAAACCAGATTGGAAAACAGCAGGGCAAACATCAGATAGGCATCCAATAATCGAAATCCCGCCGCATAAATGCCTGCCTGGAAATCTCCGTCTGGCAGCAGGCGCTCGAGATACACACTATCCATACGACCATACATGATCATCAGGAAAGTGATGAGTGCATAAGGGAAAGCCCGCCGTACAAAAAAGCGTAAATGCGGGTAATGAAAACCAATTCTGAATCGAGGTAATACCAAAAGAATAATACCAAATCCAGGTAATAGCGTAAGGCCAATCGCAGCCAGATAACAATACAAAAAAGTATATATCGTAAATCCAGTGCCCTGATGAATATACAGCAGATAACCACATAACAAGATCAAAATGAGCTTGTCCATTATGGATAGCAAGCTATCCCATTTGTATTTACCCAGCCCTGCCAGAATGGCTCTGACAAACAAAATAAAGCTAAGCCCGATCTGAATGATCAGCGCATAGCATAAAATGTCAAACTGTATCTTTCCATAGCCTACCACTAATGCGAAAAGTAAGGAGAGACCAATATAAACAGGTAGCAAGAGCAACTTCAATCCCATCAGGTGTGAAAAATAACGCTGTGTCAATTGCTTATTCTCAGCGATATCTCTGCGTACCAGATTGTTCAGCCCTAATTCCAGGATTATCTGGAAGAGCATCGAAAAATTAAAAATCGAAAAAAATAAGCCATAATCACTTGCCCCTACTACATTCTGCACTTTTATATCGATACCGAAGATATACAAGGGCTTGATCAGCAGATTGAGCCCCATCAGCAGCAATAAATTCAGTGTAAATGTTTTGCGCATTTCTGATTCAGAAAATGAATTGTGTAAAAATACTTTTTCAGATCTTTATAATGCCTTATATTTATTGCTTAATTTTAAATCCCCTGCTATGAAAGAGGCTTTTCTTCATTACATCTGGCTTACCCACCAGTTTGACCACTGTAAATTAACCCTCACTGATGGACAATCCTTTGAGATTGTCTCCTATGGTAAACACAATCACGATAGCGGACCTGATTTTCTCCATGCCCGGATAAAAATCAATGACACAATCCTGGCAGGTCACATAGAGATTCACACACAGTCCTCTGAATGGTATTTTCATGGTCATGAAAAAGATGAAGCTTACCGCAATATCATCCTCCATGTGGTCTGGAATGATGACAGTTCAGTGTTTGATATGGATGGTCATTTATTACCCACTTTTGAATTAAAACAAAGGATTGATCCTGTCCTACTACAACATTTTGAGCGGATAGTAAACAGCCGATCCGAAATACCCTGTGCAGCACTTAATCCAGCAGGAGTAGATGATATTTACTGGGGCATTTGGAAAGAAAGGTTGGTCATAGAGCGCCTGCAATCCAAGCTCAACATAGTCAAAGCCCGCGCTGCTTCGAATATAAATGATTGGGAAGAGCTCCTGTATCAGCGCATCGCTGTCAGCATGGCAATGAAAGTGAATGGTGCAGCGATGGATACACTCACCCAAAAACTACCCTTACACTTATTGCGGCGACAGCGGGGGAATGCGACCGCAATGATGGCTTTGTTGTTTGGAATGGCCGGACTACTGGAGGATCGACCCGGAGATGATTACATGGGGGCACTAAAGTCGGAGTGGAGTTTTCTCCGGAAGAAGCATGATTTAGTTCCTATGCAACATTTTGAATGGAAATATGCCCGACTACGACCATCCAATTTCCCGGATATACGACTGATGCAACTGTCCCATTTACTTAATGAATATGATAGTTTATTGTCGGAAATCCTCCGGGATGTCAGTTATCAACGTATTGTCAGATTACTGAATAAACCATTCCCTAATGAATACTGGGATCATCACTATCGTCTGGGTGTCAAATCCGAGCAAACAAAACCCAAAAACCCGGGCAAGCAATTAGTAGATTCACTCATTATCAATGCCATCGTACCTGTACTTTTCCTGTATGCTTACATGCAAGGCGATATTCCACTTCAGGACAGAGCCATTGACTTACTCCAATCCACGCCTGCAGAGAAAAATACAATTCTGCAATCCTGGCAAAATATCAATGTCAAAGCAATGAATGCCGGGGATTCTCAGGCATTGATCCACCTAAAGAACAACTATTGTGAGCAGCCCCGCTGTCTGGAATGTAGCATCGGTCACCAGTTGATCGGGCGGAGATAGAAAGCTATTCCTTGGGGCGTTTTTAAATAAATAGCCCCGGATAGCCTTTTGGGTGCTGTTTTCACCAACCTTTGAGCAGATTATGCCTGTTTCATAAATTGGATTAATTTTACTGCCATTCTTATTCAATAAAATGCAATTCCATTCCCTTAATAATTAATTTCAATGAGATCTTTTTTAACTATTGTATTTCTTTATTGCCTGATTTCGACCTTACAGGCTCAATACCTTATGCCCGTTTATTATGTCACGACCTATCAACCAGCACAAGGTGGTGAAGATGCAGGCAATATGATAGATGGCTCTGACTCCACCCAGTATCATTCTAATTGGTGGCAAACCGGCGTCCCGGATACACTTACTTTCTATTTCTCCTCCCGCGTACCCGCTATCAATAAACTGGAATACACACCGAGACTTGAGCAACTCAATGGTATCTGGACAAAGATCGAGATTCAATATACCACAAAAACGAATCCGGGTCAATGGCTACCTGTATCTGACACGGCAATTTTATGGGCCGCTGATAACACAAAAAAAGCAATTGATTTAACCAATACGATATCTGATCCCCAGGCCATCCGCTTTGTGGTGCTGGAAGCCTATGGAGATTTCTCCAGTTGCGCTGAGATGCGATTCTGGGGTCCGGAGCCACCCAAATCAGACGGGAGTATCGACTGTGCTATTGATGCAAGTTCCTTAAATGCACCACAGGATATCAAGATCATACCCGACATCAACGGATCGTCAGCATCATCCTATCAACCTTTTGAGAATATCGAAGGCAGTTTCGATGGAAACTATACTACCCTCTATCACTCAAACTATGATGCGCAGGGAACTGATTTCCCGATCGATCTGATCTATCATTTTGATACACTTCCGCTCATTGATTACTTCATTTATTGGCCGCGGAGTGATGGTGGCTGGAATGGCTTCTTTGGAAAGACATCCATCTATTACAATACAGACACCGGTGCCACCTATATCCACCTGACTGATTTTGACTTTGAAGAAAGAGGATTACCGGTAAAAATTTCATTTCCATCAACTACCCGTGTTAATAATATAAAGATAGTAGTAGAAAGCGGTGCCAATGGGTTTGCCAGCGTTGCTGAAATGGAATTTTACAGAAAGAATTCCGGTCCCGGAGGATTTATATATTCCTCGATATTCGGAAATGCGCTCTATGACTCACTGAGAGACGATGTGACACAGGAAATGATTGACACCATCACTGCTGACTTTTATCATACTCTTGCACAGTGTCTGAAAGACGGCACTTATAATCACGCTGTACGCAGCCGGAAATACCACGCATTTGAGAACCTCACACATCTGAGTAAGCGGTTAAAAACCAGCAGTTATGACGCATACGAAAATCCGACTGGTATTGTATTTAATGAAGGGGACAAAGCGGTTCTATTTGTAAGCGGTTCAGGCAATGAACCGGTTTATCTGCGTGTAAGAGACTTTGCAGATGAACAGGATCCCGGTGATCATCTGTATTTCCTCTCTGAAGGCGAAAATGTGATCGTCATGAAAGACAGCGGTTTAGCCTATATCTCCTATTATACAGACAGCCCTGCAGTGGCTCCACCGGTGGATGTAAATATAGTTTCCGGTAAGGTAAACGGATATTTCGATCCTTCGATCCATACTGATGCTGACTGGATTAATCTGATGTCAAATGCCAGTTATCCGAAGATCGATCTGCTGGGACGATTTGTACACATGATCTATGACAAATCGGCATTACGCCAGAATTCCCCATTCAATGGAAGTAATCTGGTACAGGAATATGATACGATAGTTAATTGGCAAAAGATACAGATGGGTATGTATAAATATGGATATCAGTATCCAAACAGAATTCAGGCGATAAGCGCGACTGGTGGCGGGTACTATGCCGGTGGAATGGGCATTCATCTGGATCTCACCTGGGGTCCGGCGAGTATCACCGATCCTGCCCGGCTTGATCTGTGGGGCATTCCACATGAATTTGGACACGTAAATCAGATCAGACCCGGATTGCGATGGATAGGCCTGACTGAAGTCACAAATAACATCTATGCCATCTGGGCTTCATACAATATGAACAGGCAAGGCGAGAAATATACCCGCCTGGAATCTGAGAAGTTTACTAACGGGGATGGCACGCAGAGTTGGGCAGGTAACCGCTTTAATAATGCCATTGATTCAACCTTTATTCATCAAAAAGCCTTGCAGGATGTACAGAATGATTATCCGTTCAGAGTATTGATCCCCTTCTGGCAACTGGAACTTTATTATCAGCTTGCCGGAGCCTGTCGCGGAGCAGCACCCCTGACTTACGACGAAAACCCACCAGTGAGTGGCATCGATTATGCGCATTGGTATGGATATGTGGCAGAGCGGGTAAGGAATACAAATCAGGATGGCCTGAACAATGGCGATCGCCTGCTCGACTTCGTCCGCTATACTTGTGACGCAGTACAGGAAGACCTGACGAGCTTTTTTGTCAACAGTGGTTTTTTGCAGCCCATCGATAAGGAGATTGATGACTATGGCACCGGGCATCTGACTGTAACTCAGCCCCAAATTGATTCATTAATCGCTGAGATTAAAGCTAAATATCCGAATAAACCAGTATCACCAGTCATCAACTATATCAGTGCAAATTCTGTAGATAAATACAGAGACAGACTCACTCTGGTAGGGGTAACCGGTGAAGGCGCAACAATTGTCACCGATGATGGCCCCACTTATCTGAAAATAGACCACACAGTATGGAAAAATGCAGTGGCTTTTGAGACCTATGATAGTGCCGGCGCATTGATTCATGTAAGCATCCGTGGTACCGGAGACATCACACTCGGGCATAGCAATGTATTGTATGCTGATACCACTTATCAGGTCTATGCAGTGGGTTTTGATGGCCAGCGAATACTGGTATTTCCTAAAAATACCTCAGCCAATAAACAGCGAATAATTAAAACCGGGCTTTTACTATTCCCAAACCCCGCAAAACAGG